>ENA-OPRV01000164-OPRV01000164.1-human-gut-metagenome-genome-assembly--contig:-NODE-164-length-48928-cov-14.933071_pt1 | contig 48928 bp, 50 predicted proteins | sample MGYA00241896_ERZ501886 | MGnify/ENA primary metagenome ERZ501886 (study PRJEB25962, sample SAMEA2042452) | human gut metagenome | biome: human gut; feature: human-associated habitat; material: faeces... | reverse complement strand
TTAAACCACATGTTCCTCCGCTTGTGCGGGCCCCCGTCAATTCCTTTGAGTTTCACCGTTGCCGGCGTACTCCCCAGGTGGGATGCTTAATGCTTTCGCTTGGCCGCTGACCTATTCAGACCAACAGCGGGCATCCATCGTTTACCGTGCGGACTACCAGGGTATCTAATCCTGTTCGATACCCGCACTTTCGAGCTTCAGCGTCAGTTGCGCTCCAGTGAGCTGCCTTCGCAATCGGAGTTCTTCGTGATATCTAAGCATTTCACCGCTACACCACGAATTCCGCCCACTTTGTGCGTACTCAAGGAAACCAGTTCGCGCTGCAGTGCAGATGTTGAGCATCTACATTTCACAACACGCTTAATCTCCGGCCTACGCTCCCTTTAAACCCAATAAATCCGGATAACGCCCGGACCTTCCGTATTACCGCGGCTGCTGGCACGGAATTAGCCGGTCCTTATTCATAAGGTACATGCAAAAAGCCTCACGAGACTCACTTTATTCCCTTATAAAAGCAGTTTACAACCCATAGGGCCGTCATCCTGCACGCTACTTGGCTGGTTCAGACTCTCGTCCATTGACCAATATTCCTCACTGCTGCCTCCCGTAGGAGTTTGGACCGTGTCTCAGTTCCAATGTGGGGGACCTTCCTCTCAGAACCCCTACTGATCGTCGCCTTGGTGGGCCGTTACCCCGCCAACAAGCTAATCAGACGCATCCCCATCCATCACCGATAAATCTTTAATCTCCTTCAGATGTCTTCTAGAGATATCATTGGGTATTAGTCTTACTTTCGCAAGGTTATCCCCAAGTGGTGGGCAGGTTGGATACGCGTTACTCACCCGTGCGCCGGTCGACGCCCATCAAAAGCAAGCTTTCGATGTCGTTTCCCCTCGACTTGCATGTGTTAAGCCTGTAGCTAGCGTTCATCCTGAGCCAGGATCAAACTCTCCATTGTAAAATATCATTTTTACCTAGCCTTGCGGCTTGGTTTGTTTGTTGTCTGTACTTAGGACGAATATCCTTTTCGTTTATTGAAGCTTAGTAAACCTGACTTGTCAATTGCTTGACGGTTCGTTTCTTTTACCCAGTCAACTTTCTTATTTCTAAGAAGTTAACCGCTTCTTGTACTACTTGTCTGTTTATGTAAAATCTTTCAAAGAACTCTTTCTTTAATCGCTAAGAGAAAGTGCATTTCTCAAAAGCGAGTGCAAAAGTACTAACTATTTTTCATTCCACCAAATCTTTTCGCAAAAAAGTTGCTTTTCTAGCCGGTTTTTAACATCTATAAAGACTTTATGCAATAGATTTTAGCTGTTTACATTATTATATATATGCGCTCGCCAGTGCACGCACTTAGGCGTATACGCAAGCGCACAATACTATTAAGGTTATAATGCTTTTTCAGTTAATTTACTCAAGTTTCGCAAGTTTTGTCCCATACGCCCTGAACCAACGGTCACCGGCCGAAGGGAAAGGTAAAGGGCAGAAGCCCCTAGCCCGTTCTTGAACCACATGCGAAAGTTCAGTTAATTTATATTTAAAAATTGACGCTTATCCGTAGCCATTAACTTTATTTCGCTGACAATACATTAAAAGGTTATAATGTTTTTAAGATAATTTATATTTTAGAAGTTTACGCTTATCCATAGCCATTAACTTTATTTCGCTGATAATATTTTAACGGATTATACATCAGGGATACCGATTAGACAGGGATTCTAGGAGTTTCTGCAGAAAGAAATCATAAAAAAAAGAGGACTCTCTAAAAAAAGATACCCATTTCGGAATCGTAAACAAACGCTAAAATATGTAAATACGGACTGAATTCTTAAAATATGTTTATAAAATATGCAAAACACCCTTCACCACCCTTCACCCGTAACTATTTGACACATAAAACGTTAAATAAAAAGGTGAAGGGTGAAGGTTTGAAAACTCTTTTTTATATATACGCGCGGCAAGGGAAAAATGAAAGGGTACCCTAGGGTCAAAAATCGGAAAAAACCTAAAAAAATAATATAATATAAGATTTAAAATATACCCTTCACCCTTCACCACGTCACTACAACCCAGTTTCCATATCTTCGTCATCAGATTACCTACATTTGTCTTCTGGGTTTATCCTTGGAGATATTTTGGTATCCTTCGGAGATAATTTCTTATCCTTCGGAGATATTGTGCTATCTTTCGGAGTTATTTTCTTATCCTTCGGAGATATTCTTCTGAATGATTCCATGATATTTTTCGCACTTTATTTCCCGAATCCACGCAAATCGCACAAATCGCATAGGTAGAAAACGGAAAAGACGTATCTTTGCATTCGAAATAAAACGAATAGCGTATGAGACTGGTAGAAGAAAGAGAAGATAAGAGATTAAGATGGCAATGGCAGATCAGTTTCAACCGCAAGGAGACTGACATGAAGTCAGACATCACCATCATTCCTAGCGACAACTATCATATCCTGATAAAGGGTCTGAGAATGACGTAAAATTACGGAATAAATGTTAATAAAGCGCAGAGATTATCGTTCGTTTCAATAATTGGCATTATCTTTGCGCTTATTATATTATTCAATAGACCATAAATAGCAAAAGAAAATAGAATTATGACAGAAAAGGAAATGTACAATCTGATAAATAATCAGAACAACCAGCAGAGCAATGGCTTTGCTGTTAATGAGAAAGAGCGAGGTATAAGCGGTGTTTTCTCTGCTTTGATGCGCAAAGTGTATACATGGATGACCTTAGCTCTCCTGATTACGGGCGTTACTGCCTATGGTGTGGCTAGCAGTCCTACCCTGCTGATGACCTTGATGACAAGCCGCGGCTTGCTCTTTGGCCTGATTATCGCAGAACTCGCCCTGGTATTCATCATTACTGGTGCCCTACAGAGACTCTCCCTGACTACGGCCACCCTACTCTTCATCGTCTACTCGGTTTTGAATGGTGCCATGCTTTCATCCGTATTCGTAGTTTATACGATGACCAGTATTGCCAAGGTATTTTTTATTACAGCCGGCACATTCGGAGCGATGGCTTTCTATGGTTACACTACCAAGAAGGATTTGACCTCTTTAGGAAAAATACTCTTCATGGCGCTGATTGGTCTGATTATCGCTACCATAGTAAACATGTTCTTGAAGAGTTCGGGGTTTGATTACATTTTGAGTTACGCCGGTGTAGCCATCTTCGTTGGCTTGACCGCTTGGGACAGTCAGAAGATCAAGCAGATGCTCCAGACACAATACGACATGAGCGAGGGCGCACAGAAACTGGCACTCATCGGAGCCTTGACCCTGTATCTCGATTTTATCAATCTCTTCCTCTACTTGCTCCGCATCTTCGGAGGCAGCAACAAGGAATAATGAAAACGAGAACCGGGAATAAAGCAAAAAAAACAAAGAATAACATACATAACGAGAAAGGTTGGCTTGCCCTCAACGGGTTGGACAACCTTTATTTTTTAATTCCTAGAAAAAGTAAATGCTAGAGTTATATTCTCTTCAAAAAGTTCTATGGTGCAAAGATAGAAAAAAAATTGAGAACCATGGTTTCAAAATAGCAAAAAAAAGTTTCAAATGGACAAAAAGTGTCTTTTGACATTTTTCAGTGTACCACTGATTTTTACAAACTACCTATACACCAACAACTTATGCATTTACTCTATATTTATTAGGAGAGCAACCAAAAGAGGCAAAAAATACTCTTCTGAACGTAGAAATAGAATTAAATCCCGATTTGATGGCGATTTCCGGCAAAGGAAAGTTCGTTGACTTTAACAAGTTCTCAGCATACTGTATACGATAAGAATTCACATAATCATAAAACGTCTGCCCATTCTGCCGGTTAAAATAGCGACTCAGATAAGTACGGTTCGTACCTACAGCCAGCGCCACATCTGACAATTTCAGTTTCGGATTGAGATAGATTTTATCTTTCTCGAACAACCGCCGCACCTCAGCAGCCATCCCCGAAACATCTACTTCGTTCTGCTCTAACGGTACAATTTCAATATCGCTCAACTCTTCTATCACAGACTCATGCCTATAAACAAAATAATCTATCAGCATCCAGAGTATCAGAGAGCTTACCATATAGATATTGTCGTAATCCACTTTAATAACGAAACAGCTCAGCGTCCATAAAAACAGAATCAGGAAGAAGGTATTGAGAATGGCAAGAAGCCAATTCAGATTAATATTTTCCTGATAAGAAAAGCGCTCTTTCAGCTGGCGGTGATAACCTCCGAATCATAAAGAAAAGCAATATAAAGGTAGAGCATCCATAAATGGCTCCCCAGACAGAAAGCACATAAAACCAGATGATATTATGGGTAAAAATATAGAACACCGGCAACAAGAGGAAAGGCAATTCCAGCATCAAAGCTTTCACCCATCTGAACCAGCCCGGCTTCACCAGTTCCATCAACACAAAGCTGTAGAACGGAATAATCATCATATCCAACGAAGACGTAAGATACCACGCATGCTCGTTGTCAAAACCATAAACCAGAAAGAAAACCATGTCCTTTACCAACTGCAGGGCGACCACAATCATGAGCCACATAATCATCCGAAAGAGCATCTCCTTTCCTTTTCTCCAAAATAGGAAAGCCATCATGGAGAAGAACATCATGCTCATACCATAAATAAAACTCGTTACCGAATCCATGTCTACGATCTATGTAAATAAACCAAAAAGGCACACCTATGGAGAGAAGTTCTAACATTCCAAAGGTGTGCCATGATATAAATTAATGCCTTATATATAATAAGGTGTAATATTAAATGAAATAACCTAATTAGTCGATTTCCTCATCGGCCTCGTAACCCCCCATCTCACGGATAGCATTCTTCAGCATCGTATACTGCTGGTAGAGATGGTTCACAGGCTCTTCACCCTTAGTATAATCGTGCATAGGTGCCTTAAGGAAGAAACTCAAGAAACGCTGGATTCCGAAACGGCCTGCACGAGCAGCAAGATCGCTCAACAATGTAAGGTCGAGCAGCAATGGAGCAGCAAGGATTGAGTCACGGCAGAGGAAGTTAATCTTAATCTGCATTGGGTAACCCATCCAGCCAAAGATATCGATATTATCCCAACCCTCCTTGTTATCGTTGCGAGGTGGATAATAGTTGATACGTACCTTGTGATAGTACTGAGTATCTTCATCGTTACCATGACCATAGAGATCTGGCTGAGCTTCTGGTTTCAGGATTGTCTCAAGAGTAGAGAGTTTACTTACCTCCTTGGTATGGAAATTAGCTGGTTCATCAAGAACGAGACCATCACGGTTGCCAAGAATATTGGTAGAGAACCAGCCATTCAAGCCAAGACAACGGGTACCGATGATAGGAGCGAAACCACTCTTGACAAGAGTCTGACCTGTCTTGAAGTCCTTACCGGCGATAGGCATCTTGGTCTTCTCTGCGAGTTCCCACATAGCAGGAATATCAACAGTTGTATTAGGAGCACCCATGATGAAAGGAGCACCCTCTGTCAAAGCAGCATAAGCGTAGCACATGGATGGAGCTACATGCTGGCGGTCATCAGCCTTCATTGCAGCCTCAAGTGCTGCCAATGTACCATGAATCTCCATATCTACAGGAACATAGATTTCGGTAGATGCTGCCCAGATAACAACGATACGGGCACAACCGTTCTTCTCCTTGAAGTCGCGGATATCCTGACGAAGAGCCTCAACCATCTCCCAGCGGGTCTTGCAATCCTTCACATTGTCGCCATCAAGACGCTTTGCATAGTTCTTGTCGAATGCAGCCTTCATTGGTACTACCTTCTCCAACTCCTCGCGTACAGGATTGATGTCTTTCTCCTTCAATACCTCAGCATACATAGCTGCCTGATAAGCATTCTGCGGATAAACATCCCAAGTACCGAATACGATATCATTAAGGTCAGCAAGTGGAACGATGTCCTTATAGTGCAAATATTTCTTGTCTGCACCCTTGCCAACACGAATCTTGTCGTACTGAGTCATTGAACCTACTGGCTTCGCAAGTCCCTTACGAGTCATGAAAACACCGGTCATGAAGGTAGTAGCTACTGCGCCACAACCAACAATCAAGATTCCCAGCTTACCTTCTGCTGGTTTAACATTCATTTCTTCCATCTTCTAAAGGTTTATTTTATATTAAGTTGATTATAATCTAAGAATTGTGTCTGCAAAGATAACAAAAACTAATTGAACCGATGCGGTTTCCGTAGACTTTCTTTCAATAATTTACAATAATTAGCTAAAAATAGACAAAAAAGGCTATTCTGCATCAAAAGCCTTGTGTAGAAAATCTGTATGAAATGACCGAATATGCGCATATTTATTCCATGTTTATGCATAACAAAAGACAAAATAATGTTATTTTATGCATTTTTCTTTCATTTTATTTGGTTATTCACAAAATATATTGTAATTTTGCAGCCGTTAAACGAATAAAAATACAGCATATGAAGGCAAAGAATAGCAGATTGGAAACTTTGAAGATGCTTATATCAAGTCAGGAGTTGAGTTCGCAAGACCAACTTTTGGAGGCTCTTCACAAAGAAGGCTTTAAGATTACGCAAGCCACATTGAGCCGTGATTTAAAACTGCTCAAGGTGGCAAAGGCAGCATCTTCGAGTGGAAAATATGCGTATGTCCTGCCCAACGATACATTATATAAGAGAGTATCAAACCATATTCCAGTGAGCAAGATGATGGTGAATACCGGATTCCAGTCTATCAACTTCTCTGGAAACATGGTCGTGATCAAAACCCGTCCGGGATATGCAAGCAGCATTGCCTATAATATAGATAATAGTGATATTCCTCAAATTCTGGGAACCATCGCTGGCGATGACACGATCTTTCTGGTTAAGAAGAAAGGGACAACAGAAGAGGAAATCATCAATGCACTAGCAGAGGTAATTCCAGACGTTCACCATAAATATGTATAAGGTAGTTGCATCTTTATGCAAAACATACACCTTATTATATATAAAGAAAGAATATTAAAACAAAAACATTTTAAGATAGAAGAGAAAAAATGGAAGAAGCAGAAGTTAAAGTAATGGTGGCTGACGAAAGTCACATCAAGTACATCGACACCATTCTGACTACAATTGCAGAAGCTGCAAAGAAGCGTGGTTCTGGTATCGCCAAGCGTTCACCAGAGTATGTTGCCACCAAGATGCGCGAAGCCAAGGCGGTCATCGCTCTCCAGGGCGAAAAGTTCGCTGGTTTCAGCTACATCGAAACATGGGGCAACAAGCACTATGTTACCACATCAGGTTTGATTGTTCACCCAGACTTCCGTGGTATGGGATTGGCTAAGCGCATCAAGAACCTGACCTTTACGCTTGCCCGACAGCGATGGCCTCATGCCAAGATTTTCTCTTTGACATCCGGTTCGGCTGTCATGAAGATGAACACCCAGCTGGGTTATCTTCCTGTTACTTTCGCCGACCTGACCGACGACGAGTCTTTCTGGCGTGGTTGCGAGGGTTGCATCAACGTGGATGTCCTCCATCGTACCAACCGCAAATACTGCATCTGCACCGCCATGCTCTTCGACCCAGAAGAACATCTGCCTATCAAGCTTCCTCAGGAAGTGATTGAGAGAATCCGCAAGATTGACGGTCCATCTGCAGAAATTTAAATAATTTAATTGGGGATTTTATAGAAGTTAGAAGAAGTTAAAGGGAAGTTAAGGGACAACACCTTAACTTGCTCATACTCAAAAATACATTTGTCCCTTAACTTCCCTTAGCGACCGCAGGGAGCGATAACTTCTTTTAAATTCCCTTAACTCCTAAAAAAAAAAAAAAATGGCAAATAAAAAAGTAGTAGTCGCTTTTAGCGGCGGTCTCGATACATCATACACAGTAATGAAGTTGACCCAGGATGGCTGGGATGTTTATGCAGCATGCGCTAACACAGGTGGTTTCTCTGCCGAGCAGTTGAAGACCAACGAGGAGAACGCATATAAGTTGGGCGCCAAGGCATACGTCACTCTCGACGTTACCCACGAGTATTACGAGAAATCATTGAAATACATGATTTTCGGTAATGTGCTCCGCAACAACTGCTACCCTATTTCAGTATCTTCAGAGCGTATTTTCCAGGCTATCGCCATCGCACGCTACGCCAAGGAGATTGGTGCTGACGCCATCGCTCACGGAAGTACAGGTGCCGGCAACGACCAGATTCGTTTCGACATGACCTTCCTGGTAATGGCTCCTGGTGTAGAGATCATCACATTGACCCGTGATAAGGCGCTTTCTCGTAAGGAGGAGGTTGACTACCTGAACGAGCATGGTTTCTATGCAGACTTCACCAAGTTGAAGTATTCTTATAACGTAGGTATCTGGGGAACCAGTATCTGCGGTGGTGAGATTCTCGACCCAACTCAGGGGCTTCCTGAGGAGGCTTATCTGAAGCACGTTACTGCCAAGGAAGAAGAGGCTGAACTGAAGATAACCTTCGAGAAGGGTGAGATCGTGGCTGTCAACGGCGAGAAGTTTGATGATAAGATTGCTGCCATCCAGAAGATTGAGGAGATTGGTGCTTCTTACGCTATCGGTCGCGACTGCAACGTGGGTGACACCATCATCGGTATCAAGGGTCGTGTAGGTTTCGAGGCTGCAGCTCCTAAGCTCATCATCGAGGCTCACCGCCTGTTGGAGAAGAGCACATTGAGCAAGTGGCAGCAGTATTGGAAGGACCAGGTAGGCAACTGGTACGGAATGTTCCTCCACGAGAGCCAGTACCTGGAGCCAGTGATGCCGGATATCGAGGCTATGCTGACTTCTTCTCAGCGCAATGTAAACGGTACTGCCATCTTGAAGCTCCGTCCATTTAGCTTCCAGACTGTAGGTATCGATTCGCCAGATGATTTGACCAAGTCTAAGCTCGGTGAGTATGGTGAGATGCAGCATGGTTGGACAGCAGAGGATGCGAAGGGCTTCATCAAGGTAAGCTCTACCCCACTCCGTGTTTATTATGGTATGCACCCTAACGAGGAAAGATAATATGGTAAAAGTAGGTATTTTAGGAGCAGCTGGTTATACAGGAGGTGAGTTGATTCGCCTCCTTATCAACCATCCTGAGGCAGAGATTGTATTCGCCAACAGCGAGAGTAATGCCGGTAACCTGGTGGCTGAGGTTCACGAGGGATTGTATGGCGAGACTGATTTGAAGTTTACCGCCGAGATGCCTTTCGACCAGGTGGATGTCATCTTCTTCTGCTTCGGTCACGGCAAGAGCGAGGCGTTCCTGAAGGAGCACAATGTTCCGGAGAACGTGAAGATTATCGATTTGGCACAAGACTTCCGTCTTGCCCCAGAGACAGTGGTTGCTACCCAGCAGCCAACCCCAGCCGCTCACGATTTTGTATATGGTCTTCCAGAAATAAATGAATCAAAAATAGCCGTAGCTCAGCACGTGGCAAACCCAGGTTGTTTTGCAACTTGCATTCAACTTGGTTTGTTGCCTGCTGCTAAGATGGGCCTCATCAACAGCGATGTTTCTGTTAATGCCATTACCGGTAGCACCGGCGCTGGTCAGAAGCCAGGTGCCACTACCCATTTCTCATGGCGCAACAACAACATGAGCATCTACAAGGCATTCAACCATCAGCACGTGCCAGAGATTCGTCAGAGTCTGAAGCAGACACAGGGTTATCTCGATGCAGCCATCGACTTCATCCCTTACCGTGGCGACTTCGCCCGTGGCATCTTCGCTACAGAAGTAGTGAAGACCGACAAGCCAATCGAGGAAATCGTAGCCGGTTACAAGGAGTTCTACAAGGATGCCAAGTTCACCCACTATGTGGATAAGGCTATCGATCTGAAGCAGGTGGTGAATACCAACAAGTGCCTGGTTCATGTGGATAAGTATGGCGATAAGCTCCTCATCACTTCCTGCATCGACAATCTCTTGAAGGGTGCCGTAGGTCAGGCTGTTCAGAACATGAACATCATGTTTGGTCTCGACCAGACTGCAGGTTTAAAGCTCAAGCCTTCGGCTTTCTAAGTGAAGAACGAAGAGTGAAGAGTGAAGAATTCAAATGCTATTTTGGATGAGTCACGCTTCACTCTTACGTTATACTTCACTTGACAAGAACAATATCAGTTTAATCATAGAAGAATGAGAACAAAGTTTGGTTATAAAGCAAGAGAATTCATCACTCTTCGTTCTTCACTCTTCACTTAAATCTCTTCACTTAAATTATGAATTTATACGACGTATATCCTCTTTTCGATATTAATATTGTAAAAGGACAGGGCTGCAAGGTATGGGACGACAAGGGGCAGGAATACCTAGACCTCTATGGCGGTCATGCCGTTATCAGCATCGGTCATTGCCATCCTCACTATGTGGAGATGCTCACCAACCAGTTGAACAACCTGGGTTTCTATTCTAACTCTGTCATCAACAAGTTGCAGGTGAAACTCGCTGAGCGTCTGGGCAAGATAAGCGGTTATGAAGATTATCAGTTCTTCCTCATCAACTCTGGTGCCGAGGCAAATGAGAATGCCTTGAAGCTGGCTTCATTCACCAACGGAAGAACCCGCGTGCTTTCTATAGAGAAGGCTTTCCACGGCAGAACATCCCTTGCCGTAGAGGTAACAAATAATCCTAAGATCATCGCTCCTATCAATGACAATGGTCACGTAACCTATCTTCCTATCAACGATTTGGAGGCTTGGGAGAAGGAACTTGCCAAGGGCGATGTATGTGCTTGTATCATCGAAGCTATTCAGGGCGTAGGTGGTTGCAACATGGTAACTCCTGAGTTTGCTCAGGGATTGCAGGCAGCCTGCAAGAAATACGGCACTTTCCTGATTTGCGATGAAATCCAGTGCGGTTATGGTAGAAGCGGTAAGTTCTTCGCTCACCAGTGGTTGGGCATCAAGCCTGATCTCATCACCGTAGCCAAGGGTATAGGTAATGGTTTCCCTATGGGTGGCGTATTGATTTCTCCAGAGTTTACTCCTGTATATGGTCAGCTGGGTACTACTTTCGGTGGCAACCATCTGGCATGTACTGCCGCTCTCGCCGTTCTCGATGTTTTCGAGAAGGAGAACCTGGTACAGAATGCGCATGAGGTTGGTGAATATCTCATCGCCCAGTTGAAGGAGTTGCAGAAGCGCAACAGTCATATCACAGAAGTTCGTGGCCGTGGCTTGATGGTAGGTGCCGTACTCGATATTCCTCACAAGGAAGTTCGCAGCAAGCTCATCCACGAGCAGCACTGCTTCACCGGTTGCGCCGGCACCAACATCCTCCGCATCCTCCCTCCGTTGGTATTGACCAAGGAGAATGTAGATGACTTCATCGGAAGATTGGAAACCGTATTAAAGGAAGTATAAACCCTTTCTGATAAGGATATAAAGAAAGCTCAACCCATAAAAGAAATAGAAAAAAAAGAAAGAGAGCGACAGCCGAATACATTTTTGGCTGTCGCTCTTGTTCTTCTTTTCATATCTAGACATATAGTCATGGATTATACGTATAATTTGATATCTATCCATATTTACCTCCTATTAAATAGTAATAAGAAGATGTTTAACCCATTCATCACAAGCAGTATTATGCCAGTGCCTCCACTTTCCAGTCATCGATACTTCGACGGTCTTCCGAGAAGTTGATGCCCACCTTGTATTTCTTTCTGCTGTCATCGGCGAAGGCAGCGAGATAGTCCTTGCTGTCGATTTGCTCCATCGCTGCCTCAGCATCCTTCTTATATTTAAGTTCCAATATATAGACGCTGCGCTTGGTTTTCAGCACCATGTCGATTCTGCCATCAGATGTAGGCACCTCTGGAGTAACATCACATCCGAGGATTAACAATATGGTGTAGAGCACGGCTTGGTAATGGCGTTCGTTGTTGTTGACCAATGTATATGGGAACTTCTTGTAGAAAGTCTGGAGATGAGGGAGGAATGCCTCCATATTGTCCTCGGCACTCAGGATGAAGTTCTTTGCCCATGCCATGTAGATAGCATCACGGTCGCCCATGCCGTCTGGGGCATAATAGCGGAAGAGGCTGTTGGAGAAGCCCTTGCGCACCTCTTCATTGGGGAAGGCGAGCTTGTATAATTTCGCCAAACGATTGTATGACTTGATTGTGAGATAGCCGCTTTGGTATAATACCGGCACAGGGTCAACAATCTTCTCTGTTGGAGTATCGAAGCGGTCGGAGGTTGTCCAAATGTCGTCCAACTGGAGCATATCGACATTTTTCTCTTGAAGCAGTTCTATCAGGAAGGTAGGAGTACCCGTAGAGAACCAATAGCTATCAAACTCATGGGTCTCTAAGCAATTGAACATGCTGTAAGGATTATACATATCGGCACCTTTCCCACTAAAGTGGTAGCCATCGTAATTATATCTCAGCTCAGCTAAGGCCTCCTCATAGTTCATATCATTGGCCTGCGCCAATTCCTCTATGTCATCGTGGAAATTTTCCAAGAGCTCTTCCTTGCTGATGCCACAGATAGAACTGTACTTATCCCACATGCTAATATTCGTGATATTGTTCAGTTCGCTGAAGATACTCAACTGGCTAAACTTGGAGATTCCTGTTAAAAAGACAAAATGAAGATTGTCCTCTTCTGACTTCAAAGGACTGAAGAAGTTGCGCATGATGTCACGTATCTTGTCCTGCAAGTCCTTGTCTTTCATAGAGTCGTGCATCGGGGCATCATATTCATCGATGAGCACAACCACATTCCTGTCGGTCTTTTGCTTGGCGGCATTGATGATGCGAATCAATCGGACATTAAAAGCCTCGGTACTAACAGAAGTTATTTGGTATAAATCCTCGTATGTTTCAAGAATCTTATCAAGAGTTTCTATCAGGCTTTCCATGTTATAGTATTTCCCCTTGCTAAGATCAAGATGGATAACGGGGTGTTTCTCCCAATCTTTTTCCAAGGCTTCCAGCTTTAGTCCTTTGAATAGCTCTTTCTTTCCTTCGAAGTAGGCTTGTAGGGTTGTGACAAGGAGTGACTTTCCGAATCGTCGAGGACGACTCAGAAAGCAATATTTCTTCTCATGCACCAACTCATAGATTAAGTCGGTCTTATCTACATATACATAATTTCCCTCTATGATATTCTTGAAAGTCTGTATTCCGAGAGGATATCTTCTACCTTTCATAAGCTATTCCCTTTAATTATGGTGGCAAAGTTAAGGTATTTTTCTTGATTAACCAAACTTTTTGTAGCCTTTTAGCCCGATAACTCGAAAAATCACCTTAAATGTCTCTACTTTCGAATAAAAGATATTTATAGTCGATTCAGCTCTGCATTACCGGCACCAGTTCCCTTGTACTTGCTGCGTGTGGTATTGAACTTATAGCGAAGGGTAAGTTGCAGGTCTCTCGTACCCCGCTTAGATACTTGCAGGAGTTCCATCTTCTGGTTATAGAGCAAGTCGGCATCCCAACATTTATAAAGCAGGTCGTTGCCTTTTATTTCCAAGGTAAGGGCATCCTTTAGGAATGACTTACTGATGCTGACATCAAGTACATGCTGCTCTTTGGCAAGATATACATTCATCGTGTTACCCTTGCTCTGATAGCGATAATCCACGTTAAGAGTGATGCCGCATGGCAAGGAGAAGGCATTGTTGAAGTTGCCCATGAAGATAGGACGATTCAAGCGATAAGATGCCACATCAGTATGGAGGGTGAACCAGGGCTTCTGCATGCCCAAGTTGATTTGCGGCGCCCAAATGCCTATCTTTGGAGCGGCACTGATGTAGGCAGTCATGCTCTTGAGGCTCTTCACGTTCTTACGACTTATCATGGTAATAGCTTCGTTCCCAGGTATTTGCTCCGCCCAATAGATAATGGCATTGCGAGAGTCCTTGTAGTTGACCATAAACTGGATGAACTTCCATACACCCGATAATTCCACTCTGTGATTGGTTTCGTTGTCGAGATAAGGATTACCTGTCTGGCGAGTAAATCGATTCATATAAGATACATTGTTGCTCAGTTGACTATATGAAGGACGAGAGGTCTTTACCGAATAGCTCAACTGTGCCATTACCTTGCCTATCTTCGCACCATAGCTGATGGTAGGAAAGAGGTTGCGGAAGGAGCGACTCTGCTCGGGCTGATAGATGCCTGCATCATAATACTTGAATCTTACATACTCGTATCGCAATCCTGCCGTGATGTTTCCTATCGGGGTGAGGTGCGCATATTGGATGAATGGACTTGCCGTCTGCTCCTCCAACTTGCTATAAGAGTTGGCGAGGAGGTCGGTGCGATTTACTTCGTAGTCATCGTTACGATGAGTATTGATATACTCAGCTCCATAGGAGAGATTACCGCCAAAGAGAGGAGAGGTAATTACGAGTTTGGTAGCAACCATCTTATTGCTCACACGATTCTTGGAGTTGATGTTACGAGAATCGTGCTCCTGGCTCTGTTCATCGCTATAGGCATAAGCCCTGTTTGTACTGAAATAGAGGTCGGTATTCAGATCAATAGTGGTCTTGCCCAATGTGCCGTTGTAGTAGGCATTCAATTGATGGCTAGGGCTGTCCTTGTCGACCGACAGACCATCGGTTTTAATATAGTCGTAAAACTTACCGTCGGCAGTTACCTGACTATCGAAAAAATCTTTTGAGCGAGAATAGCCTGGCGAGGTCAAGGTGTATCTCGCACCAATGGAATGATTGGCATTGAAATCATAGCTAAAACCACTGATAAGACGATGCGATTCTATACGACCTGTCACTTCGTTGTTGTTATGCTGTTGCCAAAGCGTATCTACATGTACAGTCTGATTGTAGGAGGCCTTTTGCATCCATGTTGCATCAGAGAACTTATAAGTGGCAAAGAGATTCAGTCCATTATGGCGATAGTTCATGTTAACCTGTTGGATGGTATTGTCATGCTTATTGTACCAATACACAGAGCGAGTATCAAAGCCGAAACCTTCGCCTTTCTTCTTGATGGTCTTGATTTTGATTACCGCATTTACCGAAGCATCGTAGGTGGCTCCAGGATTCTGGATGACTTCCACACTCTTGATGTCGGAAGATTTGATGTTATCCAACTCACTGAAGTCTTGCATCTTCCTGCCGTTGATATATATAATAGGTGTACCCTTGCCGACCACCTCATATCCATCTTTCTTCTTCACGATGCTCGGCACATGCTTCAATACATCTTCAGCCGTACCCATCTTGCTAAGCACGGTTCCTGCCACATTGGTCAGCAGTCCTTCGTGGGTCTTCTTATATTGAGGAAGATGAGCTTTCACCACCACTTCGCCAAGTTCTTTGGAGGACTTATCAAATAGGGTCGTGTCGGAAATCTGTTCACCATTGATGTTCTGTGCCATCATCTGTGTTATGGTAATGCCACAGAAGGATGCTACTAACGCAAGTCTTTTCATTTTCTTACTATTCTTTATGTTGTTACTATTCTTATTTGTTGCAAAATAGCAAGGCAACGGCTATGCCAAAAACATAAGCGACTGATTATCAGAATATATAGAAAAAAGGCAATAAGATGACCTGTCTAAATACTTGACACTACTGTCTAGTTATTAGACAGAAAAGCCATAAAAAAGGTTGCGATGCGACATCATCTCCTTCATATACTCATGGTATTATTATTGTATTCTTGCTGCAAAAGACTGAAAAACAATGAAATAGCAAAATCTATCACATTTTTATGAGGGACTTTTTAGAAGATTAACACACTTTTATGAGGGACTTTTCGAGTTATCCATACACTTTTATGAGGGACTTTCTACTTTTTCGTCTTTTGCTGTATCTTTTTGTATTTCAATTGGCTCTATTTCCAACTGATCAAAAATTATTTTATCTGAATTGCAAATTTCATTCTTGAATTTAGAGATATTTTTATTAGAAGCATTATTCAAATATACGACAATTCTATTTTGAATAGGTCTGATACCAACAGCAACCCACCCAATTTCGTCTCGCAATGCGGCTTTCTTGGCAAAAGAGACTTCTAATTTAGCGTGTAATTCTTTTAATTCTTGAAGAGAATAAGTACAAGATTTAAATATCACATTTGAATCTGTGCCTAGCCTTTTCTTTACATCTTCTATTCCTTTTGGACTTCCACTTTTGACCATAACAATAAGTTTATTTGCCTTGACATATGAGCCGCCAAAATATTCTGGTGTTATTATGTCATCAGATGTTGTGTTGTTTTTCCTTACTGCAACATTTGCATAAGAATCATATAACTTTTCATTAAGTTGTTCTATGTTGCTTGCATAAGAAGGACTACACTTATTACTATTCTCTGCACAAGAAGAGATAAATCCTAAAAGGATTAAAGAGAAGATTGTAAAGTATAAATTCTTACTATTCATAGTTGATAAAATTTAATAATACTACAGCATGGGTTAGTTCCACCCATCGAGTCGGGCTCAACTGCTCTCAAAGTCCTAAGTACTCCAAGGTGTTTTTGGTACGCAATCAATTCTTTACCACATCTTTGGGCTCAATAGGATTCTTCTGCCTTGCTATATCGGTAATGCAGATGTAATCAACACCATCTTTGGTTAGTGTTTTTTTCGTTTGGTTTCTTACAATAATCTTTGCCATAAGATATTTGTTTTTGCATCCATTTTTTATTTTTTGCGTTGTCGGTTTCCCGATTGCGAATGCGAATATACGAAAAATATCGCTAAAATGGGAACAAAAGAATAAAAAACGGATGAAATTTCGAAATAAAACTTGGTTTTTAACGGTTGTTATAGCATTGGCGCACGTTTATTGTAGTGTTAAGATTGCAAAGACTATAAATAATGATAAAGGCATTTAGTGAGGAAAAAGAAATAAAGATTAATTGAGCAAGCAAATGTCAAAAGCAAATAATAGAGCGGCAGCCGATACATTTTTGGCTGTCGCTCTTGGCGTTTTAAGAAAAAGTTATTACCTTTGCCAACAGGAAGAGACAACGCAAGAGTAGCCGACGAATTCTTCACTCTTCGTTCTTCACTCTTCACTTACGAACATGACAGAGAAACAACAAAGCATGGCTGCCGCTGCCTTCGCCAAGCGATGGGAAGGCCGGGGATATGAGAAGGGCGAGAGCCAGACATTCTGGATAGAACTCCTCACCGAGATTTTCGGGGTGGAGAGTCCTTCAGTGTTCATCACCTTCGAGCAACAGGCACAGCTCGACCATACATCCTTCATCGACGGAATGATTCCCTCCACCCATGTGATGATAGAGCAGAAATCACTGGGCAAGGATTTGAGACAGGCCATCAAGCAGAGCGACGGCTCTTTATTAACCCCCTTCCAGCAGGCACAGCGATATAGTGCCGCACTGCCTTACTCGCAGCGCCCTCGATGGATAGTGACCTGCAACTTCGCCGAGTTCGATGTCTATGACATGGAGAACCCAAAGGGTGAGCCATCCCGTATTCTCCTCAAAGACTTGGAGAAGGAGTACTATCGCCTGCAATTCCTGGTAGAGCAGCAGGGCATTCACCTGCAGCGGGAGATGGAGGTATCAATGAAGGCTGGCGAGATTGTCGGCAAACTCTATGATGCCTTTGTTACTCAGTATGATGCCGATGACCCTCAATCACTGCGTTACCTGAACATTCTTTGCGTGAGGTTGGTTTTCTGCCTCTATGCTGAGGATGCAGGAATCTTCGGCAAACGAGATATGTTCCATGATTTCTTGGCTCATTATCAGACGGAAGATATGAGAATGGCTCTGGTACAACTCTTCGAGGTTCTCAATACCCTGCCGACAAGCGAAGCAAGTATCTCAATCCCTCGCTTGCCGCCTTTCCATATACCAATGGCGGACTCTTTGCCGAGGATATTGACATTCCGCAGTTCACCGACGAACTGCGTGATACGCTCCTGCAGCACGCCTCGCTCGATTTCGACTGGAGCGAGATTTCTCCAACCATCTTCGGCGGAGTGTTTGAGAGTACCCTCAATCCTGAGACTCGACGTTCAGGAGGTATGCACTACACCTCGATAGAGAATATCCACAAGGTTATCGACCCTCTGTTTTATAACGACCTTCGAACAGCGTTCGAAGACTGTTTGGAGGAAAGCAACATCAAGAAACGTATGCAGCAACTTCATGCCTTGCAAGACAAGATGGCTGAATTGCGTTTCTTCGACCCGGCGTGCGGTTCAGGTAACTTCCTCACGGAGACTTACCTTTCGCTCAGAAGACTGGAGAACGAGATTATCAAGCAGATATACAGCGTGGAGCAACTTAACGCCTTCGAGAATCCCATCAAGGTGAACATCCATCAGTTTTACGGCATCGAAATCAATGACTTCGCCGTCACCGTAGCCACCACCGCTCTCTGGATAAGCGAGGCGCAGATGATGGCAGAGACAGAGAAGATCATCCACCACGACATCGACTTCCTGCCGCTGAAGAGCTACGCCAACATCCATGAGGGCAATTCTTTGCAAATTGCCTGGGAGGAGGTATGTCCGAAAGAAGAGTTGGATTATATCATAGGTAATCCACCATTTGTGGGTTATTCATTGCAAAGCAAGGAGCAAAAAGCTGACTTGCTCAATATTTTCGTGGATGAAAAGGGCAAACCATATAAGACAGCTGGCAAGATAGACTACGTAGCTGCTTGGTATTACAAGGCTGCCCAAATGATGCAGGACACTAACATCCACGCAGCTCTTGTCTCCACCAATTCCATCACACAAGGAGAGCAGGTTGCAGCGATATGGAAACCTCTCAAAGAAATGTTTGGCATACATATCGACTTCGCTTATCGCACCTTCAGATGGGATAGCGAAGCTAGCCTGAAGGCACATGTACATTGCGTGATTATCGGATTCTCTGATGCCCCTACTAACAAGCCAAAAATATTGTTTGACAATGGACAGGCGATAGAGGCGAAGAACATCAATGGGTATCTGATAGATGCGCCAGATGTTTTCGTGGAAAGCAGAAATAAAGCTCTTTGCGATATTCCGCTTATGACAAAAGGTAGCCAACCTACAGACGATGGCAACTTGATTATAGAGGCAGACGAATATGAAGACTTCATTACAAAAGAACCCAATGCCAACAAATTTATACGTCCATTCGTAGGTGCACAAGAGTTTTTGAATAAGAAAAAGCGTTGGTGCCTTTGGCTTGTTGGAGCTTCACCATCAGAACTTAAAGCATTGCCAGAGGTGAGAAAAAGAGTGGAAGCCGTCAGAGAGTTTAGGCTAAAGAGCAAGAAAGAGGCAACAAGAAAGAAAGCCGACATGCCAACCCTCTTTGATGAAAGAAGAGCCTCAACTACAGAGTACATTATTGTTCCAAGGCACTCGTCGGAAAACAGAAAATATATCCCAATGGGATTTGTCAATCCGAATATCATTGCAAGCGATGCTGTTCTAACAATCCCTTCCGCCACTCTCTACCACTTCGGCATCTTGGAGTCGAACGTCCACATGGCATGGATGCGAGCGGTATGCGGTCGCTTAGAAATGCGTTACCGCTACAGCAAGGACATCGTGTACAACAACTTCCCTTGGCCATCGCCTACTCCAGAGCAGCAAGCGAAGATAGAGGCATCCGCCCAAGCCATCCTAGATGCGAGGGCATTGTATCCCGACTCCTCTCTCGCCGACCTCTACGACCCGACACTCATGCCAAAAGAGCTTTTGCAAGCTCATCGCCAGAACGACCGAGCCGTGATGGCAGCCTATGGTTTCTCCACCAAGATGACGGAGAGTGAATGCGTAGCGGAGCTGTTCAAGAAGTATGCAGAAATGGTGGAATAAAGAATTTGCAATATAAGCCAACAAGGGCATTTGCCGACAATATCAGCAAATGCCCTTGTTGCTATTAAGGCTCCAAGACTATCTTTCCTTTCGATGGATAACGATAAGCTTATCCCATCAATGATTTTGAGTACGTTGGAAAAATACTCCACAATATCTTCCAGTCTTCCTTTATCCCTAACTAGCTCTCTCATATACCAAGATTTTATCTCGTTCCACACTCTCCTGAGCATACGGACGCAAAGAGCCATCAACTACCAAGTCAACTTCACGACCTAGCAGTTGCTTCAAATCCTCATACATTCCTCCATGAGTAAGCAAAGTAAACGAACCATGCTCAAAATCGGGGACAAAGAGAATATCTATATCGCTCTGAGCCTTTTCTTCACCACGAGCAAAAGACCCAAAGATCCATGCCTTCAACACAGGCTTCTTAGACATATAGTCATGGATTATACGTATAATTTGATATCTATCCATATTTACCTCCTATTAAATAGTAATAAGAAGATGTTTAACCCATTCATCACAAGCAGTATTATGCCAGTGCCTCCACTTTCCAGTCATCGATACTTCGACGGTCTTCCGAGAAGTTGATGCCCACCTTGTATTTCTTTCTGCTGTCATCGGCGAAGGCAGCGAGATAGTCCTTGCTGTCGATTTGCTCCATCGCTGCCTCAGCATCCTTCTTATATTTAAGTTCCAATATATAGACGCTGCGCTTGGTTTTCAGCACCATGTCGATTCTGCCATCAGATGTAGGCACCTCTGGAGTAACATCACATCCGAGGATTAACAATATGGTGTAGAGCACGGCTTGGTAATGGCGTTCGTTGTTGTTGACCAATGTATATGGGAACTTCTTGTAGAAAGTCTGGAGATGAGGGAGGAATGCCTCCATATTGTCCTCGGCACTCAGGATGAAGTTCTTTGCCCATGCCATGTAGATAGCATCACGGTCGCCCATGCCGTCTGGGGCATAATAGCGGAAGAGGCTGTTGGAGAAGCCCTTGCGCACCTCTTCATTGGGGAAGGCGAGCTTGTATAATTTCGCCAAACGATTGTATGACTTGATTGTGAGATAGCCGCTTTGGTATAATACCGGCACAGGGTCAACAATCTTCTCTGTTGGAGTATCGAAGCGGTCGGAGGTTGTCCAAATGTCGTCCAACTGGAGCATATCGACATTTTTCTCTTGAAGCAGTTCTATCAGGAAGGTAGGAGTACCCGTAGAGAACCAATAGCTATCAAACTCATGGGTCTCTAAGCAATTGAACATGCTGTAAGGATTATACATATCGGCACCTTTCCCACTAAAGTGGTAGCCATCGTAATTATATCTCAGCTCAGCTAAGGCCTCCTCATAGTTCATATCATTGGCCTGCGCCAATTCCTCTATGTCATCGTGGAAATTTTCCAAGAGCTCTTCCTTGCTGATGCCACAGATAGAACTGTACTTATCCCACATGCTAATATTCGTGATATTGTTCAGTTCGCTGAAGATACTCAACTGGCTAAACTTGGAGATTCCTGTTAAAAAGACAAAATGAAGATTGTCCTCTTCTGACTTCAAAGGACTGAAGAAGTTGCGCATGATGTCACGTATCTTGTCCTGCAAGTCCTTGTCTTTCATAGAGTCGTGCATCGGGGCATCATATTCATCGATGAGCACAACCACATTCCTGTCGGTCTTTTGCTTGGCGGCATTGATGATGCGAATCAATCGGACATTAAAAGCCTCGGTACTAACAGAAGTTATTTGGTATAAATCCTCGTATGTTTCAAGAATCTTATCAAGAGTTTCTATCAGGCTTTCCATGTTATAGTATTTCCCCTTGCTAAGATCAAGATGGATAACGGGGTGTTTCTCCCAATCTTTTTCCAAGGCTTCCAGCTTTAGTCCTTTGAATAGCTCTTTCTTTCCTTCGAAGTAGGCTTGTAGGGTTGTGACAAGGAGTGACTTTCCGAATCGTCGAGGACGACTCAGAAAGCAATATTTCTTCTCATGCACCAACTCATAGATTAAGTCGGTCTTATCTACATATACATAATTTCCCTCTATGATATTCTTGAAAGTCTGTATTCCGAGAGGATATCTTCTACCTTTCATAAGCTATTCCCTTTAATTATGGTGGCAAAGTTAAGGTATTTTTCTTGATTAACCAAACTTTTTGTAGCCTTTTAGCCCGATAACTCGAAAAATCACCTTAAATGTCTCTACTTTCGAATAAAAGATATTTATAGTCGATTCAGCTCTGCATTACCGGCACCAGTTCCCTTGTACTTGCTGCGTGTGGTATTGAACTTATAGCGAAGGGTGAGTTGCAGGTCTCTCGTACCTCGCTTAGACACTTGCAGGAGTTCCATCCTCTGGTTATAGAGCAAGTCGGCATCCCAACATTTATAAAGCAGGTCGTTGCCTATTATTTCCAAGGTAAGGGCATCCTTTAGGAATGACTTACTGATACTGACATCCAGTACATGCTGCTCTTTGGCAAGATGTACGTGGGTATGCATACTCATGTACGTGGGTGCTCATGTAAACGTGGGAATGGCAAACTCCATCATCTACAAGATAGGCAAGTACAAGAAAAAGAGGACCAAGGACGTGGATACTTCCAGAATGGGAGTAAACTAGCGAATTTCTTAAAATATCGTCAGTAAACAAGCGTACTTTCTTAAAAAATCGTCTACAAACACGCTATTTTCAGATAAAAGTAGTATCTTTGCACCGTAATTGCATTTTAACTATAAGACGACAATGAAAATAACAATTATCGGAGCAGGTGCTATGGGCGGTGCCATGGCAGAAGGACTCTTGCAGAGCGAGAAGTTCACTCCATCAGATATTACGGTATCCGACCACAACCAACCAGTATTGGATCACTTCGCAAGCGAAGGAGCCAGCGTAACCCTCGACAACCAGTTGGCTTGCCACGGCGCAGACATCGTATGCGTGGTAGTAAAGCCATGGTGCGTAGAGAAGACATTGAAGGGTATCAAGGATGCACTCGACTACAAGAGTCAGAAACTCGTGGTCGTTGCAGCCGGTGTGCCATCAGCCAACATCAAGGAGTGGTTAGACAAGGATGGCATCACCCCAACCTTCTTCCTCGTGATGCCAAACATCGCCATCGCCTACAAGCAGTCGATGACCTTCATCACTCCTGTAGATGCATCTGCCACAGAAATCCAGCAGATTACAGAAATCTTCGATGAATTGGGCGAAAGCCCCATCATGGAAGAGCGTCTCTCCCCTGCAGCCACCGCCATGTCGTGTGCCATTGCTTATGCGATGCGCTATGTAAGAGCCAATGTGGAAGGCGGCGTAGAGATGGGCTTCAAGGCTAAGGATGCCCAGAAGATTGTCTTGCAGACCATCAAGGGTGCCGTAGAGCTGCTTCAGGAAACTGGCGAACACCCAGAGGCTGCCATTGATAAGGTTACTACTCCTGGCGGCTGCACCATCAAGGGCTTGAACACTATGGAACAGAACGGTTTCACCAATGCCGTAATCAAGGGATTGATAGCAGGAAAGAAATAAAATCTATCTGTAGATGATAGAAGACATATAGCAAACAACCCATAAAAAAAAAGCAAATGCAGCAGGAGTTTTATGCTCTTGCTGCATTTTTTATGTTTTATAAGATAGCTAACTACATTTATTGCACATAATCCTTGGATAAATGGAAAAATAAATGTATCTTTGCCAAAGAATAAAAGAACAGAAAGACTATGGCAGAGATGATCACAAGAAAATTGCCAGCAGGCATACAATTCTTTAGCATTATCCGCAAGGAAGGCTACTTATATGTTGACAAGACCGACTTGGTATGGCAACTTACTCACTCAGGTGATTTATACAATTATCTGAGCCGTCCTCGTCGTTTCGGTAAATCTCTGCTTATAGATACCTTGCAATGCTACTTCGAAGGCAAGAAAGAACTCTTTGAGGGGCTGAAGATTATGGAACTGGAAGAAGAATGGACTGAGTATCCTGTCATCAGACTTGACATGAGCGGTGCAGGTGCCACTGCTGCCGAAATCAAAGACTATCTCAATCTTGAGTTTTCGAAATACGAAGCTTTATATAGCATCAAGCCTAAAGAGACATCTCGCGAATCCGTACGTTTCCAAGTTATCCTTGACACAGCCTATCAAAAGACAGGTAAGCAAGTAGTGGTGCTGATTGACGAATACGATTCCCCTTTGCAGCATTCATGGAAGACACCAGAGCATGAAGGTTGCACTGAAGTTTATCGTTCTGTATTCTCCGTACTCAAACTCAAAGGAAATGTACTTCGCTTTGTCTTCATCACAGGCATCACGAAGTTTACCCAGATATCCCTATTCTCTGTACTTAACCATCTGACAAACATCAGCTTTCTCCCACAATTTGCCCCTCTTTGTGGCATCACCGAGGAAGAAATGACAGTCAACTTCGCCCCAGAGTTGGAAGCCTTGGCAGATAAGATGGAATGCAGCATTGAAGAAGCACACGACAAGTTGAAGACCTATTATGACGGTTATCATTTCAGCGATGAGAACATGACCGACATCTACAATCCGTTCAGCTTGCTCAACGCCCTCTCCCAATTGCGTCTGCGCAACTATTGGATTTCATCCGGCGCCACTTCCATGCTGAATAAATTCGTGAACAACATGGAGTTACGCCTTCATGACTTCGAAGATTGCTACATCGACAAAGACACACTGGAGACATCAGATGTCATAGAAGGCGGTTCCGAACTATTCCTCTATCAGACAGGTTATCTCACCATCAAGGGTTTTGATGAAGATGGATATTCTTTAGGCTTTCCGAATGAGGAAGTAAGAAAGGCTCTCTATAAAGCCGTATTGCCTGCACTGACCCAGAAGGACATCACGGATATTGTCTCCATACAAAGTAGGTTGATGCACAGTATGAATAATGGCAATTTGGAAAGATGACCGAAAAGTTATAGGGGTAGCTGTAGAATTAGATGACATGGGCAAAGGACTCATTGATTGGAAAGAAGTAAAATAAAAAAGAAAACAAGTTTGGTATATGGAAGATGAAGTCTGCGCATTCTAATAGTTTTATGCTCTTATGCATAAATATCACTTTAATCTATTAATTTATCAGCAGATTGTTTGGATATATCAACAAAAAGTCGTAATTTTGCCCCAAAATGCGAAGGTTCGCAATATACCTTCGCCAGGAACAACTAAAAAGAATAGCACTATGGACGAAGCAATCAAGCAAATCGGTGAAAGACTGAAAGGTCTCCGTGAGGTTCTCAACATCCCGGCTGAGGAGGTGGCAGAACTTTGCGAAATCAGTCTTGACCACTATCTCAAGATTGAGTCGGGAGAAGCCGACCCATCCGTGTATCGACTTTCAAAGATTTCAAAGCGATACGGCATCGACCTCGACGTATTGCTCTTCGGCGAGGAACCTCGCATGAAGGGATACTACGTTACCCGCAAGGGACAGGGACCGGAGATAGACCGCAACAACCAGTATAAATACCAGAGCCTTGCCGTAGGATTCAAGGATAGAAAGGTGAATCCGTTCATGGTACAGGTGGATCCGTTGCCAGGCGACAAGAAGCCGAACAAGAACGGACACGACGGACAGGAATATGATTATGTGATTGAGGGACAGCTGGAAGTTACCATCGAAGAGAAGGTGATGGTGCTGAACCCTGGCGACAGCATCTACTTCGACAGCAAGAAGTCACACTGCTTCCGCTCACTCAACAATGAGCCTGCCAAGTTCCTTTGTATAATTATCTAGGAGAGTAACTATGATTGAGAGATTTCTAAAACAGACAAAATTCACTTCAGAGCAAGACTTCAAGGAGCATCTGGAGTTTATCATACCAGAAGATTTCAACTTTGCCTACGACGTGATGGACGAATGGGCAAAGATCAAACCAGACCACGTGGCGCTGCTTTGGGCAAGCGAACGAGGTGAGGAAATCCGTTTTACATACAAGGACCTGAAGGAGCAAAGCGACAAGGCTGCCGCTTACTTCCAGAGTCTCGGTATCGGTCACGATGATAAGGTGATGCTGATTCTGAAGCGTCACTATCAGTGGTGGCTTGCCATGCTCGGTCTCCACAAGCTGGGTGCCGTAGCCATCCCTGCCACCCACATGCTTACCAAGCACGACATCGTTTACCGCAACAATGCAGCAAGCGTGAAGGCTATCATCTGCTGCGGCGATGATTACGTGGTAGAGCAGGTTAATCAGGCTATGCCAGAAAGTCCGACTGTCAAGACTTTGATCAGTATCGGTCCAGATATCCCAGAAGGTTTCCACGACTGGATGAAAGAATGGAACGAATGTGCTCCTTTCGTTCGCCCAGAACATGTAAACTCTAATGAGGATACCCTTCTGATGTACTTCACATCGGGAACCACTGGCGAGCCAAAGATGGTGGCACACGATCACCTCTATGCCCTCGGTCATCTGACCACGGGTGTATATTGGCACAATCTCCACGAGAACTCCATCCACCTTACCGTAGCCGATACCGGTTGGGGCAAGGCTGTATGGGGCAAGCTCTACGGACAATGGTTTGCCGGAGCCACCGTCTTCGTCTTCGATCACGAGAAGTTTACGGCTGATAAGATCATGCGCCAGATTGAGAAGTATCACATCACCTCTTTCTGTGCCCCTCCTACTATCTACCGCTTCATGATTCAGGAGGATTTCTCTAAGTATGACCTCAGCAGTCTTGAATACTGCACCACTGCGGGTGAGGCTATGAACCCATCCGTGGCAGAAACCTTCCAGAAGCTGACTGGTGTTCAGATTTATGAGGGCTTCGGACAGACTGAGACCACCATGACTTTGGGTACCTTCCCTTGGATCAAGCCAAAGCCAGGAAGCATGGGCAAGCCAAACCCTCAATATGATGTTCACATCCTCCGCCCAGACATGACGGAATGCGAGGATGGTGAAAAGGGCGAGATTTGCATCCGCATCGGCGATGACAAGCCTATCGGCCTCTTCAAATATTACTATCGTGATGAAAAGCAGACCAAATCGGTTTGGCATGATGGTTACTATCATACAGGCGATATGGCTTGGCGTGATGAGGAAGGCTACTTCTGGTTTGAGGGCAGAATCGACGACGTGATCAAGAGTTCGGGTTACCGCATCGGTCCTTTCGAGGTAGAGAATGCCCTGATGACTCACCCTGCCGTAGTAGAGTGCGCCATCACCGGTGTGCCAGACCCAATCCGCGGTATGGTTGTCAAGGCTACCGTCGTACTGAAGGATGAATACAAGAGTATGGCGGGCCCTGACCTTATCAAGAAGCTGCAGGATCATGTGAAGCACGAAACTGCTCCTTATAAATATCCTCGCATCATCGAATTCGTAGATGAATTGCCAAAGACCATCTCCGGCAAGATCCGAAGAGTAGAGATTCGGGAAAAAGACGGGGTTAAGTGAAAAACGAAGAGTGAAGAGTGAAGAATTCTCTTGCTTTAACAAGCTAAAATTTAGCATAAAAAAGCTATTGAATTCTTCACTCTTCGTTCTTCACTCTTCACTTAAATATGTATTCAACATAAAATATAACAAAAAGAACAAGAGAATTATTCACTCTTCGTTCTTCACTCTTCACTAAAATTTATGGGAAAAAGAATCGTAGTAAAAGTGGGCAGCAACGTGCTGACCCGAGAAGACGGAAAACTGGATGTAACGAGAATGTCGGCAATTGTGGATCAGATTGTCTGGCTCAAAAAGCACGACTATGAGGTGATTCTGGTATCTTCTGGTGCCGTGGCTGCCGGAAGAGCCGAGCTGCACGTTGACCACCATCTGGACAGCGTGGAGCAGCGCCAGCTGTTCTCTGCCATCGGACAGGTGAAACTCGTAGGTCTCTATTACAACCTTTTCCGTGAATATAAGATAAAGATTGGTCAGGTATTGACCATGAAGGAGAACTTCGGTGCCGAGGAGCAGTACAAGAACCAGGAAGCCTGCATGCAGGTGATGCTGGAAAACAACGTGCTCCCTATCGTCAACGAGAACGATACCGTATGCATCACCGAGCTGATGTTTACCGATAACGATGAGTTGTCTGGCTTGATTGCCAAGATGATGAATGCCGACACCTTGATCCTATTAAGTAATGTGGATGGCATCTACAATGGCGACCCAAGCGAACCAACCACCCGCATCATCCCATCGGTTTATTACGACCGCGACATCAGCGAGTATATCCTTGCCAGCAAGAGTAGTCACGGCAGAGGCGGTATGACATCGAAAGTAAAGACTGCTCACGACGTAGCCAATGCCGGCATCAAGGTAATCATCGCCAACGGCAATACGCCAAACATCCTCATCAATCTGAAGGAGCATCCGATGGAGACCCTTCATACTGAGTTTGTGGCAAGACCGCTAAACAAGTAAAATCATTAGGGATTCCTTCCCAGGCATCAGATTACAAGGCAGCCATCAGAAAGCGAGCCAAAGGCCTCACCACTTTTGATGCAGCCATCAACCAACTATGCAATGTGATAGGCTAATAAATGGCAGAAAGTTGAGTATGTACCTCAACTTTCTACCTTTTCCTTTTGCATACTCAAGAAATAGCTGTACCTTTGCCATTACATAAAAGTTGTAACACTAAAGATGTAATGGCGTATGAAACTAAGAAACAAGAAATATCCAATGCATCATGAATCGCCTCTATGAAACCGAAATACAAGTTGATAGTATCAAGCAAGTAAATGCAGCAATTCTTTCAGTACTCGAAGGTAGAGAACCACAGTTTGAGAATATGGTACAGTTCTTCACAGAGAACCAGTTCTCGCTTCTGAAAGCTATAGCCAAGGATAGCATTGTTGCCCAGCCTACCTCTGGCAAGTTCATCAAGGAGCACAAGCTGAGTGGAGCCAGCAGCGTAAAGGATGCCCTCAAAATCTTGGAAGACAAGGAATTAGTATATAGGACTAATGAAGGATACGTCATCTACGACAGATTCATGGATCTGTGGTTAAAGAGAATATAAACAAAAAAATGTGCTTTAAACGTGCGGAATGTGCTTAAAAAAGACACATTCCGCACGTTTAAAGCACATTTCTCTCCTAGAAAGCCGTACATCTTACAATGATTACGACCATGGGATTATCCGACAATCCTTATGCCTGGGATGTTCAGTCGGTAGTAACAAGGGATGACTTGTTTGTTCTCTAAACGTCCTAACTATATTAAGTTGGAGGAGATGGCAACAGAATCTGTTCTGAAAGCATTCTGCAAGGCATTAAAGATAAAGCTCGTAAAAGAGCGCCTCCCTTTACGTGATTTGAACGATGCTTGGGAATATCTCCACAACTACACTATGGATATGTAGATTCCCTAACTGCTTTAACAAGCCAGAAAATATGGTTGCTTAAGTAAGAGAATGTGGTTGCTTAAGTAAGAGAATGTGGTTGCTTAAGCTAACGGACACTGAATCTCGGGTTAACGGAGATAGTTTCTTGAGTTAGCGGAGACAGTTTCTTGGGTAAGAGAATACTGCTTCTCGGAGTTTGCCACTAGGCTCAGCAGCTCTGCTGAGCCTAGTCAGCAGGTCTGCCGACTGCAGTCAGCACATCTGCTGACTATAGTGACAACACCTTATTGTTGTACAATAACACACCTTATAGTTGTACAACTTTACACCCTATAGTCGTACAACCTTACACCTTGTAGTTGTACAACCTTACACCTTGTAGTTGTACAAAACAAAATCTTAGTCACTATGCGCTACAGTTCGTTTGATTTACTCGTCCAACAATCAATATACTCAGTTCGTAAAGTCCATAAATCGGCATCATTACCATAAAACACGTAAATAAATCAGGAGGAGTTAATACCCAATGAATAAAGATGAAGCACGCTCTCTTTGATATAAGGAATATCCTCGCTACTAACCGTAACCTTTGTTCCTGCACCAGGGAACAGTTCTAACCACAACGGAAGATTCTTCACAACATCCTCGTAAGAACCTTTCTCTTCTTCAGACTTAGGTAGAATTCCCAGCTCCATTTCCTTGTTTTTCCATATACGATTGAGGTCATGCTTTCGCTTGGTACCATCAATAGTAATACCGATACTCAGATGCTCTCGGTTCTTCTTGATGAAACTTTGTACCTTATCAGAACTATAATTAATACCATTCGTAGAGAAAGAGAAACGATAAGAGTTGAACCAATGATGGTTCCTGCGAAACATCTCTACCTTGAGATAATCACATATTTTATCTATCAGGTCTATCTCCAAGAAAGGTTCACCACCGATAAAATCCCACACGACAGAAGTTTCTTGAAAATCTTTTTCATTGTCAAGAATATAATCTATCGCAGTCTTAGCTACCTCCCAAGGCATACGCTCTTTCGAATTCTTGCCCAAGAGGTAGCAATATTTACAAGCTAACTGACAATCCTTCGTAACGATGAAGGTTATATTTTTAGCCGTACCCTCCTGCCATCCTTGATCTCTTTCCTTTATTTTTTCCATTATATTTATCGCAAATGATTCTTACAAGATTCTATACAGCTATACAGACAGGTCCTCTTACAATCTCCATAGCAGCTTCCAAGACAACCCTTATCACAATTATTAGAGCATGACAACTCACAAGATCGACAGGAATTCGTACAATCATCCGTACAAGAATGTTCACAATGTCCTATACAAGAACATTCCCCCCGATCAATCATTTTTTGCCAATAAATTCAAAGGCATATTAGATAAAGTAAGCACCCTAAAAAAGGTAAAGCCCCTTTAAGAGTCTTCTTAAAGAAGTCTCTTCGTGATTTCAATGTTTCAGCATTCATATCTTTCCTCGTTTAATTAATCGTCTGAAAATATCAGAAAAGTTAGACCGATGTGTCCTGCAAAATGTCCCTTGACTTTATCCATATCCTGCTCGCCATCCATAATACCTCCAATTCCGGCATTAACTCCAATAAACTTATATATATTATGAGAATATTCTACAAATGCTCCAACACCGACATCTGTTTTTTCAAACTCCTTAAAATATTGTGGACCTCCATAGAAGCTCATTGCCAAGAACTTGTTGAGATGGAAAGAAATACCTGCATTCCAATAGAATTTCTTGTTATTATAAGAAAGTGCATCATACTTCGTATTATATCCAAAACCAAGGGACAAGCCTATTACCCAGGCAGAAATATAACGGGCTCTTACACCCAATCCACCATAGGGATAACCATAACCAGTATCAATTGTAATACTATTATAATCTACATCCCAACCTTTATAAGTACTATAATCTACAAGAAATTTGGCAATTTTCTGCGTATTATCAGAACTGCCGTTTCCTACATCATACATAGAACCTCCACCATAAGAAGATTCGACATTACTATCTTCTCTATATTCTTCACTCTCATCTTGTTTTTGGGTAGTTGGGAATAAAGTGGTAAATACATAAGTGCGCACAGTAGTTTTTCCTGTACCTACAGATACACTACCACCAGGATTCATCAACTTACGTCCTTGGCAATCAAAAGCCTCAAACCAGCTCAAAGAATTAGAAATTCTCACCTCAGAAGTCAGAACAAACTCACCAGCTGATGATTTTATCGTTATAGGAGTACATACATTTCCACCAGCCTTAAACACAGTAACATAATCATTGCCCATTGCTGTCTGACAGACAACAAGCATTATCATAAACAAAAAATGTCTCATAATCAATAATAAAATTAAATGTTTGACTTAACCTCTAGAAGAGCCCCTACAACTGCCCGAACAAGAAGACTTACAACTTCCCGTACAAGAGGTTTTACAACCATCTGTACAGCTGGAAGCACAATTCAATGTGCAAGTTTGCTGACACACACCTACACATCCCCAACTACAGCCACTCGCAGTACCTCCTCCAGAATATCCACCACTATCATAACTACCATAAAAACTTCCGCTGCTAGATTCTCCTCCAAGAGCATTCAAAATACTATCTTGTAAAACTCCACAACTAACAAAAGAAGTACTCAATAGAGGCAAAGCTACACTCGCAACCTTTCTGAAGAATTCTCTTCTAGTTTTTAGTTCATCATTGTTCATCATATCTCTGGATTTATACTCCGTGGAATAAAAGAGAAAAAGAATTCATTTATTCCACAGAGTGCTTACACTATATTAAGATCAAAAATCCCTATTGCAATTGTTACAATGCCACCATCTATGTGTAACCAATAGCGGCTTCTTCCCTTTTCCATTACACTCCTCACATTTACGACTATATGGAGTACCAGCTTGCAAAACGCCCTTTCCTTTACAGATGCTACATGCCGGTTGACTTTGATCACCATATTTCCAATAAGTACGGCTTTTTAAAGATAGGGGTTGCTTATGTTGCTCAGTACTACAAAAAGAGCAATACTTTGTCTGCAAAACTTCCATGGTTTTCGTAGTCAGCATACCAGGAACACGAACTTCACTACTTTGACTAGCGAACAACATTACAACACTAACCAAACTAATAAATAAGGTCATGATTATTCTTCTCATAACAAAAAAGTATTATGCCATACAGAACATCCCTAACTAGGCGGTGAATAATAAGTCCTTAGTATAGATACTAAAAAAGACGTGGGAGTCTCTACTTCTCGTCCATCCCAAGTCTCAGGCTCTCGCATTGCCTATGCTCAAAGGATAGACAACACAGATAGCCCACGTCATGACGCATTATAATATACCAACATACAGAACATACTATTGCCATCAAGCAACAATCTGCCCCTATACGTCAGGTTACAATACACCCTTCGTGGACGTTCCAGGTTGTCGTTCTCTTCTTGAGCATATTCAAATTTGCGAGATTTGAGACTCAAAGATAACGTTCCGTAACGTCCTTTACCAGTAAATAACCCACACGCCCATACAACGGGCTAACTATGAATCGGTGACAAATTTAAGCATATTTTGTGAAACCACCAAACTTTTATCGAAAAAAGTGATGGGAAAGATGGATTTTTAGAAAGAAAGTACTATCTTTGCAGCATATTTCATTAATAAAAGCATCATGAAGCAACTCAACAAGAAATATAACGATGAAGACAATATGCTCGTCAACGACTTGCGCTCCATCGTCAGCAAGGCTCGCAGCAAAGCATTTGCTGCCGTCAATTATTCTCTGGTGGAAAGAAACTGGAGAATAGGACAACGTATTGTAGAACAGGAACAGAACGGAGCATCACGTGCAGAATACGGAAAGCATGTAATAGAGATTGCTTCGGCTGCTCTTACAGAGGAATTCGGGAAGGGATTCTCCGAGACAAACATCATGAATTTCAAGAAGTTCTACTTGAAATTCAAAGAGTTAGCAATTCCTCAGACAGTGTCTGAGGAATTCAAAAAGCAAAAACATCAGACACTGTCTGATGAATCTTCTTTGCTAACCCAAAAAGATCAGACACAGTCTACCCAATCCGAGTTACGCCTTCTTCCTTGGTCGCATTACGAGCGTCTTATACGAGTAGAAGATAAGAAGGCTCGTGAATGGTATGCAAAGGAGGCATTCGAGCAAGATTGGAGTTTCAGAACCTTGAACCGCAATATCAACACCCTATATTATGAACGTCTTCTTATGTCAAAGAAGAAGCAACCTGTCGTTGACGAGATGCAAGACAAGACAAAGGCTTATCAGCAAGACAAACTCGAATACATCAAATCACCAGTTGTCTTGGAATTCCTTGGATTACCGGAAGACACCTCCCTTGCAGAATCAAAACTGGAGACTGCCATCATCAACAACCTAGAAAAATTCTTGATGGAAATGGGAAAGGGATATGCACTCGTGGCTCGTCAGCAACATATCCGAACCGAGGAGAATGACTACTATATTGACTTGGTATTTTACAATTACCTCATCAAATCTTTTATCTTGGTCGACTTGAAGGTAAATCGCATCACCTACCAGGATGTAGGACAAATGGACATGTATCTCCAAATGTACGATAAGATGAAAAAAGGACCAGACGACAACCCTACAATCGGCATCATCCTTTGTACCGAAACAGATTCGGATGTGGCACGATACTCTACCCTCGCAAGAAACGACCAGATGTTCGCTGCAAAATACAAGCTTTACCTGCCAGACAAGGAAGACTTGAGAAGAGAAATCGAACGACAGAAGGAACTGTATCTAATGGCTCATCCTGAAGAATACGATAAAGAGTAATTCTTCTGGCAGTATCAGAATAATTAGAAGATATCATTACAAAAAGGTCAGACGCTGTCTGACCTTTTTTAATATCATTTCCGTATAACTATCCATTTATCTATTAAACTATCACTTTTTCTTGCATAAAGTTTGCAATTTCCAATATTTATGCTTACCTTTGCCGTTGTTAAGAGGGAACTCGTAACACATTACAAAATATCTTATCATAAAAATAAGAAAGGAAATAGCTAATGGAACTGAAAGAGACTTTCCAAAAAGTAAAGGCAGCTAGCAAAACACTTGGTTTGCTAACTGATGAACAACGTAACGAAGTGCTAAAGGCGGTGGCTGATGCCATCATCGCAGAAACTCCTGCGCTCCTTGCAGCAAACGCAGAAGACTTGGCGAAGATGGACAAGGCGAACCCGCTCTACGACCGATTGCAACTCACAGAGCAGCGACTCCAGGATATTGCTTCGGATATGAGACACGTAAGTACACTGCCCTCACCGCTCGGAAGAGTTCTCAAAGACAAAACACTCGAAAATGGTTTGCATCTGCAGCGAGTTGCCGTTCCATTCGGAGTTATCGGTATGATTTATGAAGCCCGTCCTAATGTGACTTACGATGTTTTCTCACTCTGTTTCAAGAGTGGAAATGCGTGCGTACTGAAAGGTGGAAAGGATGCAAACGCCTCTAACTCAGCGGGTGTCGAACTTATCCACAGGGTGTTGATAACTTTTGGTATTGATCCGAATGTTGTTACACTGCTCCCTGCTACCCATGAAGCTACCGGCGAAATGCTGAATGCCGTGGGCTATATCGACCTCTGTATTCCTCGTGGTGGAAAGAAGCTTATCAACTTCGTCCGTGATACTGCCAAAGTGCCGGTTATCGAAACCGGAGCCGGTGTGGTACACTGTTACTTCGACAAGGATGGCGACCTGGAGATGGGCAAGCGCATCATCACCAATGCCAAGTGCCGAAGAGTGAGCGTATGCAATGCACTCGACTGTCTGCTGATTCACGAAAGCAGATTAAGCGACCTCCCTGCCCTCTGCGAAGGTCTCGCAGAAAAACAAACCAAGATTCATGCAGATGCCAGGGCTTACGAAGCTTTAAAGGGGCACTATCCTGACACCTTATTATATAAGGCTGAGGAAAGCGAAGCGAAGATGAAGGAAACAGATACTAACGTGAAGAGCATCTGGAACACCGAATGGCTCAGCATGCAGATGGGTATCAAGACCGTAGCTTCGGAAGATGAGGCACTCGAACACATCGCTACCTACGGAAGCGGACATAGCGAGAGCATTGTTTCCAACGAAGAAACTGCCCAGAAGAAATTCCAGGCGATGGTAGATGCAGCCTGCGTTTATGTGAATGCTCCAACCAGTTTCACCGATGGCGCACAATTCGGACTGGGCGCAGAAATTGGTATAAGTACCCAGAAGCTTGGAGCCCGCGGACCAATGGCACTTGAAGAAATTACCACCTACAAGTGGCTGATTACAGGAAATGGACAAACAAGAAAGTGAAGAGCAAGGAAGTGAAGAACGAAAAGTGAAGAGTGAAGAATTCAATAGCATTATATTAGAAACTGAACTTTCGCATATCAGGAAGTTAAAGGAGTTAAGGAAGTTAGAGGGAAGTTAAGGGACAAATGTCCTACGTTTACGCAAGAAGACCATTGTCTCTTAACTTCCCGAACGACCGTAGGGAGTGATAACTTCTTTAACTTCACTCAATTCCCTCACTTGCAAAACTTGAATTAGAAATAACAAACAAAAAACGAAATAACAATGAAGACATTCTTTAATGTTGAAGACCTTGGCGACTTGAAAGCAGCGCTCGCCGAGGCACAGGAAGTGAAAGCAAACCGTTTCGGTTATCAGGAGTTGGGCAAGAACAAAACCTTGCTGATGATATTCTTCAATAACAGTCTCCGTACCCGTTTGAGTACACAGAAGGCTGCGATGAACCTGGGCATGAATGTGATCGTGCTCGATGTAAATGCCGGTGCATGGAAACTGGAGACAGAGCGTGGCGTTATCATGGATGGCGACAAGAGCGAGCACCTGCTTGAGGCAATCCCAGTGATGGGTAGCTTCTGCGACCTTATCGGTGTGCGCAGCTTTGCCGGTTTGAAAGACCGTGACTACGATTATGCCGAGACCATCGTCAACCAGTTCGTAAAGTACAGCGGTCGCCCAGTCTTCGCGATGGAGACTGCTACCGTTCACCCTCTCCAGGCATTTGCCGACCTCATCACCATCGAGGAGCATAAGAAGGTGGCTCGTCCTAAGGTAGTCCTGACCTGGGCTCCTCATTGCCGTGCCTTGCCTCAAGCTGTACCAAACTCATTCGCCCAGTGGATGAATGCAGCCGATGTAGATTTCGTGGTTACTCACCCAGAGGGCTATGAACTCGACCCTAAGTTCGTGGGCAACGCCAAGGTGGAGTACGACCAGAAGAAGGCGCTGGAAGGTGCAGACTTCGTTTACGCCAAGAACTGGAGCTGTCCGGGCGTGAAAGACCCAGCACAGTATGGTGAGATATTGAGCAAGGATATGAGCTGGACCATCGACGAGGAGCACATGAGCTGGACCAATGACGGTTGCTTCATGCACTGTCTGCCAGTTCGCCGTGGCTTGATTGTTACCGATGATGTCATTGAAAGCAAGAACAGCCTGGTGATTCCAGAGGCAGCCAACCGTGAGATTTCAGCCGAGGTTGTCATCAAGCGCATGCTTGAATCTCTCTAAAGCAGGATATAAGAAAGAGATTGAGGGTGTGTCATAAGTTCATGACACACCCTCTTTTTCGCTCTACTCAACATCATCCTATCCCCTTTTCTCGGTATTTTTATCTTTTCATCCGATTTATATTCTTTTATCTCAGATATTATCCGTACCTTTGCTACCGAAAAAAGAAAAGAACAAGATGGATAAATACATAATATTATCACCAGAAGCCAAGGGAACGTTCAACGACCGCTTGAATTTTCTGTATCTGAAACTAGGTAACTATCTCGACACCGAGAAACTGGAAAATCGTACTTTGCAATATTGTAAGGTATTCCTCAGCGACGCCCAGAACCAGACTCAGGATTTAGAAGAGTCACTCCTTTATCAGGAGTATCTTAAGGATACCCATCTTACGGTTGTGGAGCAACCTCCGCTCAACGGGAGCAAGATTTCACTTCTTATCAAGACCACAGACGATAAGACCCCGATCCTGTTCCACAGTCTCCGACTGACTGAGGAAGAAGCGAAGGGAAAGGATTCATACGAACAGACCCGAATGCTATTCGACAAATACCTGCAACTTATCGCCGGTACAGATATGACGATGGAGCGCAACCTGGTAAGAACATGGATATACGTAACTCATATCGATGTAAACTATCAGGGAGTAGTAGAAGCGCGCAATGATGTTTTCGACCAGCAAGGTCTGACGGCAGAGACCCATTATATAGCCAGTACGGGCATCGGCGGAGCAACATCCGTACGTCATGCATCTGTAGCTATCGACTTTCTGACCGTTCCCGGCATCAGGGAAGAAGACAAGAAATATCTCCAGGCACTCAACCATCTGAATCCTACTCACGAATACGGAGTAGCCTTTGAACGGGGAACCAGCCTTTCTCTGCCCCAGAAGAAACAATATTTCATATCAGGAACAGCCAGCATAGACAAACATGGAGCGGTTGTATACGAAGGCGATATTATAAGACAAACCGGCAGATTGCTCGAGAACATCGGTGCTTTATTGAAGGATGGCGATGCGATGATGAACGATATCCAATACTTTATCATCTACCTGCGCGACATCTCAGACTATCATACCATAGAGCAACTGATGAATCAGTTTTACCCTCAGATACCACATATCATAGTAGAGGCAAGAGTATGCAGACCAGGCTGGCTGATAGAAATGGAATGCATTGCAGAAAAACAAGAACAGAAATAAATGCTGATAAATGCAGAAATTTACTTTCAAAGAGTAAGTTTCTGCATTTTTTATGATTCATTCTAATATATTTTTACTACCTTTGCAGATATAAAAACTTATAAACCGACAAAAATGAGTGAACAGCAAACAAGCCAATCTAATTTTGGCATATATTCGTTATATGTATTGGGAGCCATCGCATGCTTTGTGTTCTTCCAATTCTTCTATCCCTACCATCTGTTTTATCAGGAGCAGAACCAACTGTTTCTGTCATCATGGGATTATCTGACTACTTATCTGGACAAACCGGGATGGCTGGCCTGTCTGGCTGGCGATTTCCTGACCCAGTTTTATTATTTCCGCTATGCCGGTCCTATCATCCTTACCCTCTGTATTCTTATTTCGGGACATAATGTAAAATGCGCAGTAAGAGATGCAGACATCCAAGGGAAAAAGACGGCACATATCGTAGCCTTCATCATGATGATTCTACTGGTATGTTTCAGTTTTCACTACGACTACCGGCTTTGCAGCATTCTGGCAATAGCAGGTGGTGCCAGTGTGTTCCGTGTCAGCACCAAGTTGCTCACTTCCACCCGAATGTTTCTCAAGAAGATAGAGAAGATGGACGACAATCCTTCTGTCGCAGCAGGTTTGGGAGCAGCGCATTGGATTACCGCCTTCAGTATCATTGTTTCAGTATTCGTATGCCACTGGTTCTTTGGAAATGGAGTATGGATCTACGGAGCGCTGGTATTTACAGGCTGTCTTTCCCACATCAAGAAAGTGGGAACCTACTATCGCCTGGCTGCCCTCGTGATTCCTTTCTTCCTGCTGATGCTGTCCAAGCGACTCTACTTCTGCGATTTCCAGACTCTTTATACCTATCCGGGTATCGGAAAACTGGTAAAACCGCAAATGGATTTGGAGAAAACATTCGCGGTAGACTGTGAATATTACTTCGGTAATTATAATAAGGTTATCAACATCGTAGAAAAGACGGAAAATCCAGACCAATACATGAAGTTCTACTATAACCTCGTGATGGCGCAAAACGGATATCTTCCAGACAACCTACTGGCATTCCAGAACAACAACCTGGGTACATTCGAGAAACTGGGACCAGACACCCCAACCCTCACCATCAAGACCCTGAACGAACTGTATTGGGTTCTGGGCGACATGACTTTCTGCGAACGTGCCACAATGCTTGCCAATGTCTGCTCTCCGAATAACCGGAATATCAGAATGGTAAAGCGACTTGCCGAAATCAATCTGGTAAAGGGCGACTACGCTGCAACCCGCAAATATCTCCGTATTCTGCAAAAGACCTTCGTATGGAGCAGATGGGCAAACCGTGCCTTCTCATCACTTGGCAGAAAAGCAACAACTGATGAAAAAGCACTCTTGCAACAATACATAGAAAAGCGCCCGTTCATCAACCGGAAGGATACGCTACGACTAAACGAAAATTGCCACACCATCATGTGCGAACTGGCAGAAAGTAATCCGAACAACAAAATTGCCATCGACTACATGCTCTGTAGCGATCTCCTCCTAAAAGACATGGAAACCTTCAAGCGGGATTATGATACTTATTATCTCAAACAGAAAAACGTTTCCTACGAACGCCTGTATCAGGAGGCTCTCATGATTTATCTGGCGGGAACCAAGGCTAAACCGGAAGAATGGGCAAAATATATCAAGCGTCAAGATATTCTGAAACGTTTCTATCAGTATAATGAAGAACGGGGCAACCAGGCATTCAGCGATACCTACTGGTATTACTTCGACAAGGCAGAGGTGCCTAAGTTGAACATCAACTGAGGAAATAATTGACGCTAACTGTTTATTAAAGAAGAAAAATGAAATACAAGAATATCCTATACAGTGCCATGGCGGGCATACTGCTGCTCGCCTCATGTGCCCAGACTCACGAGAATGCTGAGCAGGTAGACCATCTTCCCAACATGTATCCCGACTATGCCGATGTAACGATTCCGGTCAATATCGCTCCTCTCAACTTCGAGATACGCGACAAGAACCTTACCAACATCGAAACCACACTCACGATTGAGGGAGCAGATGCCAACGATGCAGCCAACACTCTTACTGCCACCAGCAATAGCCAGAATCTGAAATTTGATATGGACGACTGGAAGGCTTTCCTACACAAAAGGCTGTGGGCAAGAATATCAAGGTTCAGATATATTCAAAGAGCAATGAGGGAGAATGGACGGCATTCAAACCCTTCACCTGGCAGGTAGTGGGCGACAGTCTGGATGCTTATCTCACCTACCGACTGATAGAACCCGATTACGAAGTATGGAACAAGATACAGATTAAGCAGCGCTGCATAGAGAATTGGCAGGAGAAGATTCTCGCCGACCACAATCTGCAGGAAAACCGCTGTATGAACTGTCATGCTTTTGGCAACCAGGATCCCAACCTCAGTATGGTATATATAAGAGGTGAAGGCGGAGGAGCCATTCTTAACCGCAATGGCAAGCTGCGCAAGCTGAACCTGAAGAATGCCAACATGATTTCTTCAAGTGTATATTACGGTTTCAGTCCATCGGGCAAATACGTAACGTTCTCTACCAACATCATCATTCCTGCCTTTCATGCCAACGCCGACAAGCGACTGGAAGTATATGATTCGAAGAGCGATGTATATGTAGCCGATCTAGACAACAACCGCATCATCTCTTCGCCACTTACCTCTGACAGTACACATCTGGAGACATTTCCTACTTTCTCGCCGGACGGGAAATACGTTTATTACTGCGTAGCTAACAGAAAGGGACTTGAAAGTACGAACCTGAAGGGATTGAAATATTCGCTGGTCCGCATCCCGTTCGATGAAAAGACAGGGAGTTTCGGAACCGAGGTAGATACTCTTTACAAGGAGCGTTCAGTCTGCCATCCTAAGATAAGTCCTGACGGCAGATACTGTCTCTTTACGGTAGCCGATTACGGCACCTTCCCTATCTGGCATCCCGAGGCTGACCTCTATATGATGGACTTGCAGACAGGGAAAGTGGACAGCCTCAGCATCGTGAACAGCGACAAGAGCGATACCTATCACAGCTGGTCGCATACCGGCAGATGGTTTGTCTTTGCCAGCAAACGTGACGACGGACTTTACGGCAAGCCTTACTTCTGCTACGTAGACCGCCAGGGCAAGGCTCACAAGCCTTTCGTTCTTCCACAGAGGGAACCAACCTTCTACGATGATTGCCTGAAGAGTTTCAACATACCGGAGTTGAGCCGCGGCCCCGTTCCATTCGATGCCATTGACATCGAGAATGTAATGAAGCAAGAAGCAGAAAAGTTCAAATAAAAAAACGAACTTTAGAAAGTAATCCCCCACACGCCCTGAAAGGGCAGAAGCTCCTAGCCCAGGGCATCGCCCTGGGTAATTACGGACGCAACCTTGTCGCCCTGTAAGGGCAAAAGCTTTAAAAATCCAGGCATTCCTGCACCCTTATAATGTCAATAAATCGGAATAATCGGGGATGGTCTCTAAAAATACATATTTTTTACTTTCATAATCCATCTTGCAGATGTAATGCTCCAGCCCGTTGCTCACCACCAGAAAGTCGACATGGAGCAGAAGATTGTAGACCGAAATCTGGTCGAACACTTTTTGCGTGATGGGGATGTGAGGGGCTTTGTACTCGATAATCATGCGGGGCTGCAACTCACGGGAGTAGAGCACACTGTCGGCGCGCAGCACCTTGTCGCCACATTTCAGCTGGATTTCGTTGGCGAGCAGCGAGGCTGGATACCCCTTGTGCTCGATGAGAAAATGAACGAAATGCTGGCGCACCCACTCTTCGGGAGTGAGCGTGATGAACTTCCGGCGCAGCACATCCAGTATCTGGGGATGCTGTTTTGAGCCCGAAATCTTGATGTCGAAAGATGGCAAATTTAAGCGAATCATTTTTTTCTATACCTTATTATATATGATGATGTTTCTTTCCCCCGTCTTATGATAGGGTTTCTTTTGGTCTTTTAACCATACCTCTTTTTCAAAAACAACCTATTTTATATAGGCAGTTCAATTTATTTTTTGTAACTTTGCAGTCGAAGTGCAGCAGAAAACTGCACCTCAGAAAACTGCGAACCTGGAGGCGGAGCAAATGCTTGCCCGCACCCCCGAGTTTGCTGGGTGCAAAGTTACAAAAAATAATCCAATGGTAGAAAAGAAAAGTGCAATAAGTTACGAGTCTATCATGAAAGATCTGAAGGCTCGAAAGTATTCGCCCGTCTATGTTCTGATGGGCGAGGAACCCTTTTATATAGATAAGATCTGCGACTACATTTCTGAAAATGTGCTCCAACCTGAGGAGCGTGACTTCAACCAGACGGTGGTTTTCGGAGCAGATGTTACGGGTGCGCAGGTGGCAGATTTGTGCAAGGGCTACCCGATGATGTCGGAGTATAGAGTGGTGGTTGTGAAAGAGGCTCAGAATTTGCGGAATTTGGAAGCGCTCGAGAAGTACCTCGAAAATCCGGTAAAAACAACCATCCTTGTTTTCTGTTATAAAAACGGCAAGCTCGACAGCCGTAAAAAGTTTTCTGCCCTCGCTGCCAAGGCGGGTGTGGTTTTTGAGAGCAAGAAGCTCTACGACCGAAATCTGCCGGGCTTCATCGAGACATATCTCAAGACCCGCAAGGCAACCATAGAACCCAAGGCTACCCAGATGGTGGCTGATCATGTGGGAGCAGATTTGCACCGACTCACTTCCGAGCTCGACAAACTGCTCATTTCTCTTCCAGAGAACGACCGGCGTGTTACTCCGGAGATTGTGGAGCGAGAAATAGGGGTGAGCAAAGACTTCAATGCCTTCGAGCTGAGAAGTGCCATCATCAACCGTGATGTGTTCAAGGCAAATCAGATAATAAATTATTTTGACAGCAACCCGAAGAGCGGTTCTCTCTTCACGCTTCTCCCGATGCTCTTTACTTATTTCCAAAACCTGATGATTGCTTATTATGCACCCAACAGGCAGAACGAAAATGAGCTCGCAAAATTCCTGGATTTGCGCTCAGCTTGGGCGGCGCGCGAATATATTACAGGAATGAGGAACTATACGGGCGTGAAAGTGATGGCGATTATTGAGAAGTTCAAGGAGGTGGATGCGAAGATAAAGGGACTGGATAATCCATCCACTCCGGTGGGTGAACTGATGAAAGAACTCATCTTTTTTATCCTTCACTGATGCTGAAGAGCGAGGTGGGGGAGAGTAGGCGAGCTCCTGCTGAGAGTTTTCTCTTGGCGGGAGCTCGTTTCCGTTTTCGGCCTTCTTTGCTGCCTGTTTCCAGAAAGCAGCCAACTAGCGTTTAGCATTATAAATTTGCCCAAAATAGGTGATTTTCGGCTCTTTTTGGAGCGCTTACCTGGGTTCATTTTGGGCTCATTTGGGGCAAAAATGGGGGATTTAAGCGATTTTTTGAGCTAGATGCCCATTTTTCTGTTTCGCCTGAAAATAGACTTAACTTTATTGGTTATCAGTAACTTAGCTAAATTAACCCTCTTCATTACTCGCGAATTTGCCCGTTTTCTTGCCGATGGGCTGGAATATGCTAGAAATGGAAAAATTTGCCATTTCTCATTGTCTAAAATCAGACGTTTGCATTTGTTAAGGTTTATGTTTCCTAAGTTTATGTTTTTAAATTCATAAATCAAAACGGGTGGTTTCGATTTATAAATATAAATACAAGAAAACTAAATACATGAATTTATGTTTTATATTTATAAAAATAAAGATAAAACGGGGTGTTTATGGTTATGAATGAATAAATATTCATGCTGTATTTTTAATTTGTAAGTAGCGGAAACCCAGTCAGTTATGTATTTTAGTTGTTTTATAAACCATAGACTTTTACATAGGCGTTGGGGAAATATTGCATAAATCGCTCTATATGCCTTTATTTAGGTGTTTTAGGGTATGAATAATCAGTGATTTAGCCAAAAATTATAAAGAAAAGGTTCGTAATATATTTTGATTGATAGGTTTATATTTATAAAACTAAACATAAAAACCGGATAGTGGAGCGAGTGTGATTTAAATTTATAAATAGAAACCTAAAGTTTAAAAATCTAAATTTATTCAGAAATGTTTGGTTATTCTAAATTTTTGCTTTATCTTTGTAAAATCAACCGAAAAAGGGCCCAAAAGTGGCTTGTTCGGAAATAAAACATCGTATCAGTAGAAAAATGAACGCTAAAATTTTTAGAGCATGAAAGATAGAATCAGACAGCTGATGGAGGACCAGCACCTCACTCAGCAAAACTTCGCTCAGATGATCGGAATCTCGACCGCTACGCTGAGCAATATTTTCAACGGGAAGACCAATCCATCGCTCAGCATTGTGGATGGCATCCATAAGAGTTTTCCTCAGGTAAACGTTTATTGGGTACTCTACGGTACTCCTCCTATGTATCAGAACCAGGCTTCTCAGGGTGGCAGCGAAGAGGGTGCTGCTGATATGCATCAGGGCATTATGCAGGGAGCAGCCGATGGTGCTGAGGGGGTGATGTCGGGCAGTCAGCCTTCTGGTGCCGCCTCTGCCGAGCCTATGCTCGATTTTGGAGCCGAAGGAGCCGCAGCCTCCCCTACTTCTCCCTCGCTCTTTGACCAGCCTCAAATGCAAGGTGTAAATCGTACACCTAAAAATATCGCCCAAGCGGCGGTAAAATATGTAGACAAACCGCAAAGGAAAATCACCGAAATCCGTATTTTCTACGATGATCAGACCTGGGAAACCTTCGTTCCTAAGAAATAAAGGGGTGAAAAAAACTTTGCTCTTAATAAATAAAGGAGGGTTGAGGGACTTTTGCAAGTAAACACCAACACGCCCTGAAAGGGCAGAAGCTCCTAGCCCAGGGCATCGCCCTGGGTATAATGGCAATCAGCAAGACGCCCTGTAAGGGCAAAAGCTTTGTACATTGCCCGGTATTTTAAAGCTTTTGCCCTTACAGGGCGTCAGGTTTGCGTCCGTAATTACCCAGGGTGTTGCCCTGGGCTAGGAGCTTCTGCCCTTTCAGGGCGTGCTGCTTGGGTTTCTCCCAAAAACAAACGCATAGGAGCGGCGATAAAGAAAAAATATCTCTTTTCTTTTCGTCAATTCGGATTTTTGATGTACCTTTGCATCGTAGAAACGTAGGTGGGCGTAACCGGAAGCTACGCGTACCTATTTTATAATATACGTACATTATATAATAAGCATATTAAAAATTAGCAATAAGATGAAAAAATATGTTCTCGACCTGAAGGTGGTTTCCGTAGAGGCGCTTAGCGATAAGCACGTTTTGATTAAGCTTACCGATGAGAAACCTTTGCCTGAAATCTTGCCTGGCCAATTCGTTGAAGTAAGAGTAGACCATTCGCCTACTACCATGCTTCGCCGTCCTATCTCCATCAATTTCGTGGATCGTGAAAATAATCAGCTCTGGTTGCTCGTAGCAATGGTGGGCGACGGTACCCGTCAGCTCGGACAGCTCAAGGAGGGCGATGTGCTCAACTGCATGCTGCCTCTCGGCAACGGCTTCACCATGCCTACCGAGAAGAGCCAGAAATATCTGCTCGTAGGTGGTGGCGTAGGTGTGGCTCCGCTCCTCTATTTCGGAAAACTCATCAAGGATTTCGGGGCTGAAGTTACCTTCCTGCTGGGTGCACGCAAGGCTACAGATCTGCTCGAACTGGATGAGTTTGCCAAGATTGGTAAGGTATGCATCACTACCGAGGATGGCTCGGCTGGCGAGGTTGGTTTCGTTACCAACCACTCTGTTTTGGAGAATGAGAAGTTTGACATGATTTCTACCTGCGGTCCTAAGCCGATGATGGTGAGCGTGGCTCGCTTTGCCAAGAAGGCTGGTGTGGAGTGTGAGGTTTCTCTCGAGAACAAGATGGCGTGCGGCGTGGGTGCCTGCCTCTGCTGCGTAGAGAAAACTACCGAGGGTAACCAGTGCGTCTGCAAGGATGGACCTGTCATCAACATCAAGAAACTTACTTGGGAAATCTAATTAAGTGAAGAGTGAAGAACGAAGAGTGAAGAATTCGTCGGAAAGTGAAGAGTGAAGAACGAAGAGTGAAGAATTCGTTTGGAAGTGAAGAGTGAAGAACGAAGAGTGAAGAATTCGTTGGAAGTGAAGAGTGAAGAACGAAGAGTGAAGAATTCGTTTGGAAACGAAGAACGAAAAGTGAAGAACGAAGAATTCTCTTGTCTTTGTTTGTAAAAACATTTTTAAGTAAAACAGAAGATTATGGCTGATTTAAGTGTAAAGATAAAGGATTTGAAGTTGAAGAACCCTGTGATGACTGCATCGGGTACTTTCGGCTACGGATTAGAATTTGCCGATTTCGTTCCTCTGGAGGAAATTGGCGGTATTATCGTGAAGGGCACTACCCTGGAGCCGCGCGAGGGAAACGACTATCCGCGTATGGCTGAAACGCCTCAGGGCATGCTCAACTGCGTAGGTTTGCAGAACAAGGGTGTGGAGTATTTCTGCTCTCACATTTATCCTCAGATCAAGGACATTGATACCAATATGATTGTCAACGTGAGCGGACATTCGCCTGAGAGTTATGCTGAGTGTGCTGCGCGCATCAACGAGCTGGATAAGATTCCGGCCATAGAGCTGAACATCTCCTGTCCTAACGTGAAGGATGGCGGCATGGCTTTCGGTGTAACCTGCGAGGGTGCAGCCAGCGTGGTGAAGGCGGTGAGAAAGGTTTATAAGAAGACCCTCATCGTGAAGCTTTCGCCTAATGTTACCAGCATTGCCGACATCGCCCGTGCCGTGGAGGCTGAGGGTGCCGATTCTGTTTCGCTCATCAACACGCTGATGGGTATGGCGGGGGATATTGAGAAGCGCCAGCCTCTCTTGAGCATCCGTACGGGTGGTTTGAGTGGTCCTTGCGTTAAGCCTGTTGCCCTGCGCATGGTTTGGGATGTGGCTCATGCCGTAAACATTCCGGTTGTTGGTCTGGGCGGCATTTCTTCTGCCAAGGATGCCATTGAGTTCCTGATGTGCGGTGCTACGGCCATTGAGATTGGTACAGCCAACTTCATTGATCCTGCGGTTACGAAGAAGGTGAAGGATGGAATCAACGAGTGGCTTGATGCTCACGGATGCAAGAGTGTGACTGAGATTATCGGGGCCATCAAGTAATAATAATAAGGTTATGGATTTGAATCAGATAAACCCTGTTCTGTTGCTTGCTACGCTGACGCAGCAGATTGTAGAGCAGGAGAAAGAATTGGCAGAACAGAAGGATTCTGCGGAACACTCGTCTGTAAAAGCCTCTCTGAGCGAGAACCTCCTGAAGCGCGGCAATCTGCTGATGCAGATGGGCGACAAGGATGGTGCCGGAAAGGACATGAAGCGCTACCTGGAGCTGAACCCGGAGAAAGTAGGGGAGCTGACAGGAGAATTCAAGGCTGAAGGCAGAGAACATTGCAGATAAAGGGAAAGAGTCGTCTGGCTCTTGAGTACATTTTTCTGCATTTTCCCGCATTCTGATGATAAAAAACGGGCGAAAATATGTTTTTTAGCATAAAATATAAGGAAAATCAAGAAAAAAATATCAAATTGTTTGGTAGTATCAAAGAAAAATGTTACTTTTGCAAACGAGTTGAGATTTTAGCAAGTCGAGACTCGGGAATCTGAGCACAGACAATCCTTATATAATAAGGAGAAAGGGCTCGGAAAGAACAAAAGTGAGTAACATATAAAATGTAAAGACAATGAAGAAGTTTAACGCATTCTTTTTTAGCTATTACTTTTACTTTGCAAATAATTGTAAAGCGGGAAGTTGCGTGTAAATTTCAACTTAGGATATTAGATTCTTGAAATCATCGAAACGGTCCCGCTCTTATTGAGTAGGACCGTTTTTCGTAAAAAGAAGCCTGAAAAAACAAGAGATTCTCTGAAACAGACTCAGAAAGAAAAGAATCAGAAAAAGGCATCCTGAGATACAACCATTGGGAATATACAAGATAAAAGAAACATGAAGAGAATAGCAATTCAAGGAGAACTGGGATCTTTCCACGACATTACCGCCCACCAGTATTTCGAGGGCGAACAGATAGAAATCATCTGTTGTGCTACCTTCGAAGAGGTGTTCGAAAATATCAAGCGCGACCCTACCGTGATAGGCATCTGCGCCATTGAAAACACCATTGCGGGCAGTCTGCTCCACAATTACGAACTGCTCCGACAGAGCGGAGCCACCGTGGTAGGCGAGTACAAGCTCCACATAGAGCACAGCATCTGCTGTCTGCCAGAAGACGACTGGAGCACCCTGCAGGAGGTTCACTCCCATCCGGTAGCCCTCATGCAGTGCGGCAAGTTCCTGGCCAACCATCCCGACCTCAAGGCGGTGGAGGCAGAAGATACCGCAGGCTCGGCAGCCTACATCGCCCAGCACAAGGTGAGGGGATGGGCAGCCATCTGCTCTTCTTACGCCGCCCACATGTACGGCATGAAGGTGCTGAAGGAAGACATCCACGACAATCCGCACAACTACACCCGGTTTCTCGTGGTCTGCAATCCGCAGAAGGCAGCCCTGCTCCGTCCCATCGAAAAGGCCAACAAGGCGAGCATCGTCTTCAGTCTGTCTCACGAAAAGGGAACGCTCTCCAAGGTGCTCACCATCCTGAGTTTCTACGACATCAATCTCACCAAGATCCAGTCGCTGCCAAACATCGGGCATGAATGGGAATACCTCTTCTACGTAGACCTCACCTTCGACAACCTCACCCGATACCGCCAGAGCATAGACGCCATTACGCCGCTCGTGAAGAAGATAATGGTGTTGGGAGAATACGAGGAAAGTGAAGAGTGAAGAACGAAGAGTGAAGAACGAAGAGTGAAGAACGAAGAGTGAAGAATTCGCCAGTTTCGGAGGGTGAAAGCCCATTTATACATTATTAATTACTGAAGTTTCGCAAGTGAATAAATATCAACTTGCTTGTTTATAAATATACATAT
>ENA-OPRV01000134-OPRV01000134.1-human-gut-metagenome-genome-assembly--contig:-NODE-134-length-55170-cov-5.302041_pt1 | contig 55170 bp, 65 predicted proteins | sample MGYA00241896_ERZ501886 | MGnify/ENA primary metagenome ERZ501886 (study PRJEB25962, sample SAMEA2042452) | human gut metagenome | biome: human gut; feature: human-associated habitat; material: faeces... | reverse complement strand
GTAAGCAATACTTTACGAGTATAAAAAATAATCCCCACGAAATTTCTACTGACCCGAAATTACGACTTTTTCTAAAAATTTAGATTGATTATCATAAAAAAAGTCCCATAGAATAAATTCTACGGGACTATATTCAATCAACCTAGCGGAGAGACAGGCACTAATAACTTGTATATCATAGAATATCATACAATGCCAAAATCCTTGTCGCTTAAATGAATTTTCTTGTTCGCCCAAAATGTTGATATTCTACAATACCACACAATCCCATGAAAATGCCCAAAAATCGTGTACAAAATCGTGTACGCGGCAAAGCCGGGCAATTCGTGTACATTACAGACCGTCAAACCTTGACATTGCCTTTGCTTTCAATTCATCTACTATCTTGACGTAAGGTTTCATTGCCGAAAAGTCATTGTGACCCGTCCATTTCATAATCACTTCACTTGGAATGCCAAGTTGCAAGGCGGTGACAACAAACGTGCGCCGTCCGCAATGTGTGGTCAGTAAAGCCCATTTGGGGAACACTTCTTCATGTCGGACACCGCCTTGAAAATAGACAATGCGTGTCGGTTCATCAATGCCGCACACTTGCCCAAGAATCTTCAAGCGGGCATTCATCTTCACATTCGATATGATGGGCAACGCCAAATCCTTTGGAAATTTCATGTCCTTGTATTTGTCAAGAATGGCTTGCGAATGCTTGTTCAGTTCAATGCGCAATCCGTCCACCGTCTTTTTGGTCACAACGACAATGAAGCCGTCTTTGATGTCCGACCGCTTCAATTTCGCAACGTCCGAATACCGCAATCCCGTGAAGCAGCAAAACAAGAACACATCCCGGACACGTTCAAGCGCGGCTTGCATGGGCAAGAACTGGTGGTTTTCCAAGATTTTGATTTCGTCTTGGGTCAAGTATATTATTTCCTTTGAATTGCCGTCCGTGCCTTTCAACTTCGGTTTGAACGTGTCTTGCATATCACCATTGTAATACCCTTTTTTGTGCGCCCAACGCAAAAACCAACGGACAAAGGCAAGGTTCTTGGCAATGGTCGTGTTCCGCAATCCTTTCTTTTCCAAATAAGAAAGGTATGCTTGCATCTTCGATTCATTTATGCCCGGAAATGATAAGTTCGGGTCGAAATCGTGAAGATGGCTTTTGATTGCCGCGAATTTCTCAAATGTCGATTTAGTCCATTGGTTTTGCATCCCCATTGTTTCGGTGAACAAGTCGAACACTTGAAACAAATCCAAGTTCGGGTCTGCAAGGCTTTCATTTGTCTTGGTCTTGCGTCCGACCATATCATTGAACAAATCCTTGATTTCGCCCAATGTCGGAACACGCTTTTCAAGCAATTCATATCTTGCGAACACTTCATTCATTATCGCTTTCCATTCGTCAATGGTGCGGTTGATGTCAGCCGTCCCGATTGCCGATTTCAAGGCACATTGGTTGTCCGCATCCCAATCTTTCAAGTCTATGTTATGCCCGGTTGGGAAATCAAGCGGTCTTTGCCCCCGCAATGTCACACGCATTCGGATGGATAGATTTTGCGTGTCACCCGCCTTGCGCTTGTGAAGCAAGAATTTTATGCCTTTCTGAATGTGCATTATTTGTCCGATTTAAGCATTTTACCCCGACCAAGCAACAACCATTCAGGCGAAACGCCAAAGTCCGTGCAAATCGCCGAAAGTGCGTCCAAATCAATCATTTTATAAGTCGTTTCATCCAAAGGCTTGTCAAGGGTGTTCTTTATGCGTGAATACTTGGTTCGGTTCAAGTTGTGGTCAGCGCAAAAGCCTTTCAACCCGGTTATCTTGCCTAATGAGATAGCCAAGTCCAATGCTTCAAAGAAACGGCGTTGAATTGCCATTGCTTGTGGGTTGATGCTCTTTTTCATTGTTGCTTGATTTGTGTAAATGAAAGACTATCAATCACCAATGTTCCCATGTCAATGAAAGGTTTGTCGCCAAAGGCAGAAACACCCACACTTGGATAATCGACAAGGCATTTGCCGCTTGGCAACTTGAAACCCGTTTCCGCTGAATTGTTCGCAAAATCCCGGAACGTGCCTTTGATATGATACAAAGCACCATCAACGAGTGTCGCGACCGTTTCTTTGTCCAATATCGCAAAGACTTGAAAGGTCGTTTCGTATTTGTCGGACAATTCGCATTTTGATGTCACGTCACCAAACCCGAATTTCACAACGTATTTTTCAATGTCGGTTTCAAGTGTTTGTGGGTACTTCAAGCACATTTCATATTGAAACGGCAAATCTTCAATGTAGGGCAATGAATGCCCCCGGAAGCATTGAAACTTTGATTTCAATGTGTCCGCAAGAATAGACCTTGTTACATCATTGTTGTTTGCATTCGGTTGGGCTTGCAAGCAAGAATCCAACATTTCACGCAAGGCATACTTTTCTTGTTGTTCGTGTTGTGGAACTTGCTTGCTTGCGTTATTCATACATCCGGCAAGCAGCAAGCAACACACGATGAATGTTATACTTTTGATTGTTCCCATTGCTTCATCTTTTTATCATATTCAATAATCATTGTGTCGAACTGGTCTTTGTTCACGGTCGTATATTCTTCACCTTTCAGGCTTGCCAATTCGAGTTCATCAAAAATTTCTTGCGGCATGACCGAATAATAAGACGGGTTGCCGTAATAGTCATTGACCTTGATTTTTATTGTTCCCATATCATTGCCCTTTCGTTAAGTTCCCTATTATTTCCAACAACTTGTCAATGTGTTCTTGCGCCTTTGCCAAAGATTGTTCTTTGCTTGCAAGGATTTCCAACAGTTTGTCGGTGTCGGTCTTGTGAACCGTTACGTTGTTGCCATTGATGTTGTCGCCGTGAACATTTTGTTGTTCACCCCCGGCGTAATTTTGCGGCTTCAACACAAGGTCACGCAAAATTGCGTGTTTTGACCTTGGTATTTTCGTGCCCGATTCCCAATTTTGAATGGTTCGAGGGTGTACGCCGACCATTTCCGCAAGGGTTTCTTGCGATACACCTAATTTTTCACGAATTTCTTTTATATTCAAATCATTCATAATCAACGACTTACAAAATAAACTAAATTTTAACACGCAATTTTGTGTGAAAAAGTTTGGTTTTACACGCAATATGCCGTATCTTTGCAAACGTAAAGTTCCACAATGCAAAGGTAAAGCATTAAGGAGCGTTTGCAAATAGCAAAATTACGTCATTTTTTGCGGAATGCCAAAAGCAAACCCGAAAAGTTGCGGATTTGAACACATTTAATTTCAAACATATATGAGTAAAGAACAATTTTCATTCAACAAAGGATGGTCGCAAGTCAAGAACGGCGACATTTCCGAATGCCGGGCAAAGCTGATGGCGGCTTTGGGTATCAATACCCGAATGGCATTCTTAAACAGATTGAAAGGTGAGGTCGAACCCAAGGTTTCGGAAGCAAAGGCGATTGAAGCCGTCTTTGCCGATTACGGGATTAAGGACGTTTGGGGAATGTGATATGGAAGCAAAAAGCCTGACCAAGCGTGAAGCCGAAATTGCGGAATTGTTCGCATGGGGCGCAAGCAAGAAAGACATTGCGGAACGCCTTTTCATTTCGGAACGGACGGTGGAGAATCACGCCCGGAACATATATGAGAAAACCGGGTGTTCCAAAGTCAATGAATTATCCGCATGGTGGTTTTGCACGAAATTCCACATTTCCTTTGACTTGTCGCCCCTGAAACGCAAGTTCATTGCAACAACACTTGTCGCCTTGCTGATACCGCAAATCTTCAATTTCGACAATGTGGCAATCAGAGTACGCACAAGGAACACTTGCCGGACGGTTCGGGTGGCAAGGTCAAGACGGAAGTTTGAAGATGACTTTGCAACGGTCGAATTTTAACTAACAACTAAAAATTTCGCAACAATGAAAGAAGAAACAAAGAAACAAGTCAGAATCGCCATTGTCGGTTTGTTCGGTGTGCTTGCGTTGATATGCGCAACATCCGAACCAATAAACCAAGAAACATGGTTTAAGGACTTCTTTATCAGCAAGACGATTGCCGCCCTTTTCGGGTATGTCGCATACAGGCTTGCGAAGTATTGGGAATCAAAGGGGCTTTTGCCTGAAATGGATGATGAAGTATGATAAAAATTGACCCAAATACAAGGATTATCGACTTGACGGTTGGCGAATTGATGGAGTTGATAGAATCCGCGCAAGCGGACAAGGCAGCACCGCAAGCACCGACCGCGCCCGAAAAACGGTATGTCTATGGTATCGCCGGGATTGCCCAAGTGTTCAATTGCAGTATGACAACGGCAAACAGAATCAAGGCAAGCGGACGGATTGACCGGGCAATCAAGCAAAACGGGCGAATTATCATTGTCGATGCCGACCTTGCTTTGGAACTATACAATAACAATAAATAATACGCAACAATGAAACAGGTAACATTAAAATCTTTGACCCTTTGCAACTTCAAGGGTGAAAAGGAACGGACAACGAATTTCAACCCGGATGTCACCACAATATCAGGTGGCAACGGTTTGGGTAAGTCAAGGCATTTCGATGCTTTCATTTGGCTTCTTTTCGGCAAGGATTCCAAAGACCGAAAGGATTACGAAATCAAGACACGCATTGACGGCAAGGGATTGCACAACGTTGAATGCAGCGTTTCGGGTGTCATTGTCGTTGATGGTGAGGAAATCAGCTTGAAACGTGCCTATATTGAAGATTGGGTAAAACCCCGTGGGCAAGTCGAAAGGGTGTTCAAGGGCAACCACACCGAATGTTGGTGGAATGAAACCCCGGTCAATGTCGGCGAATACGCCAAAAGGATTGAAGCAATCATTGATTCATCCGTGTTCAAGATGATAACCAACCCGGCATTCTTTGTCAATATGCCGTGGAAGCTGCAACGGGAACAACTTTTTCAGCTTGCCGGAACAATCACAGATGCCGAAATTGCTTCAATGAAGCCCGAATTTGCCCTTTTGCTTGACAAGATAAGCGGTAAGTCACTTTCGGACTTCAAAGCCGAAATTTCGGCACGGAAGAAGCGTTTGAAAGATGATTTGGCACAAGTCCAACCAAGGATTAACCAAACTTATAAGATGATGCCCGAAAATGAAGATTTCAACGCCCTTGAAGTGCAAATCCAAGTCATTGACGATGAAATCAAGGACATTGACAAGGCAATCAGTGATGCAACCGCCGCAATCCGCAAGGAATATGAAGCGGAACAGGAAAAGCAAAAGGCGGTGAATACCTTGAAATCAGAGTGCCAACAAATCATTTTCAAGGCAAAGCAGGAAGCACAGGAAGCCGCATTTGAAGCCAATGCCCGCCGCCGTGAATTGGAAAGCAATATCAAGGCAAAGGAAAGGGAATTGGCGACCACCAAGCGTGAATTATCTTCTTCACAAAAGGAGCAAGAACGGCTTGAAAAAGAGATTGAAAAATTAAGGTCGGAGCAAGACACCTTGCGCAAGCGTTGGTTTGAGGAAAACGGCAAAGTCTATGAGGGTGAAACCACTTGCCCCCATTGCAAGCAGGAATTGCCCGCCGCAATGATTGAACAGGCAAGGGATGTTTTCACAAAAGCACAAGCCGACAAATGCAATGAGATAACCGCCAAGGGAAAGGGAATTGGCGAAAGAATCAAGGAACTTGAAAAGGAAATCGAGGATGTGAAAAAGGACATTGAAACATCCAACGCAAGTGTTGTTTCCATCCAAGCAGCCATTGACGCATTGAAAGCCGAATTTGTGTCTTTGCCGCTTGTTGATGCCGCCGCCGTTGTTCCTGAATCAATCCCGGAATGGGTCGAAAAGCAAGCGGAAATCAAGGAAATTGAAGCCACCATCAAAACGGAACAAGCAAGTTCCGCCGACACGAGCAAGGCGCAAGAAAGAAAGTCAGAGTTGAACAAGACCCGTGATGAACTGAAAAAGCGTCTTGCCAATCGTGACACAATCAGGCGTTACGAAGATGAAATCAAAGACCTTGAAAAGAAAGGCAAAGACCTTGCCCAACAAATCGCCGATGCTGAAAAAGAAGAATACACGGTTGAGCAATTCACCAAGACCAAGATTGACGAATGTGAAAGTCGCATTAACGGGATGTTCAAGCACGTGTCTTTCCGCTTATTCGATTACACCCTTGAAAACAATGCCGTTGAAACGTGCATTCCATTGATTGATGGTGTTCCTTATCCAAGTGCGAACACCGCCGGGCAAATGAATGCCGGGCTTGACATAATCAACACGTTGTGCAAGTTCTATGGCGTTTGCGCCCCGATATTCATTGATAACCGGGAATCGGTCAATGATATTATCGAAACAGAAAGTCAGATTATCAACCTTGTTGTCAATAAGGACAACTTTTTAACAATCAAATAAATAACGCAACAATGGAAAAGAAAATTGAGAAAGGCGAATTTATTTCACAGGTGGAAACATTCGCACGTATGATGTCAGAAATGACAAGTGAAAAGGATGGTGTAAAGCGCGGTCTTATAATCCTTGCGTCCGAATCCGTGGAAAGTGAGGATGGCACAAAACAGATTGTGGCGGTCATGGGGCATGGCGGAAAGGTCGTTGAATCAATCGCCGCATTAGCGTTGCAGGAAAAAGGCAAGGAACTTATTACGGCAGGAGTAAAAGAAGCCGCCTTGAAAGAACTTATTGAAAAATTCGGGGGGGTATCTAACACTATTCATCAACAAGTAAATTGAACAGATATGAACGAAATTCAGAAAACAGAAAAGCAGGGGCAAGCATTGACGGTTGCCGCCCCCGTGCAAGTCGGGTTCAACTTCTTTGACCCGGTGCAATTTGAAACAATGCAACGTGTGTGCAGGATGTTTGCCAATTCGGAACTTGTGCCGGATATGTACAAGGTGACGGACAAAAACCCAATCGAAAAGGCGATGGCAAATTGCATGATTGCCATTGAGATTGCCCAACGTATCGGCGCAAGCCCCTTGATGGTCATGCAAAACATGGTGCCGATATACGGCAAGCCGTCTTGGTCTTCAAAATTCCTTGTCGCCACCGTGAACACTTGCGGACGCTTCAAGCCCTTGAAATACCGCTTCACCGAAAAAGGGATGCTTGGCATGGTTGATTATGTCGAATACACGAAAGTATGGGTGAACGGTCAGAACGGACGGGGCTATTACAAGAATGAAGCCGCGACCAAGCAGTTTGACGGGCGCAAGATGATGGACATTGAGTGTGTCGCCTATACGAGCGCAAAGGGTTCGGAAGAAGTCTTGGAAAGTTCGCCCGTGTCAATTCGCCTTGCAATCCAAGAGGGTTGGTTTACAAAGAACGGTTCAAAATGGCAGACCATGACCAAACAGATGCTAATGTATCGTGCGGCTTCATTCTGGACAAGTGCTTATGCCCCCGAATTGTCAATGGGTATGCGTACCGTTGAGGAATACCAAGATATTGTCGATGTCGATTATCAGGAAGTCGGGGCGGAAGTTGAAGCCGAAAAGCACGACAACGCCAACAAGGTGCAAATCGGGGTTGATTTGGCGCAAGGAAGCGACAAGACCACGGCGACAATAATTGACCCGGAAACGGGCGAAATCAAGGCGGTGGATGATGCAAAACCCGCGCCCGCGAATGATGAAGCGGCACAATCGCCGACACCACAACCCCAACCCGGTTTCTAACAATCAAAATCCGAAAGGCTATGGAATTGAAAATTTTGGGTTCAAGTTCAAAGGGCAATTGTTACTTGCTTGACAATGGCGATGATTGCTTGATGATAGAATGCGGCATTCCGTTCAAGGACGTGCAAAAGGCGGTCAATTTCGACATTTCCCGCATTGCTGGTGTAATCATATCACACGAGCATGGCGACCATGCCAAACACGCCGGAAAGTGCCTTGAAGCGCAAATTCCGTGCTATATGTCACAAGGTACGAAAGACGCATTGCATTTGCCGCAAACCCGGCTTGTCCGGGTGATGGATGAATTGAAAATGTACAAAATCGGCAATTTCAAGGTTCAGCCATTCGCAACCCAACATGATGCCAAAGAGCCTTTCGGATTCTTGATTTACCACAATGAATGCGGCTTGGTCTTGTTCGCGACTGATACATATTACTTGCATTACACCTTTCAGGGATTGAACAACATCTTGATTGAATGCAATTACCGTCAAGACATATTGGATGCCAATGTTGAAGCGGGCAAATTGCCGATGGCATTACGGGCAAGGACTATGAAAAGCCATTGCAGCTTTGACACTTGCCGGGAAACATTGCTTGCAAACGACTTGTCAGGCGTGAACAACATTGTCTTGATACACCTTTCGGATGGCAATGCGAATACAAAGGAGTTCAAGCAAGGAATTGAAGAAGCAACGGGCAAGACCATCCACATTGCGGAAAGTGGAATGACAATTTCAAATTTCAATAAATCACCATTTTAATTTTCAGAGTATGAAGAAGTTTCTTTTAAGACAAAAAGGCATTGAAAAAGCCATTGGAAAGTTTGATTCAAAGGTTGAAGCCGTTGATGTGATGGACGGTTACATTGAGGACAACAACGAAGATTTGGATTCGGACGATGAGGGGTATTTGACCCCGTTTGATTTCACCCTTGATGAAATCGAGGATAAGGAAATCAACGAGCTTGTGACCAACTATGAGGAAGCCCGGAAGTATCTTGGCGGCAAGCCGAATGCGGATTTTAACGTAACAAAGAAGCTGCAATCGAACAATTGCTTGGATTTGTCCGGCGTTGCCCACTTGGTTGATGAAATGAACCCGCGACACCTCAAAGCACTTGCCGCATTGAACAAGTTGTTCACCATTGCGGAAGCATGGAACAAGGCGGATGATTTCGTGCCGGATTTCAGCAACACCAACCAATACAAGTATTACCCTTGGTTTGTATATGACCGGGATGCTGCGGGGTTCGTGTTTGCGAATACGATTAATGCGGCTACGAATACGTCTGCGTATATCGGTTCTCGGCTTTGCTTTAAGACCGCAAATCGGGCACGGCAATTCGGTGAAATGTTCGCCGACTTGTACAACGAAGTGTTCCTTTTCAAATGACAGGTGTTTCATAGTAAAACGGATAAGATATGGATAAAGAACTTGGGCAAGAATACAAGAACCCGATTCAACGTGAAGCATTCTTGAAAGACAATTGCGATGGTTGCGAACAAAAGGGCTACATGAAGCCATACAGCCCGGAAGAATTGCAAGGGCATAAAGAAAAACTTGCCAACGTGTCGATTGAGATTGAAGAACTTGAAAACGAGAAGAAAGAAGCGATGGAGATTTTCAAGGGCAAGTTGAAGCCCTTGCAGGAACAGCGCAAACAGATGGTTTCCAATATCAAGGCAAAGGCGGAATATGTGACCGAAATATGTTACAGGTTCACCGACCAAGAAACAAAGGAAACCGGGTACTACAACAAGGACGGCAAATTGGTTGAGAGCCGCCCGGCGACCGCCGATGAACTGCAACCGACCATCTTTGGCGTGGTTCGCAACCTCAATCAACCAACAGGAACGGACAATTAACATCTAAATTTTTGAATTATGGACAACGAAAAATTGCAAATCAACCTTGCGCCCGGAATGAGCAAAGCGGAACTTGTCATTCGTGAGGGTGCAGCACCCAAAGAACTTGAACCCAAAGCCCCCGTCAAAACCAACTTGAAAGGCGTAATCGGGGCGGTCGTTGAATACCTCAAAAAGAGAATCAACGCCGGGCAATTTGAACAAAAGGATTGCCACATTCTTGTGAACCGTGACACAATCGAAATCACCTTGATTACGAATGAAGCGGACGAATACAGGCGTGGCGAAATCACGGGCAAATTGAGTTACAACCCCAAGTTCATTGAATTTGGCATTAACGCCAACAAGGTGTGGACACCAACGGAACTTGGCTTGTTTATCAAGATGAACCGGGCATTCTTTGCCGACCGCAACGAAAACATGAAGTTGGTGTCAAGCCTGATGAACTTCACCGCCGATGTGAACAACAAGATTGAAAGGGCGGTCAAGGAAAACGGCAACCGCACGGACAATTTCGCCCAAATGGTAAGTTCCAACTTGCCCGATTCGTTCACCATCCAAATGCCCATCTTCAAGGGTATGCCGCCCGAAACAATAGAGGTGGAAACATTCGCACAGGTGAACGGGCGTGAAGTCGCCTTTGTCTTGTTGTCGCCGGGCGCACAAGCAACGCTTGAAGATTTGCGTGACAAGGTGATTGATGAACAATTGGAGCAAATAAGGGAGATTGCGCCGGAAATCGCAATCATTGAAGTTTAACCGAATGCCCCCGGCTTGCTTTGTCGGGTCGGGGGCTTTAATTGTCGCAACAATGAATAAGGATTTGAAAATAACATTGGAATCCCTTGTGGCAAGGTACAACACAACGGCATTCATGGATAATGACCCGGTGTTGTTTCCGCGTTGCTTCTTGGGCAAGACCAAACAAGATATTGAAATCGCCGCATTCCTTGCTTCAACAATCGCTTGGGGTAATAGGAAACAGATAATGAACGGTTGCCGGAAGATGCTTTTTGACATTATGGATGGCAAGCCTTATGATTTCGTGATGCAACACAAATGGGAACAAATAGACCCCGAATGCAGCATTCACCGCACGTTCTTTGGACGTGATTTGGCGTATATGTGCAAGGGGTTGCATTCCATATTCATTGAAAGTTATTCGTTTGAATATGTGTTCATCCAAAGCGGTTGCAATGTTTGGAAAGGTTTTGAAACATTGCGTGAAATGTTTGCAAAAGCCAATGGTGGTAAATACTCAAAGCACCTTTCCAACCCGACACCCAACAGACACAAGGGCGGTTCGGCTTGCAAACGCTTGAATCTGATGTTGCGTTGGTTATGCCGACAAGATGGCATTGTTGATTTGGGCATTTGGCACGAATTGACCCCCGACAAGCTGATGATGCCCCTTGATGTTCATGTCGCCCGTGTGGGGCGTGAATTGGGCTTGATTACACGGCAAGGCAACGACCGCAAGACCGTTGAGGAATTGACCCGCAATTTGGCGGTTTTCGACCCCAAAGACCCTTGCAAGTATGACTTTGCGTTGTTCGGTATCGGTGAATCACAAAAACACGTCAAGCGATGAAAGAAGTGTATTATTTCCAACATGATTACAATGCCCGGAATGACCCAAAATTGCAAGACGTGTTGATTGAACACGGTGCGGCGGGTATCGGTGTATTTTGGTGCATTGTCGAGCAACTATATGAACAAGACGGGTTCTTGCCCTTGAAGTCGTGCAAAAGCATTGCATTTGCATTGCACGTGGAAAGCAAGGTTGTTGAAAGTGTAGTGCAAGACTTCGATTTGTTCCAAAATGATGGCGAAAAGTTTTGGTCAAAGTCAGTAAATGCACGTCTTGAAAAGCGCAAAACCATTTCGGAATCAAGAAAACTTGCCGCCATAAAGCGTTGGCAATCAATGCAAAATCAGCAAACGCAATGCAAAACGGATGCAAATGCAATGCAAGATATATCCAAAGAAAAGAAAAGGAAAGAAAAGGAAAGTAAAGAATCTAATAATATAGAGAGGGAAAAAGCAAAAACCGTCAAACGGTTTTGCCCCCCTACTATTGAAGAAGTACAATCCTACATTCAAGAAAAGGGATATTCGGTTGATGCGGAAGCATTCATTGCGTTCTATCAAAGCAAAGATTGGATGATTGGCAAAAACAAGATGAAAGATTGGCGAATGGCGGTTGTCACATGGTCAAAGCGTGACAATATGCGCCCGGCAAGAAAAGCAAGTGTAACCAAAAAGTGCAATGACGAATGGATGTAAAAGAAACCATAACAGACAAGGACGGCAAGCAAAAGACCGTGAAAGTGCAGATGCCAAGTGCCGGTCGCATTTTGGAAGCCGTGAAGCAACGTGGGTTGTTTGTCGGCATTACCCGTTACCAATACTTGCAATATGATGTCGAAGAAGCATTGAAGATTGTTGAAGCAATCGGCAAAAGCCGGAATCCAAAGTTCGTGATTGACGATGAAAACCGCTTCACTTACGAAAACTTCATCAAATGGTGTCATTGCGACACGTCAATGCAATGCCTTGACCCTGACACAAGGCAAGTTGTTCCGGGGCATTTGAAACGCGGTATCTACATTGCCGGAAACACGGGTTCGGGCAAATCATGGTGTCTTGAAATCATGCTTGCATATAGTGCCGCATGGGGTTTCCGGGTGTCAATGGAGAAAGACAACAACACGACACGCCCTTTGTGGTGGGTGACGTTCCGGGCTGATGAGATATGCGACAAGTTCATTGAGGATGGGAACATTCAAAGGTACAAATCGCAAGGCATTCTTGGCATTCAGGATTTAGGCAGCGAGCCGCAAGAATCAATGTACATGGGCAACCGTCTTGACGTGTTGCGGAACGTGCTTGAATACCGGGGCGACAAGACGGACGAATTAACCCTTATCACTTCAAACCTTAAAATCAACGGTGAAGCACTTTCCAACAGGTATGGCGACCGTGTGGCAAGCCGACTTCGGGAAATGTGCAATTATTTTGAAATCAAAGGAAAAGACAGACGTAAAATTTAACAACTATGATTACGAAAGAAACAGCAAGGCAAATTTACAATTGCCACCAACAGATTGAAGAAATCGGAAAAATCAAGTCCGAAATGTGCGAGGAAGTCAAAAAGGCGCGTGAACGTGCGGCGAAAGACCCGCGCCCCATTGCTGAAAATGAAACAAGTTTCGGCAAATATGGAAAGGGAATGCAATTGGGTGTTCCTGACGGTATATGTTCATCAATGCGCATTTTCAACATTTCGCCCGAAATTGCCATTCAGGTGATGGATGAACAAGTTGAAGTCTTGAAAAAGCGACTTCAAGAACTTAAAGTGATTGCAAAAATAGAACTTGAAGCAGATGGCAAATGAAGAATTGAAACAGGCATTGGGTGATGATTATGTGATTATTGCCCGTGGAAAAGCGGCGAAATCGACCACCGTTGCGATAGTCTTTGCGAGGGCTTATATTGTGATGATGCGTTGGACGCTTTCTTGGATGAAAACCAAGGTTTCTTTGATGATGATGCGGAATAATTAACTAATAACTTTATAAAAATGGACGGTATTATCATTCAACAAGATGCGGTCTATAAGACCGAAAAAGGAACACCCGTGACCGATTCTTTGAAGGTGTCACAAGTGTTTGACAAGCAACACAAGAATGTGTTGAAAGCCATTAGGAATTTGGCGGCTCAAAATTTAGCCGCGAAAAATTGGTTCTTTGAAACAACGTATGTTGATATGCGGGGGCAAACACAACCGATGTTCATAATGACCCGTGACGGCTTTTCCTTGCTTGCAATGGGTTTGACAGGTGCAAAAGCAATGCAATTCAAGGTTGCATTCATTGAGCAATTCAACGCGATGGAAAAGGTTGTCAGGCAAGCAATGCAACCGACCACCACCCCGGCGATACCTCAATCATTCGCGGAAGCATTACGCCTTGCAGCGGCACAGGCGGAACAAATCGAGCGGCAGCAAAAGCAGATTGAAGCCGATGCACCCCGTGTCTTATTCTCACAAGCGGTTAAAACCGCGAAACAATCCGTGCTTATCGGCGAACTTGCCAAGATAATATGCCAAAACGGGGTTCAGACGGGCGAAAAGCGGCTTTTTCAATGGATGCGCGATAACGGCTATTTGTGCCAACACGGTGAAAGATACAATCAACCGACCCAAAAGGCAATGGAAATGGGCTTGTTTGAAATCAAGAAAACGACCATTCAGAAGCCTAACGGCGACACCCTTATTTCCAACACGACCAAAGTAACGGGCAAGGGTCAAGTGTATTTCGTGAATAAGTTTTTGCATAACAACCAAAAGAACTTGCAGCCATGAGGATATACATATCAGGAAAGATAAGTGGCTTGCCATATAAGGAAGCCGAACAAAGGTTTGAAGATGCGGAAGCCTTATTGACGGAACTTGGCTTTGAAGTGATTAACCCCTTGAAGAATGGTCTTGCAGCCCATGAAGAATGGATAAAACACTTGTGCAAGGACATTGAAATGTTGCATTTGTGCGATGCAATCTACATGATGGATAATTGGACTACTTCAACCGGGGCTTCAATAGAATTTGATTTCGCCAACCGCACGGGCAAGGACGTATTGTTTGAATCAAACATAATCATTCTAAATGATGAATACAAAGCAGTCATGCGCATTCAAAACGCAATCCACGAAGTGACCGGGTTACGCTTCAATCAGTATATCACCAAGTCGCGCAAGCGTGAGGGGGTATTTGCCCGAATGATATTCGTGTATCATTGTCGCAAGCGCAAAATGAAGTTGATACAGATTGCGAAATACGTTCACCGTGACCATTCTTCGATGCTTCACTTGTTGAAGAAATACGAAGATGATTTCAAGTATAACCCACAATTCCGTGAATTGGCAACAAGAGTAAACAATATATTGAATAGAACTAATGAAAGCGCATAAATTCGATTACCGTTGGACTTTGAAAGATGCCCGTTTTACCAAGGATAAAGGGGTGGTCTTTTCATGTTTCTCTTGTGGGGGGGGCAGTTCGATGGGTTACAAACTTGCCGGGTTTGATGTAATCGGGTGTAATGAAATAGACCACCGTATGATGTACGCATATTGTCAGAATCACAACCCCAAGTTTCCTTTCCTTGAACCGATACAGACATTCAAGGATAGACAGGACTTGCCGCCCGAATTGTACAACCTTGACGTGCTGGACGGGTCGCCGCCTTGTTCCACGTTTTCGGTCGCCGGAAGCCGTGAAGAAGCATGGGGCAAGATGAAGCACTTTCGAGAGGGTCAGGCGGCGCAAGTGCTTGACACCTTATTTTTCGACTTCATAGACCTTGCAAAGAAGCTGCAACCAAAGGTCGTTGTTGCCGAAAATGTCAAGGGGTTGTTGCTTGGTGAAGCCAAGGAGTATGTAAGGCGGATATATGAGGGCTTCGAGGATGCCGGGTATTATTGCCAACATTGGTTGCTTGACGCTCAAAAGATGGGTGTTCCGCAAAGGCGTGAACGTGTGTTCTTTGTCTGTTTGCGGAAAGACCTTGCCGCCCCGTTCTTGGTGATGCAAGACCTTTTCAACGAAGTGCCGAAATTAGACCTTGATTTCAACGAGCCGCCAATAATGTTTGGTGAAGTCGCCGACTATTCAGGGCGTGAAATCAATTCAAGGGTGATGCGCCTTTTGTGGGATAACCGCAAGGATGGTGACAGCAACCAAGGTGATGCGAATGAAAGGTTGTTCGGCAAAGGGTCGAACTTCAATCAGGCTTATGTGTACCCGGACAAGATATGCCCGACACTTGCAAGCAAGGAATCATGCTTGATTCACTTTGTGCAACCCAAGTTCCTTGCCAAAAGTGAAGTGTGTTGCATTTCATCCTTTCCGCAAGACTACAATTTCGGCGGTCAGTCACCCCATTATGTGTGCGGAATGTCCGTGCCACCCGTGATGATGGCACAAGTCGCAAGCCGCATTTGGGAACAATGGTTATCGAAGATTTAGCAAATAATGTTTCACTATAAAACAAAAGCAGAAAATGAAACTTCTATTTTTTGACCTTGAAACGACCGGGGTAAATCCCGGCAAGAACGGAATCCATCAAATATCGGGTGAAATCGTGATTGATGGGGTTTCCAAAGAACAATTTGATTTTCACGTTCAGCCCAACCCCAAGGCGATAATCGAAGAAGAAGCCTTGAAAGTCGCCGGGGTGACACGTGAACAAGTGTTGGCATACCCGCCAATGCGACAGGTGTATTCGGAATTTGTCGCGATGCTTGGCAAGTACGTTGATAAGTACAATAAGAAAGACAAGTTCTTTTTGGTCGGCTACAACAACGCGGCTTTTGACAATCAGTTTTTGCGCGGTTTCTTCTTACAGAACAGCGACAATTACTTTGGGTCTTGGTTCTGGTCGAATACCATTGATGTGATGGTGCTTGCGTCCGCATATCTTGCGACACGCCGCCCCGACATGGAGAATTTCAAGTTGTCCACGGTCGCCAAAACGCTTGGCGTTGATGTCGAAAGTGAATCATTGCACAATGCCTTGTATGACATTAACTTGACAAAGGCGGTGTTTGACATAGTGACGGGTCGAATATGAATGTTGAAACATACGGGAAAATCCGGCTTGTGAATGCCGATTGCATGGAAGTGATGCGGGGATTGCCTGACAATGCCTTTGACCTTGCAATATGTGACCCGCCTTATGGGTTGGGTATTGATGGGCAAAAGGAATGTATCTGCAAGAACCCAAAGCACAACCGCAAGCAGCATGACAAAAAGGATTGGGATAAATTACCCCCCCCGAATACTTCACGGAACTTCAAAGGGTCAGCAAAAACCAAATCATTTGGGGTGCTAACTACTTTGTAAAATACTTGTCGAAAGGCACAAAGGGTTGGATATGTTGGTTCAAAGGACAAACCGGGCTAACAATGTCAGATTGCGAACTTGCTTATTCATCCTTTGATTGCCCGACAAGGGTTGTGACAATAAACCGTTGCGAACTTGCAAAGCAACAAACGATTCATCCGACCGAAAAGCCCATCAAACTTTATGGGTGGTTGCTGATGAATTATGCAAAGCCGGGTGATAGAATCCTTGACACGCATTTGGGGTCGGGTTCAATTTGCATTGCAGCGCATGACTTGGGGTTTGAAATGTTGGGGATTGAACTTGACCCCGGTTATTTCAATGCCGCAAAGCAACGGTTGTTGTACCACCAAGCACAATTAAAGTTATTCTAAAACAAGTAAAGATTATGACTTACAACGATTTGACCGAAAAAGTGCATTCCAATGCCATAAAGCATGGCTTTTGGGATGAAAGAAGAAGCAACGAACATTGTTTGATGCTTGTTGTTACCGAAATCGCCGAAATGGTGGAAGCCGACCGCAAGGGCGACAAAGCCGGGGTCGGTGCAAAGCTGATTATCAAACAGGACATGGGGAAAGGCAAAGCATTTGAAGATGCGTTTGAAGCAATCATAAAGAATACCGTTGAAGATGAAATGGCAGATGTCGCCATTCGCCTTTTCGACCTTGCCGGGGCATTGGGTATTGACTTCGAGAAAATGAAGCCTTGCCGATATTACCGGGCATTCGACAAGTTCAGCTTTACCGAAAACGCTTTTGCCTTGTGCAAAGGTCTTTCCCGTGACGTGATAGGTATTGAAAAGCGTATTCAATTCGGCATTGCTTATGTCAATGAATGGGCAAAGTCTTTGGATATAGACTTGTGGTGGCACATTATGCAGAAAATGCGCTACAATGAAAGCCGCCCAATCCGGCACAATAAAGCGTATTGATAAAGCAAATGCAATGCACTTGCATAACAAAAGGAAAGTATTTGTATAACTTAAAAACAAACGTATATGTTTCAATGTGAAGTAATTGGCAATATCGGGAATGATGCCGAAATCAAGGATTTCAGCGGCAAAAAGTATGTGTCATTCAATGTCGCCCATTCCGAAAGGAAAAAGGATGCCCAAGGGGTCGTGAATGAATCAACGGTGTGGGTGTCCGTCCTTTGGTACGGTGACGGCGGCGGTCTTACGCAATACTTGAAAAAGGGGTGCAAAGTGTTTGTCCGGGGGCGTTTGTCCTTAAAGACCTATCAAGACAAGCACGGGAACACCCAAATCGCCGTCAATGTCAATGCGAATGAAGTAACCTTGTGCGGTCTGAAAGGCGAAAGCCAACAACAGGGCGCAACGGCAGCACAGACGGCACAGCCCCAACCATCCGACAATGCAAATGATGATTTGCCGTTTTAATGCTTGTGGCTTATGAAATGCAGATATGACAATATCATTGCCATTGACCCCGACAAGGACAAATCGGGCGTGGCGTTCCTCAAACCGACAACACGGCAATTGGAAGTGTCAAACTTGACCTTTCCGTGCCTGATGGATTACTTGCAATTCTGCAAAAAGACAAGTCTTGAAAAGCAAGAAACGGTCATTGTCGTTGTTGAAGCCGGGTGGATGGTCAGGAAAAGCAATTTCCATGAAGCGCAAGGACACCGGGCGGAAAAAATCGCAAAGGATGTCGGCGCGAACCATGAAACAGGGCGCAAGATTATCGAAATGTGCAAGCATTACGGGCTTGAAGTCTTGGCACACGCCCCGTTGGTGAAGTGTTGGAAAGGGAAAGACCGAAAAATCACGCATGAAGAATTGGCTTCATTCACGGGATTGACCGGGCGAACCAATCAAGACGGGCGCGATGCGGCTTTGCTTGCATGGGTGTTTTCGGGCTTGCCTATCCGGGTAAAAGTTGAATAACTTGTGCTTAACTTTTTTTCTAAAAGGGTGTGTCATTGTGATACACCTTTTATTTTTGCATTTGCATTGCAAACTAAATTCAAAAGTAAATGAAACCAATTGATTTTCCGCAATCCACAAAGGTATTGCAAAAGCCGTCCACCATGTCGGACAAGGAATGTTCATCTTTGCACGTATGGAATGACGGCAAACAATGTGTTTCTTGTTGGAAGCCGACTTTCAAGGAACGTATCAACATTTTGTTCGGCGGCAAAGTGTGGCTTGGTGTCCTTTCAGGCAAGACTCAACCGCCCGTCTTTGTGTCGGGTGAAGCGGTGTTCAACAAACAGCCCCTAAAAGACCGAATTTCGGCTTTTCTTTCGGAAGTAAAGGAAAGTATCATTGAAGCATGGGAAAGCCTTGCAGAAGCCGCCAAACACCCCGACAAACGAAAGCATTTCATTGTCGGTGCAATCATTGCCCTTGTCGTGGGTGTCTTGTTCGGTGCTTTGGTCGGCTTCATAGCCGGAAGCCTTGCCGGGGCAATCAAGGAATGGTGGGATTCCAAAGGACACGGCACGGTTGAACTTATGGACTTTGTTTTCACCGTTATTGGGGCTTTGTGCGGGGCTTTGGTCGCCCTGATGATTTGTGCATTGTTCAACATCAATTCCGTATTGTCATGGCTACTAAAATAATTGAAGCGAGCATTGACACGCTTATTCCCGACAACAAGAATTTCAACAAGGGAACGGAGTTTGGCGAACACTTGATGGATAAGTCCTTGCGTGAATTTGGGCTTGGTCGGTCAATCCTTATCGACAAGAACAACCGCATTATCGCAGGGAACAAGACCGCCGAAAAAGCCGCCGACATAGGCTTTGACAATGTTATCATTGTAGAAACCGACGGCAATTCACTTGTGGCGGTCAAGCGCAAGGATATTGACCTTGATTCGGCAAAAGGACGTGAACTTGCCCTTGCCGACAATGCAACAAGCAAAGCAAACCTTTCCTTTGACACGGACTTGATAATGCAAGAAGCTGAAAGGTTTGACTTTGACCCGGAAGATTGGGGCGTTGCATTGGATGCCCAAGAGGAAAGCGAGGATGAAGAAGAAAGCCCGGCAAAAAAGGTGATTGACACAAGGTTGATTGTTGAATGTGGGGATGTTGCCAAATTGTCGTTGTTATTCAACGAGTTACAAGAAAGGGGCTTCAAGTGTGAATTGAAAGAATAAAGTTATGAAAGTGACAAAATCAGACTAAAAAAGGCATAACATGGCGAAATACGGTAAGAAGATAGTTGAAAAGATTGTCGGACTTGTCAAGTCGGACACGTTCACCATTGCCGAAATATGCCGCCAAGTGGGTATCACCCCCAAGACTTACCATCAATGGATTGATGATTATCCCGACTTTGCCGCCGCTATTGAACAGGCAAAGGATGAACGGATGCAATTCTTTGTTCAGGAAGCCAAGAAATCCTTGTTGAAGAAGATACAAGGGTACGAAGTGACCGAAACAAAGGTTGTCACCATTCCAAGCAAGCAAAAGGATGAAAAGGGCAACCCCAAGCCGATTATTAAGGAACAAACGACCACGAAGAAGCATATTCAGGCGGACACGGCGGCAATCATATTCACTTTGACCAACGGCGACCCGGAACATTGGCGCAACAGGCAGACAACGGAAGTCACGGGCAAGGATGGAAAGGATTTGTTCGCGGGCAAGTCAGATGAAGAATTGGATAATGAAATTGCGGAACTGAAAAGGAAGTTGGAATAATGGCGCAAAGAGGTGACAAGATAAGGTATTGCAAGGCTTTGAAAGAACGGCTTATTCGTGAAAGCCGTTCCGATTTGTTGCGTTTTACCCTTGCCACAATGCCCACGTTCCGCCCGGCGGACTTTCACCGCCGATATTACAAGGTCTTGACGGATTTTGCGCAAGGTAAAATCCGCAAACTAATGGTGTTCATGCCGCCGCAACATGGAAAGTCGGAGGGTTCGACAAGGCGTTTGCCCGCATTCCTTTTGGGCAATGACCCCGAAAAGCGGTTGGCGATTGTGTCTTACAATGCCCCCAAAGCAAGGAAATTCAACCGCGAAATCCAACGAATAATCGACACGCCCGAATATCACGACATATTCCCGGAAACAAACCTTAATGCCGCCAACGTGACCACGATTGCGGGGTCTTGGTTGCGCAATGCGGATGAATGCGAGATTGTAGGACACCGGGGCGGCTTCAAGACGGTAGGTGTCGGCGGTGCTTTGACGGGTGAACCCGTGGACATTCTTATCATGGATGATATTTACAAGGATGCGAAAACGGCATGGTCGCCCATTGTCCGTGAAAGTGTGTCCGACTGGTACGATACGGTTGCCGAAACCCGACTTCACAATGATTCCCAACAATTGATTGTGTTTACCCGTTGGCATGAAGATGATTTGGCGGGTACGTTATTGCGGCAACAAGGCGTGTATGATGCGGAAAGCAACCCCGATGGGTGGGTTGTTGTCGTTTATAAGGCTATCAAAGAGGGCAAGCCGACCGAATACGACCCACGCAAAGAGGGTGAAGCCCTTTGGGAAGAAAGACACAACTTGAAGAAGTTGCAAGCGATACGCAAGCGCAATCCGCAAGTGTTTGAATCCTTGTACCAACAAGACCCGCAACCACGTGCCGGGCTTATGTATGAAAGCGGCTTTGTTGAATACACCATTCGCCCGGCGACAAAGTATGTCAAACGGAAATGTTATGTCGATACGGCGGACACGGGCGCGGATTACTTGTGTGCCATTGTCTATGATGAAACGGATGTCGCGAACTATGTTGTCGATGTCCTTTACACGACACGCCCGGTTGAATATACAGAACCCGCCCTTGCAAAGATGCTGACGAAACACGGTGTCGCCTTGTGCATTGTGGAAGCCAACAACGGTGGTCGCCTTTTCAAGAACAATGTTGAAAAGCAATGCCGACTTATGGGCAATGGTAAAACGACATTCACGGCATTTCATCAAACGGAAAACAAGGACACACGCATTTATCAGCATTCGGCGATGGTGCAAAACCTTACGTTCATGCCGCAAGGGTGGAAAACCTTGTTCCCTGAATTTGCCAAGGCGATATGCGGTTATCTGAAAGCCGGGCAAAATGAACATGATGATGCCCCCGATGCCCTCACGGGAACAATCGAAAAGAGGGCAAACACCCGTAAATCAGATGTTGCGGGTCTTTTTGGATTTTAATGTGTTTCACTATAAAACAAAACAGATATGCCAATCGAAGAAATTTTCAAGAAAGCAACGGCAAATGATGTGATTTCGGAATTGAAGTCTTGCCGTTTTATCCCGCAACCCGATGTGGAACGTGCGGAAAAGGCACTTAACCCCAAGTTGCATGATATTAACGACCCGGTTATTCGCAAGGATAAGCGGGTGAAGATTGATGCGGATGATGAAGCGGAATCAGCGCAAAAGATTATCACGGTTGATGGCGAAAGAACCAATTACAGGACGGAAAAGGTCGCAAGAATTGCCCTTGCCATTCAACGCCTGATTATCAACCGTGCCGTTTCATTCTGTTTCGGCAACCCAATCAACTACAATGCGACCCCAACCAATGACAATGAAGCGTTGATTCTTCATGCTTTGAACCGCATTTTGTATGATGTGAAGTGCAATTCCCTTAACCGCAAAATCGGACGTTCAATTTTCGGTTACAAGGAATGTGCGGAGTATTGGTACACGGTCGAAAAGCCCAATAAGAAGTATGGATTCAATTCAAAGCACAAGTTGCGTTGCGCCTTGTTTTCGCCCGCTTACGGCGATATGCTTTACCCCTATTTTGACGAAACGGGCGACATGGTAGCCTTTTCACGCGCTTTCAGCCGAAAGGATGCAGGGGAAAACGCCGTTGATTACTTTGAAACGTTCACGGACAAGGAACATTGGTTGTGGATTAACGGGGCGAATGGATATGAAGCCGCGCCGGGTTATCCAAAGCCTATCACAATAGGCAAAATCCCTATCATTTACGGACACCAACCCAAGTTTGAAACGGAAGATGTGGACAAGCTGATTGACCGTTTGGAAACCTTGTTGTCGAACTTTGCCGACACCAACGACTATCACGCAAGCCCCAAGATATTCACAACGGGTTTAATCAAAGGATGGGCAAAGAAAGGTGAAAGTGGTGCGGTCATTGAGGGTGAAGATGGCGCGACAATGCAATATGTGTCTTGGCAATCCGCCCCGGAAGCCGTCAAGTTGGAGATTGAAACCCTTTTGAAGATGATTTATACAATCACCCAAACGCCGGATATTTCGTTTGATTCGGTCAAGGGGCTTGGGGCTATAAGCGGCATTGCATTGAAGTTGCTTTTCATGGATGCCCATCTAAAAGTTCAAGACAAACGGGAAATCTTCGATGATTATTTGCAACGCCGTGTGAATGTCATTCTTGCCTATATCGGCAAGATGAACAACGCATTGGAAACGGATTGTGAAACAATTGCCATTGAACCCGAAATTGTGCCGTATATGCTTACAAGTGAGATTGACGAATTGAACTATTGGCTTACGGCTAATGGCAACAAGCCCGTCATATCGCAAGAAGAATCGGTCGAGAAAGCCGGGCTTTCAAGCAATGTCGAATTGACCATGCAGAAGTTGAAAGACCAAGCGACAACCGAAAATTCTTTCATAATCAGTGAACCACAACTTGAAATGGATGCGTGATGAAAAGGAAGATTGTTAAGGAAGCACCGAAACATCAATGCCGGGATTGTACGCATTCGTATGATTGGCATGAAAAGGATTGGAAAGGGGATTTGTTTATGTGCAAATGCCCTTTCCATACAGAGGGGAAATATAGCAAGTTTTTGTCAGACCCTCAATGTGAACACTTCAAATTAAGGGGCAATGGCTAAAAGGCAGAAAGTAAAGCGGTTTTCGGTGCAATCATACGATGCCGCACATTACAGGCAGACGGAACAATACACGCAAGCCGTTGATGCCTTGTTTGACCGCGCCACCAATGAGATTGTAAGGGCGGCGGCAAAGGGTCAATATGACCCCGACAAGCCGTTTTCCTTTGATGATTATCCAAGTGTGAAGGCGTTAATGCAAAGCGTCACGAAGCAGCTTGCAAGCCGCATTACAACGGTTATTGAATCGGGGTCAAAGAAGCAATGGTTGTTTGCTTGCAGCAAAAACGATGGCTTCATTGCTTCAATCCTTGAAACAAGCAAGTTGAGCAAAGCACGGTTGAAGAAGATGCAAGACCAAAATTTGGATGCCTTGAAAACCTTTCAGGGGCGCAAGGTTGAGGGCATGAACCTTTCGCAACGTGTGTGGAAGTATGTTGGGCAATACCGTGAACAACTTGAAGCCGCCATTGATGCCGGATTGGGCGAGGGTCGGAGCGCGGCACAACTTTCAAGGGATGTCCGGCAAAACTTGCGTGACCCGAACCGATTGTTCCGCCGTGTGCGTGATAAGCGGGGCAACCTTGTGTTGTCAAAGGCTGCAAGGGCATTCCACCCCGGACGTGGCGTTTACAGGTCAAGCGCAAAGAATGCCGCCCGGCTTACACGGTCGGAAATCAATATGGCGTACCGTGAAAGCGATTATTTGCGTTGGCAAAGCCTTGATTTTGTCGTTGGCTTTGAGGTGAAACGGTCGAACCATGAACCATTGTGCGATTGCGACATTTGCGAAAAGCTGCAAGGGCGTTACCCCAAGCACTTCAAGTTTAAGGGCTGGCACCCACAATGTATGTGTTACGCCGTGCCAATCCTGATGGATGAAGAAACCTTTGATGAGAACGAGTTGGGCGACCTCAAAGCGGCTTTGCGTGGCACTCAATACAAGCGTTTGGAAGCCAAGAATGTTGTTGTCGATGTGCCGGACGGCTTCAAAGAATGGGTCAAGGAACACGAAGAAGCGCAAGCCAATTGGAGTTCGACACCCTATTTCATCAAAGACAACTTCAAGGACGGCAAGTTATCCAAAGGGTTGAAGTTTGACACCCAACAGATTGACCCGGTGCAAAGGCAGCTTGATGCCCTTATGCCGCAAATCACCCAAGCAAGAATGTTGGCGAAAAAGTGGGGCATGGCAGACCAATTAAATATGCTTGAAACGTATGTCACCAACAAGGATATTACGAGAATACAAAGCCGAATTGCAACCATCCAATTGAAAGCGGCTGAAATGCAATCGGCTGAAAGTGACATTCGGGCAAAATGCAGTGAATGGGGATTAAGCACATTTGTTCTTGACACGGCAATGAAAGTACCCGAACACAACGCCATTACAAGGGCTATTGATATACTGAAAGAGCGTGTCGAAAAGGCAAAAGAAGAATATGAAGCATTCATCCATGATGCCAACGAAGCAATCAAGGAAGCCCGGAAATACAAGATTGATGTTGATGATATGTTGAATATCATTGCCACAATTACAGGCGACAAGCGCGAATGGGTTATGACAAAGGCTTCATGCAAAGACGCATTGATTAAGTTCCAACAGGAAATCCAAAAGGCGGTTGATGAAGCCAAGGGCAAAAGCGGCAAAGACGTTCCGCATAGAGCCGTTAAAACCGATTATAAGACGGATGCGGATGTTGATGAAACTTTCAAATCTATCAATTCAGAATTTGCAGCCGACAAATGGTTTGCCAATGGTGATTTGAAGTTGTCACCGACAACCCGGCGCGGTGTCAATGGTGATACATTCATGGATGGGCGTATAAGGCTTACCCCTGACAGATTGCAACGTGTTAAGTCGGCATTGGCTAAAATCGGACAAGGCAAGTCCGATACAATCACCGAACTTGAAGCCGATGCAATGGCAACATTTTGGCATGAAATTACGCACAACCGCAATGTTCCGGGTAATATGTATATAACAAGCACGCAAACCGATGTCATGGAAATGATGAATGAGTTTGTGGCAAGAAAGACATTGCCGGAATTTTATTCTAAACTTGGGTGTGTCAAGACACCGCAACCGCAATTCATCAATAATCGCGATTCAACGGGTTACAACCGCCGTGTTTTGGGGTATGATTATGTCATTCAAAAGTTGGGTCTTGACCCGGACAAGGTGTTGCAGTCTGCAAAAAAGAATCTGTTTGCCTTGAAGTATTCAGAGCAAGAAACAACGGCAATTCAAGCATTGTTGGATGGTGGACTTGACACATTCAAGGGTGCTAATGGTAAAAAGATAGGTAAAGCGCAATTGAAGAAGATTGTTGCGATGTGCCGGAGGGGTACAAGTACGACAACAATAGAAAATTACCTTAAAAATGAGGGAATTATAAAGTAACTTTGCATTATGAACCATTCAAATAACGACAATATGGATTATTCAAACTTGAAAAACAAAACAATTTATGATTTCTGCAATGATGAAAGCGTAATCAATGATTTGGTCGTGTCAAAGGAAGATTTCTTTCGTGACTTGGAAGAATATCCCTTACTTAATGCCCATGTCTTGATTGAGTATGCAGAAATGACCCACAATGATGAATTGTTGCAAGCCGTGAAAAGTCAGTATAAGGCGGAACTTGAAGCGGAAAATAACGAATGAAAGGGAAAGGGGCATTAAGCCCCAATCCCTTTTATTTTGGCGGTTTGCGGTTGGTTTTCTTGCGGTGTATTACACCCCGGTAGATAATGCACTTGTCGTTTCGATAAGGCTTGTTTTTGGTGATTCCGAAAGCCCACAACCGCGACTTTGACACGCCCAATTCAACAGGCGTGAACTTGTCGAATATGGCGGTGATAGACCCGAAATAATGATGGTCGTTGTCGCCAAAGCATACATGATACACTTTATCGCCATACATAGTCCTACAAAGTCAATGTTATTGTTGTTTCAACGAAACTTGCGACTTCTTCTTTTGCCGATTGATTCCTTACGTCCGAAATCTTAATATCAACATCCCGGATGTGGATGCCCTTGTTTTCGTCAAGGAACGTTGCAATCAATGTGTCAATTTTGGTTTCAAGTAACCTTTTCTTTCGTTTCAATTTGTTTATATCCATACGCGGTTTATTTTTATACTTCATTATTTTGTCACGGTCGGGGCAATTTTCACTTTTCGGGCAACAGATGCACCGGGCTATAATTGCATAATGTGGGTGTGTCTGATGCGGGCAAATAGGGTTGCCCAAGAAATCAACTTCAATATCTTTCTTTGTTTCTTCATTAGTACCCAACATTGGTTCTTTCCTAAAAGGGCAATGATTGTTTATGCAAAGACGGCAAACATCGTTGCAGTTTTTCCAATCTTGCGTCATATTGATTCTTTTTTCAAATTAAAGTCAAACCATTCACGGGGTGAATTGACCGCCGCTTTCTTGACTTGCCGATAAAAGGCTTTGTTCAGCTTGCGCAACCTTGCCAAGTATTCGTGCGGATGCCAACGGAAATTGGGCATTACTTCATTGTTTGCGCCATAAATGCCGCCTTGTTTCGGCTCAAAATGGGCAAAGGCGACCAAATGCCCATCCTTGACAAAAACAACGTCTTTGACGGCTTTATTTTTCAACGTGAATGCCTTGCATCCATTGTAATACTCAACAATCTTGCGTTGTTGTTCCATTGCGGTTTTGATGTTGTCCGCTTTCTTGCGCCGGAAGTTCCACATATTTTGGGCGACCTTGCGCCGAAATTCGGCAACGTTGATGGGGTCTTTCCCGGTCGCCATATCATACGGCAGCAACCCGACCGCGAACATCCGAACCGCACGGGCGAAATTCTCTTTATCAATAACCTTTTCGTGAAGTTCATTCACGAAATCAACCGTCAAGCCATACTTGCTTGCGAGTGCTTCAATGTTTGTTTCCATACGTGTAATTGTTATTTGAAATATATGTAATCTTGTTCCAACGGCATGAATGCCAATACTTCATTCGTGATTATCAGGTCATAAAGCCAAAATTGGTTGTCGCATACGCTTTGCGGCTTTTCGCCATAAAAGGCAATCCGATAATCCGTTGCCGCATTGATGCGGTGTTTCACTTTGCAAAGGCATAATGTGTTCCGCCTTGGCTTGTTGTCCGGGAAAGGAAGCCATTTGCATTCCTGATTATTCTTTTCCATATATGCTTCTTATTCTTTGGTGAATTGCGGTCTTTACAGTGTCGAATGCTTCTTTGTCCTTGTCGTATTCTTCAATGGTGCAATCACCGATAAAGTTTTCAAGGGCTTTATAAAGTGATTCAAGTTGTGTCCGCGTCAATGTATGGCGCGGAACACCGTGTTCATCAATTATTGGCATAACGTCCATGTCTTTTCATAAGAACACCGTTCAACTTCATTGGATTCTTTGTATTGCCCTTTCTCAATAAGCGTTGGGATTATGCGAATGGGGATAAATACGCCCCATCCTTTGCCTTTTTCCGGGAATACACGAACACTTGTGCCATCCTTTTTCAAATAGCCTATTTTGAAGTAATCACATGAACCGTTCCAGCCGTCAAAATATGATATTGTCTTGCCGATAAGGGCTTGTTTGATTTCCTTGATTAACATTGTACTAATTTTATAAGATGAATATGCCTATTGCGTTGATTAAGTTTATTACGTCCTTTTTGTTCGGAAGCGAATTTGGAATGATTGTACCATTTGCAGATTTTCCATAAACCTTTCCGTTGCACAATTCATAATCAATTTGCCCCATTGGATTGCGCATGGGCTTGAATTGGACACACCCATAACGTATCACCCATGATGTACCCCCGCCAAAAGGCATATAATGTCCTTTGTCGTCATGCCATGATTTGCAAACCCGTTGTGCTGAAAAATAACGTGTTCCGTCCGTATTGTATAGGCAAATATGATATGCGGTATTGGTGTTCTGTTTGGCAAGTGCTTTTCTGTTTTCATTAAGGCGTTCTTGCACGTCAATAGGTAATTCAGAAAATTTCATGTTGCGAAAGTATTGTGGGGCGGAATGAACCGCCCCCGGATTATTAGATGTAATAAATATCAAGTGACCCCGACCCACATTCTTCTTCTAATGTTAAGGTCAAAGACGGGGTGGTTTTGGGTATGAAAGAAGTATTATCTTCATCCCGGTAAACATAGATGAACATTCTTTCAAGTGCCATATCCTCAATTGTACCAAAATGATGCTTGGTGCTTTCGATGCCTTGCGAGCATCCCCAAACGGAATTGTCGATACCCGAACAATTGATTGCGTCAATCAGGTTGAATGTTGCTTGTTCCATTGTTGCGAAATTTTAGTTATACAATTTTTTGTTGCAAGTGTGTGTTATAGTAACACACCGCAAAAGTAATGAATATATTTAATAAAACAACCATTTCGGGAAAGAAAAATGCACTTGCAATGCAAAATGTGGATAAATCAAGGATAAGTCGGGGTGTTATTTAGCGTGTATCATAGTAAAACACATTACTTTTACGCTTGATTTGTGAACTTAAAAAGATTATCGGAATGAGAGAAACAATTTTGGCACTACTGATTGCGAAGTTTTCAGGCGTGCGAAAGGACGGTTTAACGGCATTGGCACGTTCACTTGCGTTACAATGCACGACCGAAGATGAAGCGAAAGCCCTTGTCGAAAAAATCACCGATGCGCAAGTGAATGAATTTGTCAAGGACTATCGCGCCGATGTGGATAAAGAGGTGTCCGAAAGCAACAAGACCTTTGAAACTAACTTGAAGAAGAAGTTTGATTTCGTGGCAAGGAAACCCGAACCCGGCGGCGACCCGAACCCGAAACCCGACCCCAACGACATTGCCGCGACCATCAAAGCAGCCGTTGCGGAAGCGGTCAAGCCTTTTCAAGAAAAGTTGATGGGGTATGAGCAAGACAACATCGCAAAGTCAAGGCTTCAATCATTGAACGAAAAGTTGGCTAATTGCAAGGATGAGAATTTCAAGAACCAAATCTTGAAAGACTTTGCCCGCATGAAGTTCGACACGGACGATGATTTCAACGAATACTTGGCGGAAAAGGAAAAGGACATTGCCACGGCAAATCAAAACAAGGCTGATGTTGATTTGAGCAATTCCGGCGGAAGCCCGCTATTCGCCCAAAAGGAAGAAAGCGGTATTTCAAAAGGTGTTGCCGACTTCATAAGCAGCCAAAAGCCCGAAAACAACGTGTTCGCGGGCAAAGATGTTTAACCCCTAATTCGTCAAAACAATGGGATTGAGAATTGACCGTAAAAAGGACAACCGCGTTGTGAAGTGTATTCTTCACCGCGTTGCGGACATACCCGGTGGCGCAACCGTCAAGGTCGCCAACTTGGGTGGTACGGGGTTGTTCGAGGGAACACCCCTTGGCGTTGGTTCTGATGGATTGTTTGAGGTTTGCAAGACCGCGCAAATCATAACGGCAGCGATTGCAACGGCGACCACATACGAGGTTGCCAAAGGACACCATTTCAAAGTTGGTGACAGGTTCGCGACCGATGCTTGCAATGGTCAGCAGATAACAGCAATTGACAAGTCTGACCCCGCAAAGGATGTTATCACCGTTGGAACGACCCTTGGTGCGGTAGTCAAAGCCGGAACTTGTGCATTTGAATCAAGCGGCGCAAACAAGACGTTGAAAGTGACCCCGGTTGCAATAGCCGGGTCAAACGAGGATGTCAAGGATGGCGACAACTTGTTTGTAAGTGCATGGGTTATCGGTGTTGTGCGAGAAGCCACCGCGCCCGCAGTAAATGCCGCTATCAAGTCGGCATTAAAGACAATCGCTTATGTGTAACCCCTAAAAGCAAACCGATATGCAGAAATCATTGATGGTTGGGTTGAATGAAAAGGATATGGAAGCCGTAATCCGCACTTACGACCTCAAAGATTACTATTATCCAACCCTTTTCCCACTCAAAGAAACAAACACTTTGACATGGAAGATGCTTGAAGCGCAATCCGGCTTGAAGATTGCCGCCGACCTTGTGTCAAGGGGTGCGACAATTTCACGCAAGACCCGTGAAGCGATTTCACGCATTCAAGGCGATATTCCTAAAATCGCCATATCGCGAGAAAAGAACGAAGATGAATTGACCGAATACGACATAATGGTTGCAATGTCGAGCAGTAACCCCGACTTGCGCGCCCTTGTCGAATTTTGGGCGGAAGATACCAAGTATTGTTGGGATGGCGTTGCAGCCCGTGCGGAATGGATTGCATTGCGCCAAATTTCGCTTGGAAAGGTCAAGTTCACCAATTCCAACAATGCGGCGGTCGTGACCGAATATGACGTTGATTATCTGATTCCGGCGGAACAGAAGATTGGCGTTGAAACGGCGTACAACAGCGGTACGGGCGCAAAGCCGCTTACCAAGGATATTCCCAAGGCGATTAAACTTGGTAAGAAGTTGTTTGGCGCAACGTACAAGTTCGCATTTATGAATGTTGATACCTTTGAAAAATTCGCTTCACAGGAAGAAGTTTGGAAGAAGTGTTCATCCTACATTCAGAATGCAACGGGAACGCAGGATTCGCCCGATTTGGCGACCGTGAACGCATATCTTGCCAAGAAGAAAGAACTTTATCGCGGCTTGCAGTTCATTGTGATTGACCAAGAAATCACAATCGAACTTGCCGATGGTTCGCGTGTCACTTCAAACCCGTTTGAAGATGATGTCATTCTTTTCTCGGAAAGCAAGGTTCTTGGAAACACCTATTGGAAGAAGCCGATTGACGCAAAGAAGATGCCCGGAAGCGTTGCCGAAAAGGTCATGCACGGTCATACTTTGGTCAAGAAGTATTCTAATGAATCGCCCGTTCAGGAAGTCACGGAGGGAATCGCCAACTTGTTCCCGGCTTGGAATCTTTCAGGTCGAAGCGTGTTGATGCAGACCAATGCGACTACTTGGAATAAGAACTAACAACATTCGCCGTTGGGGTGTGTCAAAAGCACCCTAACGGCTTTGCAAGACAAAGGAGTATGACAAACAAGGAGTATTTGACCAAAGCATTGAACGGACTTAACCTTTCGGAAGATGATATTGACATTATCATTTTGAAAGGCGGTCTTGAAGCGGATGCCGTTGTGGACGTAAGGGCGTGTGATATGTCGGTGTATAACCGAATGTCCGTAATCCTCAAAGGAATGACCCAAAACGTGTCAGAGGGCGGATATTCTATATCTTGGAATATGGATGCCGTCAAACTCTATTATGCCGCCTTGTGCAATGAATTGGGCAAAGAAAACGTGCTTGTGTCACGCCCCAAGATTCGCAACCGTTCAAACATTTGGTAATATGGCATTCGTGAAGCAATATCCGCATTTTCTATTTATCGAAGAAGCCGGGGAATCCATGCAGGATGCCAACGGCAATTGGACGGAATGTGAAGTGTCGCGCAAGTTCATTTCAATGTGCCGTGAGGAATCGGACGGCAAAGGCACGGAATATCAGGTTGCCGGGGGTGAATACCAAAAGGCAACATCTGTTATCCAATGCCCAAAGACTTGCCCAAAGGTAGCCAAAGGCGCAAAGGTGATAATTGCAAACGACAAGGATTGTTCGGACATACGGATTGCCGGAATATGCTTGAATTTCGACCCCTCACAACTTCATTCACGGCTATGGGTGTAAAGGCAAATTTCACGAAAGAAGATGTCAAAAGGCGGTTTGATGCTTTCCTTGACGAAATCGAGCGCAAGCAGATTGCAAGGCTTCAAAGGCTTGGCGAAATGTGCTTGACGGAAGCAAGGAACAACAAAGGCTATATGATGCAGACGGGGGCATTGACTTCATCCACCGGGTATCAAGTTTTTGTTGATGGTATCGCCATTCATAGCCAATTTGATGCGGCGAGCGGTGCGGAAAGCGAAGCAGCGGCAAGGGGCATGAAGTCTGGTCAGACAATCGCCGAAAAGGTCGGAAAGGAAACAAAGGGTGTTGCCCTTGTTGTGGTCGCCGGAATGAATTATGCCGCTTACGTGGAAGCAAAGGGTTACAATGTCCTATCAAGTGCCGAACATCTTGCAGAGCGGGAATTGCCCCGAATGCTTGAAAAACTGATTACGAACATTAAACGTGCAGCCGAATAATGAAATCTACATTTGACACGGATGGAATCTTGTTTTCATTGCTCAATGGCAAAACATCCATTAAGGGTGGTTGCTATGTGCGTGATGAACGCCCGGAAAATTCAGTTGATGAAGATATTGTCGTGAACACCGTTGATTTGGGGCAAGACAGCTTGCCGCAAATTGGCACGTCAAACATCAACATCTATACGCCGGACACCCCCAAGAAGATAAAAGGGAAAATGCAGGTTTCAGAAAACGGCACACGTTTGAAAGCCTTGACGGATGAAGTCTTGGCGATTGTGAGAAGTGCGAACATCAAAGGGTTGAAGATGCGACCCGGCACAATGTCAATCATGTATGAGCCGAACACCAAACAACACTTTGCTAACATTCGCATTGATTGGAACATTCAAATTGATTAAAAGTTATGGCAGAAAGAACATCTTTGATAACCCTTGGTCTTTGCCAAATCAAGGTTGGAACGGCAGCACCCAATGGAACAATGCCGTCCGAGTTAAACAAAATCGGCAAGACTTACAAGAACACTTGTAAGATTGCACAGGCAACGGCGGACGTGACGGAACATTTCGAGGAAGGCATGGCAGCCCCGGAAGTACGCAAGAAGTCACGCAAAATCCCGACCCTGACATTCTCAATCATGGATGCCAACGTGCAAGATTTGATTGATTATGTCGGTGGTGCGAATGTGGGCGATTCGTCCAAACCCAAGTGGGGTTATGATGGCAATGAAGTTGTCGCAAACAAGGCAATTTTCGTTGAATCTGAACAGGGGTTGGACTTTGAGATTCCCAACGGCGACATTGAAGCGGTCATAAATGCGGATATGTCGGCGGCAGGAATTTTCCTTGTGGACTTCACCGTTACCCCGATGGCGGTTACAGCCGGAAAAGCCATTCGCGGCGTGCCGAAAGCCAAGGAGTAATTCGGGGTGCATTGATTGTTTAATACAAAAACCCGAAGCCCCCGGAGTGTGACAACTTACGGGGGCTTCTTACTTTCAAAAGTAATGAATGACGAAAAGAAGCAACTTGAACAAGAACGCAACGAGTTGAACACCCTTATCAACAAGGGCGTGTCGTTTGAACTGAAAGACACCGAATTTGAGGTGAAAAAAAAGTTTTTCGGTCTGATAAGGCGGTACAAGCCCAAAGAGGTGACACGCACATTCAAGATTGAGGAAATGACCCTTGCGACCCTTGACCGCATTACATCTGAATCGGTGGAAATCGCCATTGATGAAAACGCGATGAAGTCAGCGGGTATGGACAGCATGAAGATGGCAAGGACACTTGCGCACAAACATTCATTGCGGTGCGCAAAGATTGTCGCCATTGCCGTGCTTGGCGAAGATAGGTTGATACCCAAGCCCGGAAAGGCGGGCATAAGATGGGTTGAGGACACGAAAAGACTTGAAGAATTGACTTCATTGTTTGCCCGGAAAATCAAATCTTCAACCTTATACAAATTGTATGTCCTTGTCAATACGATGGGGAATCTTGGGGATTTTATGAACTCTATTCGATTGATTTCAACAGAAAGAACCACGATGCCGATTCGGATAGAGGAAAACAACGAGGGTTAAACAGTCCGCACGGTCGCCGGGGTGCGATTTGTGAGCATTTCGGATGGACTTATGACTACTTGTTACACGGCATTCCGTGGTCGGTTGTTCAAAGGATGATGATTGATGCACCGGGTTATGACTTGGATAACAATAATGACACGGAAATTCAATTGACAGAGGACAACAGCGAACAAATTATGAACTACGTTAATAGTATGATGTAATATGGCAGAAATAGACGGTGGGTCATTATCTTTCAAATCCATTTTAGACAATGGTCAGCTTAATGCGGCTATTGATGAAACATTGCGGCGCGTGCAAGGCTTTTCCAATGCCGTTGCCGGAAGCGGTGATGTTATGGACAAGACCACGCAAGAGATAGTCGAGTGTATCGAGATACAACGCAAGGTGATTCAGGACTTGGAAAATTCATACAATGACCTGACCGCCAAGATAAACGCGATTGAACCGGGTGAAGCGCAAAATGTGCTTATGACCCAAGCTAATGCGGTGAAACAAGAACTTGATTCCGAAAGGAAAGGTCTTGTCGCCTTGATGAACGAATTGAACAATCTTCAAGGTGTCGCAAGCAATGCTTCAATGGGGCTTACCAACATTCGTTCAACGCTTGGGCAAATCGGCGCGGCTTGTGAGGAACACGAGCAGGAAATTTCCCGGTTGAGTGCCGAATATGACCGCGTAAGCCGTGCCGCAAGTGATGCTTTCATGTCCGGGCGCGATGATGATTACCGTGCCTTGCAAGACCGTGCGGATGCAATCAAAGGTGAAGTCACGGTTCGCAAGCAGTTGTTGAATGAATTGCGCGAACAATCCGATGCCTTGGAAGCGGAAGCACAAAAGATTGAAAAGGCGGCGCAGGAAGCCGAAAATGCGGCACAATCCCACGTTTCATTCCGTACCCGCTTGCGTGAAGTGCGTGAAGAATTGATGCAATTGGAACTTGCAGGCGATACAAGTTCCGAAAGATATAAGGAACTTCAAGCACAAATGGGCGAATTGTCGGAAGCGATGGATGCCGTCACGACCCAACAAAATATGTTGAAGCGCGGTGAAAGGATGTGGGATGGCTTGTTGTCGGGTCTTTCCGGCGTGTCAGGCGCATTTTCAGCGGCACAAGGTGCGGTTGCCTTGTTCAGCGGTGAAAACGAGAATCTGCAAAAGATTATGCTTAAAGTTCAATCCTTAATGGCTATCACAATAGGGTTGAAAGAAGTGCAACTTGCCCTTGATAAAGATGAAGCATTCCAACTTGTCACCATCAACGGATTGAAAGAATGGTGGAACAAGTTGTTGGCGGTCGGCAGGGGTGAGCAAGTCGCGGCAACGGCTGCAACCGTGGCGGACACCGCCGCGACCGTTGCAGATACGGCGGCAACAACCGCCAACACCGCCGCACAACAAGCGAACACGGCAGCACAAACGGGAAACACCGCCGCACAAGGTGCAAATGCGGTTGCGACCGGGGCGCAAGCAACGGCGGCGGTTGCCGGAACAGCCGCGAACATAGGTCTTGCCGGGGCGTTCCGAATGGTCGGGGCGGCTATAAAGTCAATCCCGGTATTCGGTTGGATTGCCGCCGCAATAGGGGCTTTGATTGCCGTTATATCCCATTTTGTCAGCAAGGCGAATGAGGGCAAGAAAGCGGCGCAAGAATTTTATAAATCCCTTGCGGAAAACGCATACAAGCCCATTGCGACCATTGAAGAATTGTCCTTGAAGTGGAATGCCCTTGGTGATGATTTGGAAGCCAAAAAGAAGTTCATTGAGGATAACAAGGCGGCTTTTGATGAATTGGGTGTTTCCATCAATGGGGTTACGGATGCTGAAAACTTGCTTATCGCCAACAAGCAAGCATTTATCAATGCCCAAATCGAAAAGGCAAAAGCATTGGTTTATCTTCAACAAGCACAAGAAAAGGTGAAAACCTTGTTAGAGCAGGAACAGGCGTACAACGCGATGCCGGACACCGTGACAAAAAATGTGATGGTCGGTGTCGCCGCTAATGAAGCACCCATATTCAAGCAAATTGAGGTTGCCAATGAAGCCAAAGCGGAAGCAAAGACCCAACTTGACGCATTGAGGGCTGAAATAACCAAGGGTTTTGAGAATGCAGCCCATGCAGAATCAAACGGCTTCAATCTGTTAAAGCAAGCCGGGATTGATGCGACCAAGACTTATGCGGATGGCACATTGGGGGCTATTGAACAAGCCATTCAGGTAAAGCAGGAAGCATTAAAGAACTTGACAAGCAATGCCGAATACAAAACGGCAATGCAGGAAATCGAAAAGCTGCAAAAGCAAGCGGATGCGATTACCGGGCGAAAGACTACAACCACGACCAAAACAACCACCAACACCCAAGACCCTTTCATTGAGAAGCTGAATAAGTACAAATCCGAATATCCGCGTTTCCAGAAGTGGGTCAATTCGGGTGATGAAGTCCTTGTCCGTTCCGCCAATCAGGAATTTGCCAACTTGCTTGCAGAGGGGGCGACATACATTGATTATTTGAAGAATCAGCGTGACCAAATTTTGGCGGTTGATGTGTCAGACCGCACAAAGGCGCAAAACAAGCAGTTGCGGCAACTTAATGATGCCATTGCAGAAGAAACCAAGAAAACCGTATTGGAAGCGTTCAACGAAGAATTGAATGCCCAATTGTCGAATGCCCGAACCGTCCTTGATATGCTCAATATCATTGAGCAAAGGCGAAAGGAATTGTCCGGCGATGGAACGGAACTTGACACCGCAAAGGCTGATGCCCTGAATGAAGCCGAAAACAACGTGCAGGAACAAGCACGGCAACAGACTGAAACGTTGCTTGAAGAATATGCTTCTTATGTCGAGCAAAAACGCCGTCTTGAACAGCAATTCAATGATGATGTTGCCTTGATGATGCGTGAACGCGAAAAGGCAACCACCGATGCCCAACGTGCGGAAATAGACAATGCCATTCAAAACAGGACAACCCAATACAACAAGGATGTCCGCAATATCGGCGGTGTCGATTATGATGCGATGCTTGCCGAATATGGCACTTTTGAGGAACGCAAGCAAGCAATCATTGATGAATACGATGAAAAGCGGCGTGCAGCACAGGAAGCCGGGAACACGGAAATGGTCGAAGCGATAGACCGGGCGCAAGCGCAAGCCCTTTCAAAATTCGCCCTTGACGAATTACAGGCACACCCGGATTGGGAATTGATGTTTGGCGACCTTGACGAAATCAGCACCCGCAAACTTCAAGAACTGATTGATAAAATCAACAACCTTGACGGGGCTTATCTTGGTATCGAATTTGACCCGAAAGACCTTGAAACCCTCAAAAACAAAATCAAGGAAATGCAGAACGAAATACGGGAACGCAACCCGTTTAAGTCGTTGATTTCCTCAATCAAGGAATATGGCAAGGCGGCGGATGATGAAAGCAAGAAAAAAGCCTTGACGAATATGTTTGAGAGCGCAAGCGGTGCGATTGAACTTGTGGGCGGTGCTTTTGATGCCGTAACGTCCGGGTTGGAAAAGATGGGTGTCACGATGGATGAACAAACACAAGCCATTATCGGTGACATTGGCGGCATATTGGATGGAGCGGGGCAAGTCGCAAGCGGCATTGCAACGGGCAACCCCTTGTCAATCATTCAAGGGTCGGTCGGGTTGCTTTCATCCGCTTTCGACCTTTTCAACAGCCGTGACCGAAAGGCGGAAAAATCCATCAAACGCCACCAAGAAGCAATCGACAAGCTGAAAGCATCTTATGAACAACTTGAATGGGCGGTTGATAAGGCGTTGGGCGCGGAAGTGTATAACAACCAAATGGCGTTGATTCATAACATGGAGCAACAGCAAGCACACTTGCGCGGCATGATAAATGATGAGTATTCCAAGAAACACACCGACAACGGGAAAATTCAAGATTACCAAAACCAAATCGCCGAACTTGACCGACAAATCCAAGATTTGTATGATGAAATCGCCAACGACATATTGCAGACCAACGCAAAGGACTTTGCATCAACATTGGCGGATTCATTGACGGAAGCATTCAAGGCTGGTGAAGATGCGGCGAATGCCTTTGAACAAACGGTTAATGAAGTGTTGCAAAATGCGATTGTCAATCAACTTAAAAAGAAGTTCCTTGAAAACCAATTGCAAAGCGCATTGGATAGCCTTTACACCGATATGGGGTATTGGTCGGGCGACAACTTCATCTTTGACGGTCTGACGGAACAGGAAATTGCAGACTTCAAAGCCAAAGTTCAGGCGGCGGCGAACAACTACAATCAGGCGTTGGATGTTTACAAAGACTTGTTCAAGGACTTGGAAATTGAAGATGATTCGGAAGATTCATTGACGGGCGCGGTCAAAGGTGTTACGGAAGAAACCGCCGACATAATAGCCGGGCAAATGAATGCAATCCGTATCAATCAGATGGAAGCGACACAAGTATTGCGGCAATCCTTGCAAGCCTTGAACACCATTGCGAACAATACGGCTTACAATAGGTATCTTCAAGACATACTTTCGGCAGTCAGGGAATTGCAGCGACCAAGCGGCGATTCGTTACGTGCGCAAGGTTTGTCATAACCGAATATGTTTCACTATAAAACAAAGTGATATGGACTTAACAAAAGAACTTGCAAGGCAGGCAAAGAAAAATGGCATTTGCAAACCGTGGTACAATGAATTGAAGTCATTGTCGGATGGCGATGTGTGCGCGATGGCACAAATGTACTTGAAAGGCATTGATTTTTGCCTTGCCCATGATTACCCCGACAATGACTTCATTAGGGCGCATTTCAAAGGCAGAATGGAGCAATACGGGGTTTTCCTTGATGATGATATAAAAGTCGAAAATAAGCCCAAATGCGTGTGTCTTGGGGCAACTTGCGGGCGTGTTGAAGTAACCGGGTTCAACGTGTGCGAGATATACGCCAAGCACAATGCGAATTTGAATGTCATTGCAAGGGATAACGCCTTTGTGGTGATAGACGTGTTCGATGATGCCGTTGTCAATGTTTGCGCGAGCGACCGGGCGAAAGTTTGCGTGAACCATTATGTCGGCGGCGGTCGGGTTATCAAGTGCGCAACCGATGATGCGGTTGTGAAAATCATTGAGAAACAGAAAAAAACTTATTGATATGGATGCAAACAACATAATTCTTCAAATGCCATTCGATGAAAGCGATGGTTCTTTGATTGCGTATGATTACAGCCAAAACCGTGCGGATGGCGCGGTGAACGGTGCGCATTTCGTCACAGGCAAGAACGGCAATGCCATTTCCTTTGCCGGGTCTGACACTTGCGAGGTGTCGAAAACCGTGTTCCCGAACATGACGATTGATTTTACCGTGATGTTATGGGTGCAAAACCGTGAAGCCGACTTGGGTTCACCTCAAAGCCTTATATGGGTTCTAAACTTTTCAGGGTTGAAAAATTATGTGGAAGTACCCATTGAAGCAAAGCCCGGTTCTTGGTTTTCGCTTGCCTTGACAAAGAAATCGGGAATGTATAACTTTTATGTCAATTCTTCACTTGTTAAGACCGTAAACAATTCCGGCACGTTGCTTGGCGTTTCCCTGAATCAAGATTATTACGGTGGTTTTTGGGGCTTTGGCTTGTTGGATGATGTGAAGTTTTACAACCTTGCCTTGACACAAGCCGAACTTATCAACGAAATGTCAAGCAGCAAGCAACAAGGATATTTGCTTGACGGCGTGAATTTCAAGGAATACGGCGTTTATGTGTCCGGGTCTGACGGTGTGTTGAACCGCCCGAAATTAAAGACCCCGGCTTCATTGTCATGGGATAACTATCACGGTGAAAGTGTTGATTTGATGCACAAGTTCTATGAACCGCGTGAAATCACCTTGTCTTGCTTTGTCAAGGCGGATTCCAAGATGGATTTCATCCGCAAGGTAACATCTTTCCAACAACAGCTTGACAAGGCAGGAACAAACCGCCTTACCATTGATGTTCACCCGGTGAAACCCTTGATTTATGAAGTCTATTGCAAGGATGCAATCGAAATCACGAAAGAATGGGATGATGAATTGATGGTTGGCACGTTCAAGTTGAAATTAGTTGAACCCGAACCCGTGAAGCGTGTGTTGAAGCATATCCGGGTTGGTGAATCGACAAAGACTTGCAATGTCAAATTGACCTCAAACAAGTACGTGAACATCTATTGGGGTGATGGAAGCGTGGATTATGACATTAGCGGTGACGAAGTGGAAATCACGCACAATTACGCCGCAAATGGTGACTATTTCCCGGTAATCACGGGTTGCATTGACGAAATTTCATTGTTTGAAACAAATGCCATTGTCGTATGGGAAAAAATCTAACAAACATAATCATTGCGAAAGCAGATGGAAGCCGTGTGCCTATCGCCAACAGGCGCACGGCAACCGATATTTCATCCGCAAAGCAGAAATGGGCATTGAATGCGGAAGATACCGTTTCATTGACCGTTGTATCGCCATTCCCGCAAACATACGGCATTGGCGACAAGATAACCGTTTTCGGGCGTGACTACAAGTTGAACCGTTTGCCGAAAGCAAAGAAAACGGGTATGCACGAATTTCAATATGACTTGGAATTTGAGGGCATACAATATGACCTTTTCCGGGTGACTTACGATGTCACCATTGACACGACCACCAACGAATTGCAGGACGTGCAGGGCGACACCCTCACAGGAGATTTGCACCGCTTTATGACCGTTCTTATTGCCAATGCAAACCGTGTCTTTCCGGGCAAATGGGTGCTTGGCGTATGCCCTGAAACGGCGAGTGACAAGACTTTGACTTTCGGTGAATCCGATAATTGCTTGTCGGTGCTGCAAAACCTTTGCAGTGAATCGAACTTCAATGTCGAATTTGAGATTGAGCAATCAAACGGGGTTTATACAATCAACTTGTATGAAAAAGTTGGTCAGACCTTGCCATATACGTTCCAATACGGCAAGGGGCGTGGCTTGTATGAACTGACAAGGGAAAATGTTTCATCCGCAAACATAGTCACCCGGTTGAAAGTGTATGGTTCGACCGAAAACATTACGTCAAAATACCGTGCCGACCGCCTTTGTTTGCCGGGCAAGACAAAGGGGCAATCATACATTGAGAAAGCCGAAATGGTGGCGAAATACGGCATTTTTGAGGGGCGCAAGAACTTCGATGATATAAAGCCGTCTTTCACGGGAACGGTTGATGCCATTGTGTCGGGCAACGTCTTGCAATTCATAGATAATGATTTCCCTTTCAACCTCAATGAAAAGGAAGCGGACGGGGTGACAACAAAGTATATGATTGCAGATGTGAAACCCAAAATCCACTTCAACACGGGCAATCTTGCCGGGTATGAATTTGAAGTACACAGTTACGACCATGCAACGCATACATTCACATTGATAAAGCAAACGGATGACCGGGGTAACGTGTTTCCGTCTGAAACGTCTTTGGCTTATCAAATCGGTGTCGGCAATGAATACAAGATTCTTGACATTGCTTATCCGCAAAGTATCGAGCAAGCGGCGGAAGAAGAATTGGAAGAAACGGGCAACAAGTATTATGACCAAAATTGCCAACCAAAGGTGCAATATGGGTTGAGTGTCACAAAGGCATGGTTGCAAAACCTTGTCGGAAGCGATGAAACGGTGACAAACGTGTTCCGACCGGGCGATTACTTGCACATTGTGGATAAAGACATTGACGTTGATAAATCCGTGCGCATACAATCACTTGAAAGGAACATCCTTGACCCATACGAATACACCCTTACCATATCGGACACTGTTAAAACAAGTGTGACAAACCGGGTGATTTCCGACCTTATAGACATTGACAAAGTTATCACCATAAACAACTTGAAAGACCCGGTGCGGGCGCGGGCAAATTGGCGTACAAGCCGCGAATTGTTGAACATGGTGTTCGACCCTGACGGCGATTATTACAGCGACAAGATAAAGCCCTTGTCGATTGACACATTGGCATTGTCGGTCGGGGCAAAGTCAATGCAATTCGGATTGACAAATACGGTCTTTCAACCCAATTACGGGGGCAATTCAAATGTCGTGAAATGGCAAGGCGGTGTCTTGACCCATTACACCATCAATGAAGAAACGGCGGTGTCTTGGGTCATGGCTGACGGTTCAATAACCTTGTCAAAGAATCAAGCATATTTCCTATATGCGAAATGTGCCAAGAATGGTGATGCCGGAACATTCATCTTTTCGACTTCACAAATTAAGGTTGAACAGGATGCCAATTATTATCATTTCCTTATCGGCACAATATCGAGCATTGACCCGGAATTGAAAGTGCGGTCTTTGTCCTTGACTTATGGTTTTTCAATGATAAACGGTCGTTTCATCAAGACCGGGCGCATTGAATCGGCGGACGGCACGACATATTTTGACCTTGACAATTCGGAAATCGGCGGTCGTATTGTGTTCAATTCCAATGGTCAGGAAAAGACCCTTGAAGAATTGGGCAATGAAGCACTTGAAAGCAAGAATTTCATCAACAACACCTTGCCGGGCTTGCTTGCTGAAATACAAGCGCAACTTGACGGGCAAATTGAACAATTCTTTGAAACATACAACCCGACATTGAGCAATGCCCCGGCGAATGAATGGACAACGACCCAATTAAAGGACAATCACTTGGGCGATTTGTTCTACAACACGGCAACGGGCGCGGTGTTCCGTTTTGTCAAGGAAAATGGAACTTACAAATGGTCGCAACTTTCAGATGCGGAAGTCGCACAAGCCATTGCCCTTGCGCAAGATGCGCTTAATCTTGCAAAGGATAAGAACCGCATATTCACGACAACCCCTTACACGCCTTATGAAGTCGGCGATTTATGGGTTCAAGGCACAACCGGGGATATTATGCGTTGCATAAGGGCAAGAGCATCCGGCAATTATTCTTCAAGCGATTGGCAAAAGGCAAGTAAGTACACCGATAACACGGCATTGAACAACTTTATCAACGGCACTTATTCGGATGATATTGCGGACTTGACTTCACAGATTGACGGCAAGATTGAAACGTGGTTTCAGACAACCGACCCGGCGGCAAGTTGGACTACAACGGCGATTAAAAAGAAGCACGTTGGCGATATGTGGTACAATTCAAGCGCACACAAGTTAAGGAGATATTCAAGTTCTTATTCTTGGGTAAACATTGATGACCAAAAGGCACTTGACGCATACAGCCTTGCAAGCCAAGCAAAGGACACAGCGGACGGCAAACGGCGTGTGTTCGTTTCAACCCCTTATCCACCTTATGACATAGGCGATTTGTGGGTCAATGGAACGGACTTGAAACGGTGTGCCGTGAAGCGAACAAGAGGTTCATATATCGCAACGGATTGGGTCAAGGCGGTGTCATACGACAATACAAAGACGGTCATTGATGGCGGTTTGGTAACATCCGGCACAATACAGGTCGCCGGAAGTACATCAACCATCCTTGCGGGCATGACCGGGCAAGGCACGGCGGCAAGTTCCGTGCGCTTTTGGGCTGGTACTTCATTTGGAAACCGTGCTTATGCCCCTTACAGGGTCATGCAAGACGGTTCGGTTGTCATGGAAAAAGCAACCGTCAAGGGTGAAGCATACATCAACAAAGGCACAATTACCAATGCGGATTTGAACAACGTAATCATAAAAGGGAGCATTGCCAACGCATTTCGGAATGGTTACTTTGCCCTTGGCGGTTCGGCAGGGGGCGAAATAACGGTGTCCACGTTGGGATTGCAGAATAACAATAATGTTGTCATTACAGGTACAAGCAGTGGCGGTTGGAATACGGCATTCACAATTCCTTTCACTTTGGAATATAGCGGTTTCCGTGCAATCATTATGAATGATTATTTCAATGGTCAAACCCCGGTCGGGGTGATTGTAAGCAATACAGCCCCAAGCGGAAAATACTTCTATGAAAACGGCAGGACTTATAGAACCTTGTCGATAAATCCTTATGAAGCCGTTGAAATGATTGGCTATGGGGATAATTCAAAGTTTTACGGGTGGATTATCTTGCGCCGCTTCTATACAAAGGCAACCAATATGCGCGGATTGCCTTTCAAGGTGTCTTATATGGGCATGGTGAACCAATCGGGCGGCTTGATAAAGTTGCACCGATACGACACGGCGACAATAACGACTTCAAGACTTGGAACGGGGCATTACAGGGTAAGGATAAGTCCGGGCTTTTCAAGCGTGAATAATTACTTGGTTTTCGCCACGTGTGATTCAACAAGTCAAGGTTCGGTCGGAAGATATGCAAGCATCTATGCAAAGAATACGACTTATTTTGACGTGTACACGGGTGATGATGCAAGTGTCAATGATTCGGGATTTTCCTTTATGATTGTGAACACAACAGACTTTACCGGGTAAAAGTTGTGCTTGTGTTATCCACAATGTTTTATAGTAAAACAATAACAAGTTAATTTTGCAAACAAAACTTTTTGATTATGAGTGAAACAAGAAGCGGCGAAACGGTGTCCGCACAAATCGGAAAGATGGGAGCAATCGACAATCTGAACAATGCTGATTTCAGCTTGCCGGACGGTCAATGCTTCAACGTCAAGAATGACGGCACGCAACCCGTGAAATTATCGGTGCAGCTTGCCGGAATGAATGACGGGGAATTTATCGAAACGCAATTTGATTGCGGTTGGAATCCTGAAATCGTAAAGACGGTGAAGCAAACTTCATTGTCAGGTATTAACTTAAAATGGGGCTATTGATATGGGATTGATTATTGGGGTCGGCAACACAAAGCCGACATTCGCTTATGATTATTATTATGGCATTGAATGGGATGCCACGGTGTCAAACCCGCACCTGACACGGGTCGGCAAGATGGAACTTCACAAGGAATTGCCGTTGCAAAGCCTTATCCGGCGTTGTATCTTGAAAGACAACGGCGAAGTGAATTATTATCTTCACGCCAATGATTCAACGAAACGTGACACCGGGGCGGCGGCAAACCTTACCGGGGCGGATGGGCAATACATGGATGAATTGCCCGATATGTATGTCCGCTTTGAAACGGACGGCGACAAAAGCCGACATTTGCAGTCCACCGAACCTTTGCCGGGCTTCAAACTTTGGCGCAAAGACTATGTTTCGGCGGTGGAAGCGACCGTTCAGCGTTCAACGCAAACATTGTGTGCGGTTGTGAACAAAGATGCGGATTACAGGGGTGGCAACAATGATGCAAACCGTGACGGCACATATCGTTCACAGCTTGGAATGCCCGCAACGGTTATATCTTTGACCAATTTCCGCACATACGCAAGGAAGCGTGGAACGACCGAATGGAATTGCAACTTGTACCAAACACACAAAAAATTGTGGTGGCTTTTTGCCGTTGAGTATTGCACATTCAATTCGCAAGAAGCGTTCAATGCCGAATTGACGGAAGATGGCTATCACCAAGGCGGCTTGGGGTCAGGTGTTACGACCCTTAACAGCACAAAGTGGTCAAACTTCAACGGCTATTATCCGTTTGTTCCTTGCGGCACAACAAACAGCCTTGGCAACAAGACCGGGTATGTAGAATTTACCATGCCATTTGAATATGACGCAAGCGGTGAAGCCAACTACAAGGGTGAATATAGTGCCGCAACCGCATACACCACCGGGCAATATGTTTCGCAAGGTGATTTGCTATACACTTGCAAAGCAAATGCAGCGGCAGGAACGGCATTGACAAACACAACCTATTTCACACCCGTGGCACGCACGGTTGTGCAAGTGCCGTCTTACCGTGGTGTAGAAAACCCGTTTGGGCATATATGGAAGTGGACGGATGGTTGCAAATGTCTTATTCAGAGTGAAGCCGATGGCGGACTTTCTGAATTTTACGTTTGTGACGACCCGGCGGCATTCACAAGTTCCGGCACAACCAACTATGAATTGCGTGGCAACTTGCCAAGAAAAGAGGGGTATGTGAAGAAGATGGTTCTTGGTGAAGATGGCGAAATCATGCCGCTTGAAGTCGGTGCGGGTTCGACCACATATTTTTGTGATTACTTCTATACCAACATTCCGGCAAGTGGAGTTTCGGAACGTGGCGTTTTGTTCGGCGGTTCTGCGTCTACTGGTGCGTCTGCGGGGTTCGTGTTTGCGAATACGCTTTATACGGCTACGGTTACGTCTGCGTATGTCGGTTCTCGGCTTTGCTTTTATCCGCAAATCGAAGCGGCTTAAATCGTCAAATCGAGTGGCAAATATGATTTTGGAATTTGGATGAAAAATAAAACAAAGGTTGTCCGATGTCGTGGCGTTTTGTTCAGCGGTAATGCGAATAATGGTGCGAATGCAGGGTTCGTGTATGCGAATACGAATAATACGGCTACGAATACGAATGCGAATATCGGTTCTCAGCTATGCTTGTAAAAATATAGTTGCATATCGGAAACCTTGCCACAAAAGCAGCCCGACCGGGGTTGCATGAGTTGGGGCAATAATCCCCAACGGCAAAAAACAAATTAGGTAAAACGGTTTTGGTAGGGGCAACCCGAAGAATCCTAATATACAAGCAAACTTAAAGGACAATGAAACGGATTGGCAATTTGTTTGACCGGGTAATAAGCATTGAAAACTTGCGTCTTGCCGATGAAAAGGCAAGGAAAGGCAAGTTGCGTTCTTATGGTGTGCAGATACACGATAAGAACCGGGATGCCAATATCATTGCCTTGCACGAAAGTTTGAAAAACGGCACATTCAAAACATCCAAATATCATGTTTTCACCATATATGAACCGAAAGAAAGGCTAATTTACCGATTGCCGTATTATCCCGACCGTATCTTGCACCATGCCATTATGAACGTCCTTGAACCGATATGGGTTTCCATCTTCAACAAGAACACGTATTCTTGCATCAAGAACCGGGGAATCCATAAATGCGCAAAGGATGTCAAGCAAGCATTGAAGCAAGACCCGGACGGAACACGCTATTGCCTGAAAATTGACATAAAGAAATTTTATCCGTCAATCAACCATGATGTCTTGAAAGGCATTGTCAGGCGGAAAATAAAAGATAGTCGCCTATTGGCATTGCTTGACGAAATCATTGATTCGGTCAATGATGAAAAAGGTGTGCCGATAGGCAACTATTTAAGTCAGTATTTTGCAAACCTTGTCTTGGCGTATTTTGACCATTGGTTGAAAGAAACCAAGCGTGTGAAGTATTATTGGCGTTATGCCGATGATATTGTCATTCTTGCACCCAACAAGGAAGTATTGCACGAATTGTTACACGAAATCCGGGCTTACCTGAAAGGGTTGAAGTTACGTGTAAAACGCAATTACCAAGTCTTTCCCGTTGATTCAAGGGGCATTGACTTCTTGGGGTATGTCTTTTACCATACGCACACATTGTTGCGGAAGTCCATCAAGCAGAAACTTTGCCGCCGGGTGGCAAAATTGAACAAACGCAAGATTGTTCCGAGCAAAGCGGACTACAAGCAACAGATTTGCAGTTGGTGGGGATGGTGCAAGTATTGTGATTCTCTGAATTTAATGAACAAACTTTCAAAAACATTTCCGTATGAAATTAGATTTAATCGCGCCTAATGCGCATTACGACATGGCGCACGGGAAACCCGCCGTCTTGGAATATGACAATGACGGTTCTTGGCTTTATCGCCTGAATGTAGAACCCGAAATGGGCATTCCAGAGGGTCAGCAGGAAGAAACCCAAATCGGGTGGAAGTGCTACGAAGTGCGCGGATATAACAAAGCCACGAAAGAGAATGTTAAAAAGGTCGTAATCCGTTCAGTCATTGACGAAACGGCAGAATTTGACCTTGTTAATTCCTACAACAAACACGTTCTTGGCATTGCCGTGGACGAAAGCGCGGTTGAGGAATACAAGGATTACTTGCAGTTTACGGAAGATTTGGATGCGGTCTTGATTAAGGATTTGTCGAACTAAACATTAAAGACAATGGCAAAGTTTTGTGAACTTGGCGTTGAATCGGATGTTGTCATTGGCAAGGGCATTGACATGGAAGATTTGTTCGGTCGCCGGATTCTGATTGAAAAGGTCATTATCCAACCAACGAAGTTTCCGGGCAAAAATTCATCCGGGTTGAGAATGCAAATGCAAGTTGTCCTTGCGACTTTCAATGAAGAAGCGGACAAGGACGGTGACTTTTATACGAAGAATCCCGACGGCACGCCCGCCGGGGAAAGACGGTCTTGTTTTACCGGGTCGGACATACTTATTGGGGCTATTCAGAAAGCCGAAACCAATTTGCCGTCAATGAATGCAAGCCGTGCGCAAAAAGGGTTGCCGCCTATTCGCTTATACCCAATTGACACAACTATTGTCAAAGTCGGCAAATGCTTTCAATTCACTTGACATGGAACAACAACAGATGGATAAAGGCATTGGGTGGCTTCAAAAGTTGCTCAATCTGCAAAAAAAGTACGGGTTCTTTTCGATAGTAAAGGGGTTATTCCTTGTGCTATTGGGCGGATATGTCGTTTTCTTTGCCCTCAATCCAAAGTATTTGCTTGAACGCATTACGAAGAAACAGACAGAGGAACACAATGATTTGATTGAAACCCGTTTGAGGTCAGACACGGAAATCAACAACATCTTGTCAAAATTGCTTTCAACGGCGGATGCCGACCGCGCATGGCTTATCGAATTGCACAACGGAAGCAAGAATCTTGGAACGGGCTTGCCTTTCTTGTATGGTTCAATGCGGATGGAAGAAGTGCGCGACAGCATCTTTCATGTAGATGATGAGTATTCGGATTTCAATTTGTCGAAGTACAAACTTATTGTCAAGACATTGCGTGACGGATTCTTTTATGGCAATCTTGAAGATGTGCGGCTTGTTGATGAACGGCTTTACTACAAGTTTAAGGCAAACAATGTCAATGAAATAGCATTGATTGTCCTTTATGACTGCAAAGAAACGCCCATTGGGTTATTGGGCTTGTCCTATTGCAACGGCAAATTGATGCAACGGCAATTGGTGGGCAAGGAAATACGCAAGGGCGGCTTACAAATAGCAACTCAATTATCGGTAAAAGATGGCAAAGATTGATGTTTTATTGCCCTTTATCCTTAAATGGGAGGGCGGTTTTGCGAATGACCCGGCAGATGCAGGGGGCGCAACCAACAAAGGCGTGACAATAGCCACATGGCGCAATGTGGGATATGACAAAGACGGTGACGGCGATATTGACGTTCAGGATTTGAAGTTACTTTCAAATGCAGATGTCCGCGACCGTGTTTTGAAACCCCATTTTTGGGATAGGTGGAAAGCCGACCAAATCCAATCACAAAAGGTTGCGAACATCCTTGTTGATTGGGTGTGGGGTTCAGGCAAGCACGGCATTGTCATTCCTCAAAGATTGCTTGGGGTCGTTGATGATGGCATTGTCGGCGACAAGACTTTATCGGCGGTGAACTTTGCCGACCCTGACCAACTTTTTGACGCTATCTTCAAAGCCCGTGTTAAGTTCTTCAATGACATAACGGAATCGAGCATTAAGAAGTACGAAAGAAAGATTGGTCGAAAGGCAACGGAAGCCGAATTGATGAAGCACACCAACAAAAGGTTCTTGAAAGGATGGCTTAACAGATTAAACGACATTAAAACGATATGACATGAAGAAGATTATTGCATTGGTTTGGGTGCTTGCTTTGCTTGTGTCTTGCGGAACTGCAAGGAAAGTCCAAAAGACCCAACAGGAAGTCCGCATTGACAGCACGGCGACAACAAAAGAAACGAATGTCAAGACGGACAAGTTCGTTGATACGACCCGGACACAACACGGGAAAGTGACCATTACGGAAATCGAGTTTTACCCGCCAACGCCCGGCATTGCGGTTGATACAACCGGGGCGGCGGATAGTTCCAAGCCTGAAAGGGCTTCAAAGCCGTTGCCCGGTAATCCGGCAAACGTAAATTTGCAGGATGTCGGGAACATCAAAGGCGCGGTGAAGTCCATTAAACAAACGGTCATTGAATCCGATGTTGAGGAAAAAGGCGAAAACAAGGAATCGAGCGAAAGCAAGGAAACCGAAAGTGCCGCCAATGTCGGGAGAAACGAAACGAATGTTCAGCAAAGCCAAGAACCGACCCCCGACCCTTACCGATGGCGATACATCTTTTACATATCATTGATTGCCGTTGCGGTCTTGCTTTACCTCAAAAGAACGCCAATAATCAATTGGATAAAGAAGATTCTTGCAGGAATAAGGAAGATATTATAAATTCTTCACTACCTTTGCACCAACATTGTTGCGAAACCCCAAAGTTGCATTGGGGAACAATGCGCCCCGGCTTATGGTCGGGGCTTTTTCATGTACACGAGTAAGCACTCCGATTTTGGGCAACAAAAAGCCCCGAAAGTGTTAATTTCGGGGCAATTCGTGTACAAATTCGTGTACATTTTCCGTAAGTCCTTGAATATCAAGGTTTATGGCGGAGAGACAGGGATTCGAACCCCGGGTACCTCGCGGTACAACGGTTTTCAAGACCGCCGCAATCGACCACTCTGCCACCTCTCCAAAACTCTTTTGTAAGAGTGCTTCCTTTCAAAAGCGATGCAAAGGTACGCATTATTTTGAAACCTGCAAATAAATTGCCGCTTTTTTGATTATTTTTTCTCATTATCGTAACTTTGCAAACGAAAACTTATTTGTTATACAGACTAAAATACAGTAATGATATACCCTCAAAATTTTGAACAGAAAATCGGATTTGATCAGATTCGTCAACTTTTAAAGACCAAATGTCTTAGCACATTGGGAGAAGAAAGAGTTGAGTCAATGGATTTTTCTGATAGCTACGATGAAATAAACCGCCGGTTAGAGCAAGTGACGGAATTTGTACGTATCATTCAAGAAGAAGATGATTTTCCCAGTCAGTATTTTTTTGATGTACGCCCATCACTCAAACGTATCCGTGTAGAAGGCATGTATATGGATGAACAAGAATTGTTCGACCTACGTCGTTCATTGGAAACAATACGTGATATCGTACGTTTCCTGCAACAAACGGATGATGAGTTGGCTGACGATGATGAAGTCCACTCTCCATATCCTGCTTTATATGAGCTTGCGGGAGATATCATGGTTTTCCCCCAACTCATTACACGCATAAACAACATTCTCGATAAATTCGGAAAAATAAAAGATAATGCATCTCCAGAATTACTGCGTATCCGACGTGAACTGGCATCTACGACGGGAAGTATATCACGGAGTTTGAATAATATTTTACGAATGGCTCAATCGGAAGGTTACGTCGATAAAGATGTAACTCCTACGATGCGCGATGGACGACTTGTCATTCCAGTTGCTCCGGGTATGAAAAGAAAAATACGAGGAATCGTTCATGATGAATCGGCTACCGGAAAAACAGTCTTCATCGAACCAGCTGAAGTTGTAGAAGCCAACAACCGTATCCGTGAACTGGAGGGAGAAGAGCGACGTGAAATCATCCGTATACTTACCGAGTTTTCGGCAACTGTACGCCCACAAGTTCCTGCGATTCTACAATCGTATGAGTTTTTAGCTAAAATAGATTTTATCCGTTCTAAAGCTCTTTTTGGAATCGACATCAAAGGCGTAAAACCTTCTTTCGAAAGCAAACAGGCCATAGATTGGTTCGAAGCTGTACATCCGCTTCTTCAAATGTCACTTGCCAAACATAATAAGAAAGTTGTACCACTCGACATTGTATTGACAACGGAGCAACGGATTCTATTAATTTCGGGTCCTAATGCCGGAGGTAAGTCTGTATGTTTGAAAACTGTCGGCTTGTTGCAATACATGCTTCAATGTGGTATGCTTGTATCAATGAATGAGCGGAGTCATGCGGGTATTTTTCATAGTATATTCATCGATATCGGTGACGAACAGAGCATCGAGGATGATTTGAGTACTTATTCTTCACATTTGACAAATATGAAGAATATGATGAAGTATTGCAATGAAAAGAGTCTGATATTGATCGATGAATTTGGAGGAGGAACAGAGCCACAAATCGGAGGAGCCATAGCAGAAGCTGTACTGAAACGCTTTAATGCTAAAAAGACGTTTGGAGTCATTACAACTCACTATCAGAACCTGAAACATTTTGCAGAAGATCATGAAGGAGTGGTAAACGGAGCCATGTTGTACGATCGTCACGAGATGCGTGCCCTGTTTCAGTTACAGATTGGTAATCCGGGAAGTTCTTTTGCCGTAGAAATAGCACGTAAAATCGGACTTCCGGAAGAAGTCATAGCAGATGCTTCTGAAATTGTGGGAAGCGAATATATACAAAGCGACAAGTATCTGCAAGATATCGTACGTGACAAACGATACTGGGAAACTAAACGCCAGAATATCCGCAAGCGAGAAAAAGTAATGGAAGACACCATTGCACGCTACGAAAGAGAACTGGAAGAACTGGAAAAAAGTCGTAAGGAGATTCTGAAAAAAGCAAAGGAAGACGCCGAACACTTGTTGGAAGAATCGAATGCAAAGATAGAAAACACTATCCGTACCATAAAGGAAGCTCAGGCTGAAAAAGAACGTACTCGCATGGCACGTCAGGAATTGACTGATTTCCGCCAGCAGGTAGAAGCCGCAGACAAAGCAGCTTTAGAAGAAAAGATAGCACGCAAGATGGAGAAATTGCGTGAGAAGCAGGAACGAAAGAAAGATAAGAAGAATAAGCAGGCTAATCAGCCAGCAGCTCAACCTGTCCCTAAAGTTGTTCCTATTCAAGCAGGCGACTATGTACGTATTAAAGGACAGACCAGTGTCGGACAGGTTATGGAACTGAACGGAAAGAACGCTGTAGTCATGTTCGGACTGATGAAAACAAACGTAAAAGCTGAACGTCTGGAACGTGCCGAAGCTCCCAAACAAAGCTTAAATACAACAAAAGCAACTTTCGTAAGCAGTGAAACACAAGAACGTATGTATGAAAAGAAGCTCAACTTCAAGCAAGATATCGATGTACGAGGAATGAGGGGCGACGAAGCTATACAAGCCGTAACTTATTTTATCGACGACGCCATATTGGTTGGAGTTAGCCGAGTACGTATCCTTCACGGAACTGGAACAGGCATCTTGCGTACACTTATCCGCCAATATCTTGCTACCGTACCCGGAGTCAAGCATTTTCAAGATGAACATGTACAATTTGGAGGAGCAGGCATTACGGTAGTTGATTTAAAATAAAAAAATCATATCTTTGTATTATGAAATCAATAAAAGAATTATATCGCATTGGTACAGGTCCCTCAAGTAGCCATACAATGGGACCTAGAAAAGCAGCCGAACAGTTCCTTGCCCGCCATCCGGAGGCAACATCTTTTCAGGTTACCCTATACGGAAGCCTTGCTGCTACCGGTAAAGGGCATATGACCGACGTCGCTATCTTAGACGTTCTTCAGCCTCACGCTCCTGTAGAGATTTTATGGAAACCTCATATTTTCTTTCCTTTCCATCCTAACGGAATGACTTTCAAATCGTTCGATAGCAACAAGAAACAAACTGAAGAGTGGACGGTATTCAGTGTAGGTGGAGGAGCTCTTGCCGAAGAAGGACATGACAAAAATGCCACGCCTGAAGTATACAATATGAATACCATGAACCAAATACTTTATTGGTGTGAACACACGGGCAGAAGCTATGGGGAATATGTAGAACAATGTGAAGGTCCCGAAATATGGAAATTCCTTGCTGAAGTGTGGGAAACAATGAAAGAAGCTATCCAGCGAGGTCTGGATGCCGAAGGAGTTCTTCCCGGTCCTCTTAACTTGCGTCGAAAAGCCTCTTCATATTATATCCGCGCTAAGGGATTTAAAGATTCTCTCCGTTCAAGAGGATTAGTTTTTGCTTATGCCCTTGCTGTCAGCGAAGAAAATGCTTCGGGAGGAAAAATCGTAACTGCACCTACCTGTGGAGCATGTGGAGTAGTGCCAGCTGTATTATATCATTTGCAAAAAAGCCGTGACTTTAGCGATGCTCGCATCCTGCGTGCACTGGCAACAGCCGGATTGGTAGGAAATATCGTAAAATACAATGCTTCCATTTCAGGAGCCGAAGCTGGATGTCAGGCCGAAGTTGGAGTAGCTTGCTCCATGGCTTCAGCAGCAGCCAGCCAATTATTCGGAGGAAGTCCGGCACAAATTGAATATGCAGCAGAGATGGGATTGGAACATCACCTGGGAATGACGTGCGACCCTGTATGTGGACTGGTACAGATTCCTTGTATCGAACGCAATGCTTATGCAGCCGCCCGCGCTCTTGACGCTAATATTTATTCAGCATTTACAGACGGACATCACCGCGTATCGTTCGATAAGGTAGTAGAGGTTATGAAACAAACCGGTCATGACCTGCCTTCACTTTATAAAGAAACCAGTGAAGGAGGATTAGCAAAGAACTACCAGCCAATGGAATAAAGGATATTAATCTCTTTAGCCAGAATTTTCCTTAAAAGCTTTTCAGAAGAACATAAAGCGACTTTTAAAGAAAGTTCTGGCTAACTTTTTATAAACAATAAGATGAAATTATACAAGGTTTATTTATTCGACTTCGACTATACACTTGCAGACTCTTCCCGAGGTATCGTAATGTGCTTCCGCAATGTATTGGAACGTCATCAGCATACTGGAATAACAGATGATGAAATTAAACGAACTATCGGAAAGACTCTACAGGAATCATTTTCTATCCTGACAGGAATAACAGATGCCGATACACTGGAAGCATATAAAAAGGAATACGTAAAAGAGGCTGACGTACATATGACAGTCAACACCTTTCTTTTTCCGGAAACAGAAGAAGTGCTCACCCGCTTAAAAACACGTGGAGCCAAAATAGGAATTATTTCCACCAAATACCGCTATCGTATCATGGAGTTACTAAGCAAGAAACTACCATCAAACTTTCTCGATATCATCGTAGGAGGAGAAGATGTAAAAGAGCCTAAACCTTCTCCCGAAGGAGTTTTGCTTACAATAAAAGAATTAGGATGCAACAAGGAAGAAGTATTATATATAGGAGACAGTATTGTAGATGCTGAAACAGCTCAATCGGCACAAGTTGACTTTGCCGGAGTGCTACATGGGGCTACAACCCGAGAAGAACTTTCGGCTTATCCGCACGTAGAAATAATGAAAAGCTTGTCT
>ENA-OPRV01000130-OPRV01000130.1-human-gut-metagenome-genome-assembly--contig:-NODE-130-length-56068-cov-13.634692_pt1 | contig 56068 bp, 51 predicted proteins | sample MGYA00241896_ERZ501886 | MGnify/ENA primary metagenome ERZ501886 (study PRJEB25962, sample SAMEA2042452) | human gut metagenome | biome: human gut; feature: human-associated habitat; material: faeces... | reverse complement strand
CTAGGAGCTTTTGGGCCTTCAGCCCGTACTTGAACCACATGCGAAAGTTCAGTTAATCATCATTGCTGTTCCAGCAGATAATCTACCGTTTCCAGTTCGAGATGCGCCTTGCTCACCGAGCGCGGCACGCTGCGCAGCTGGAGGTGGCACTTGTCTGAAGGGTTGTTAGCCAGATCATTATAATCTACTACCACCTTAAACTGGCTCGGCTTGATGGTTCTGAAGAGGCTGGCTCCGATGGTGAATCTTACCGAAACCTTAGACGGGAAGGTACGGAGCACCATGTTATCCGGCATGTTGATGGCCGTAACAGGCACCTCGACCGCCTCTTCGGTAAGCACATCAGGATATACCGCCAGACGCACCATCTGAGGCACAATCTTCATGCCGCGTATCTTCTTGATAAGCACGCTGCGATGAATGGTATCCTGCAGGTTGCGCATGTTGAAAGGCTCGATTTCTACCGATTCCAACTGGTCAAGCATCTTCTTGTTGGCGTAAACCATCACCGTAGACGGCAGGAATTCGGTATGCGCCAGATAATAGCTCTTGCTGGTTGTAATCTTTCCCCTGAACACCACAGGCACCCGCTTGGATGAGCCGTAGGTGAAGAAGAAATCGAATTTTGCCGGCTTGATGGAAATCAGTTTGGTAGAGCCATAGAGCTGGGATGCCACCTGTTTCTGCACATCAGCCATCGGAATCTGTCCCGTTCCCGTATCCTCGTCGGCATAATTGGCAAAACGGAATGTGAGCGGATGAATCTTGCCTCCGTAAGCATAGGTAACGAGGGTGAATCCCTTATCGCGCACCGTAATATGCACGGTATCAGGGATATCGCCGGTTATCACCGCATTGCGGGGCACGCCGGTCAACTGCACAGGGATATGGAATTCTCTCTCGGTGGTCTCATTGAGCGTCATCATCAGCCAGAAGATGCCGCTGAGAGCGAGAAAGAACAAAAAAATCAGAAACTCCTTATTCAGACCACTGAACAGGAAGTTTCTGACAGCTTTTAATATGCTCTTGATACTATGCATTAGGTGTCTGACTAGCTGCATCAGCAAACACGTAGCCCTTAGCTACAGTGATTACCACGCCACGAGCTATCTCAACATCAACGGTGTTAGCCTCGAGGTTAACACGCTTAACAGTGCCGTAAACACCGCCACCTGTAACTACCTTAGTGCCCTCTGCCAAAGCATTCTGGAACTTGCGGATTTCCTTCTGCTTCTTCTGCTGAGGACGGATCATAAAGAACCACATGATAGCGAAGATGGCTACCATCATGATGAGAAAAGTCATGTTGCTACCACCGGCAGCAGCATTCAATACTAAATTTGTCATGTCGTTAAAGTATTATCTATTATTATTTATGTTCTATATATAAATAAGGTGTGGCCAGCAAGGAAGACCTCCGTTATTTACTCACCCTCGCCCGGAGCGCGATGAATGCGCGGACGACGGCCGGCTGGGTGCTGGTTGTCTGGGCGCTGTTTGCCGGCATGTTCGCCGTGCTGTGCATGCTGATGCTGCTTGCGCTCAGGCATCTCCTTCTGGATGAGGTTGCGGCTGATGAGCTCGCGGCAGATATTGTCGAGCATACCGTTAACATAACCGCCGCTTCGAGGAGTGCTGTATGCCTTGGCAAGTTCTACATACTCGTTGATAGTGACGGTAGCCGGGATGCCAGGGAAGTTCATCACCTCAGCGATGGCAATCTGCATGATAATCACATCCATATAGGCAAGACGTGAGAAATCCCAGTTGCGCAAAGCCTCGCTCATATAGCGCTGGTAGGTATCGCAGTTGAGGATGGTAGCACGGAAGAGCTTGCGTGCAAACTCTCTGTCTTCAGCATCCTTATATTCCGGCAACAATTCCTGCTTGGCCTTAGCTTCTGGGTCGAAACGCTTGATGGTCTTCAATACGAAAGTATCTACGATATCCTTGTCATCGTTCCAGTAGAGACTCTTTTCCTCGAGGAATGCATCGAGATCTTCATTGTTCTGAATGAACTGCTTGTAGATGCGGCGCCATACCTCACGGTCGCGGTTGTACTCGTCGAGATCGGCGAGTTCCTCATCAATAGCTCCGCTGATATAATCAGCATAGAGATCGCTGGACGTAATCGCAGTATACACTTTGCGCACCATCTCGATATCCTCATCCCAGTTGGAATGCTTTACATCTATCCATTCGAGCAGCATCTTGTTCTCTTCGAGCTGCAGAGCGAACTTATTGAATGCGAAACGTGGTGAAGGCTCCTGCTCACCCTCTCTCTTGGCACGAGCTACTTCTACATCGTAGCGCTTGCGTGCCTCCTGGGTGACGGCAACGATGAGCTGCAACATGTAGTTGTACAAATCGTATGACTTGGAGAGACTAAACATCAGCTCCTTCTCAGCGTTCTCCATGTTATGATCGCTGTTTTGATAGTATGCGTAGGTTAACTGCACAATCTTACGTCTTATCAAATCCCTATTAATCATTCTCTAATGTTTTTAAAAGATTTATATATTAAATTACCTAATACGCTTGCAAAAATACACATCAAATAGGTAATAGACAAGAAAACGGGCAAAAATTTCAGTTTATTTAAGCAAAAAAGTGTATTTTTCTTAATTTTTCTGCATGTAGAACATGTTTTTCAGTAAAAAGTTTGCTCATTCCAAATAATTTTCGTAATTTTGCACCCGCTTTAAGCAAAGCTAATCCGTGTGATGGCGAGTTAAGGCACATTTTTTATTAATAACTTAATTTAGAGTAACACAAAATGAAAGAGATTAATGTAACAGGTCAGAAGCGTACAGACCTTGGCAAGAAAGCTTCTAAGACATTGCGTAAGGAAGGTTTTATCCCATGTAACCTTTACGGTGAGAAGAAGGGCGAGAACGGTGCTCCTGAGGCTATGTCATTCGCAGTTCCATTCGCTGAGTTGCGTAAAGTTATCTACACTCCTCATGTATACGTTATCAACCTCATCATCGACGGTGAGAGCCACACAGCTATCATGAAGGAGATTCAGTTCCACCCAACAACAGACGCTCCTCTGCACGTTGACTTCTACGAGGTTAACGACCAGAAGCCTATCACTATCGGTATTCCAGTTAAGTTGACAGGTCTTGCACAGGGTGTACGTGATGGTGGTCGTATGAACCTCTCTATCCGTAAGATCAACGTTACAGCTCCTTATCAGGTTATCCCTGAGCACCTCGATATCGACGTTACAGAGTTGAAGATCGGTAAGAGCATCAAGGTAGGTGACCTCTCATTCGAGGGTCTCGAGTTGGCTACAAGCAAGGCTGTCGTAGTTTGCTCTATCAAGATGACACGTAACGCTCAGCTCGCAGCTCAGGCTGCTGATGATGCAGAGGCTTAATCGCTGAGTCATCAAGATTTTACGAACCTGAGTAAAGCATTATCAAACATTGGATAAATATTTGATTTGTGGGCTTGGTAACCCTGGCGATGAATACGCCGGCACCAGGCACAACACAGGATTTATGGTATTGGACGCTTTTGCTAAAGCGTCCAATATTCATTTTGAGGATAAGCGATATGGCTTCGTAGCCGAGACTACGCTCAAGGGAAGAAAGATTTTCCTGCTCAAACCTACCACATTCATGAACCTCAGCGGTAATGCGGTAAGATATTGGCTGAATCAGGAAAAGATTGACCAGAGCCGACTCCTGGTAATCAGCGATGAACTTGCCCTGCCACTGGGTGCTTTCAGACTGAAGGCAAACGGCAGCAACGGCGGCCATAACGGATTGGGACATATCCAGCAGCTTATCGGTCAGAATTATGCCCGCCTGCGCATGGGCATCGGCAACGATTATCCGCGTGGCGGCCAGATAGACTGGGTACTGGGCAAATATACTGAGGAAGACATGAAGCAGCTGCAGCCGGCCATCGACCTGGGTGTAGACATCATCAAGAGCTTCGTCCTTGCCGGTATCGATATTACAATGAACCAGTTTAACAAGCTAGGGAAGAAATAGGAAGCCAGCAGAAGCAGAAGCAGAAGCCAGCCCCCGTTCCAAGCGATTCCATCGCTTGTCCCCCCAAAAAACAAAGCAGAAATGAAAGAATCAGCAAGAATAGACAAGTGGCTCTGGGCAGCCCGCATTTACAAGACTCGCAGCATTGCTGCCGACGCCTGTAAGAATGGTCGTGTAATGGTAGGAGGCGTAAACAGAAAGCCTTCCTTTATCATCAAGCGTGGCGATGTGGTAAGCGTCAAGAAAGCCCCTATCACCTATTCTTTCGAGGTTCTCGACTGCATAGAGCAGCGTGTAGGAGCCAAAATGCTCTACGGAGTCTATAAGAACGTGACCGATCCTAAGCAATATGAATTGCTGGAGATGAGTCGCATCAGCGGATTCGTAGATAGAGCAAGAGGCACTGGTCGCCCAACTAAGAAGGAACGCCGAGCCCTGGATGCCTTCGTAGATCCAGCCATGTTTGGATTTGACGAAGAAGACTGGGACGAGGATGAAGAATAAAAAAGAATCCCCTATACATCTTTTATACTGTATAGGGGATTTTTTTATTCCCATTGAGCATTCTTCTTTTGCTGGCTCTTTTCGTAAATAATCAACCCGACAGCAAAAAGACAAATCAGGATGAGTGCTCCACAAATCATTGCGAAATTAATTTCTTGTGTAGTCATAATTATTTTCCTTTCTTTCTTTTATTATTTTTATCGTCAGGACTATTAAGGTGCACAAACCAAAGCCCCAAGCCTAATATTACCATCATTATTAAAATTGCTATAGCAACCATTCCTGGGGTATTCATGTCTCCAAAAAAAACTCGCTAGCAAGAGCGCCGTCAACATATACTTGGCAACGTCCATTAACCATTTTCCAAATTCCAGTCCCATAAGCATTTCTATTTAGCTCTGCAAATATACAACTTTTTATGAAACAATGCAAGAAAACGGGGATAAAAAAAAATCTAAAAACATTCTATTTGGTAACAAATTTGTATTTTTTCGCCCGATTTTAGCAAACAATCATTAATTTGTTTGGAATCTATTGTGAAAAATTATATCTTTGCACCCAAGAGATGATGGAAAGGCATGATAAATGGCTACCTCATTTTCAGCTTTATAGTAACATACTATTTCAAAAGCGACGAGAATATTAACAGTTTTAAATTTATAAATTGAAAGAGTTATGAAAAAATTATTTGTTATGGCAGCTATGGTGCTGTCTTCAGTAGGTGCTTTCGCACAGCAGGCTGCAGGTACAACAACTATTCAGCCTAAGGTAGGTTTGAACGTTTCAACAATCGGTGACAACGATTGGAAGGCAGGTTTCGCTGCTGGTGCTGAGTTGCAGTATCAGGCTACAGATAATTTAGGCGTTGCAGTAGGTGCTCTCTACTCTGTACAGGGCTTCAAGGCTAAGGATGTAAAAGTTGCCGGTATGACTTTTGAAGGTGGCAAGTGGAATCCAGGCTATATCAATGTGCCTATCACTTTGAACTACTACCCAGTAGCTGGTTTGGCTCTCAAGGCAGGTTTGCAGCCAGGTTTCTTGGTAAACAAGGATGATGCAGAAGACGTTAAGACATTCGACCTTTCTATCCCTGTCGGTCTTTCTTACGAGTACCAGAACATCGTACTCGATGCTCGTTACAACATCGGTGTAACTAAGATTGCAGATAACGTTGATCACTACAACAACGTAATCCAGATTACTGTAGGTTACAAGTTCTCTCTCTAATCAATGAACTTTTAGTAATCCCAAATAAAACAATCCCCGTTCTTCATTACGAAGAGCGGGGATTTCTTTTTTTCTCGTCATACCTATTTGAAATGAGCCTCACGTAAACATTAACTGAGGCTTACTACTGTTTTAAATGAAGCTTACTTCAAAGGCAAATGAAGCCTGTTTCATACGCAGATGAAGCTTACTTCAATGCCCAATGAAGCTTACTTCATTTTCAAGAGAAGTTTTTTAGAACATTCTTCCTGGACGACCGCCGCCAAAACCGCCATTGAAAGGACGGCCATGGAAGTTTGGACGGCCACCAGGACCACCTGGACCTTCAGGTCCACCCCTACGGGCATCCTTGCCTCCGAAGAGATTCAGGCGGTAAATCACGTGCAGCATCGCATAGCTGTTGATAGCATTATACTCCGTATCCGTACGGGATGTAGCAGAAATGGCACGAGAGAAGGTGCTCTGCTGGCGGAGAATGTCGTAGAACTGCAGCATGATGGTAAGAGGCTTGCCCTTCAGGAAACCCTGAGAGAGCTGCGCATTCCACACAAACTCATCCGTATTCATGCTGCTGTCGCTATAACCGCGGCGGCTGCTGATAGAGAGGCTTGAGGTCAGACTGGTACCCCAAGGCGCTGTAAGCGTCATACTAGGACCATAAGAGAACTGCCAGGTATCGAGGTTGCTGTTAGGCTGCAACTTGTTTGTAGCATGATTATAATTCAATGTTCCATCAAGCGAAAGCTCCAGCCAGTTGTTGCGATAGCTGAAAGAGAGGCGTTCTCTCCAAGTGGTACTGCGGGTGGTATTCTTCTGGGAATCAGACTGCTTGTCGAGACTCAGATAGCTCACATAGTTGTTGTAACCCAAGTAGGTGTCGGTATTCACGTTCCATACACCAGCACTATCGATAGAGCAGTTGAACATAAAGGCTCCCATCACATTCCAGTTGCCATTGATATTCTCTGGTCGGGTGATTCTTCCACCAGTCGCCTCATTGTAGGTCACCTTATTGCTGATGCTATTGTTGGTGGTTGAGAAGTTGATGAAGGTCATGACACCCTTGTTGTGGTTCTGCACGAAGTTGTTGTAGAACAATCGGAAGTTCTGGGTGAACGATGGCTTCAAGCCAGGGTTACCCTTCGATATGTTCAGCGGGTCGCTGTTATCTGTGATGTCAAGCAACTGAGAGATGCTTGGCTGAGAGGTAGTACCACGGTAGTTCACACGCAGGTTGCTCATCTTTGAGAAGCGATAACGGAAATCGAGGGTTGGACTGAAATTCGTTACGTTGCGAACGGTATCTACATGCACTCCCTGATATTCCTGGATATACTTCGACTGTTGTGGCTGAATCATCACACCGAAGTTCAAGTTATACTTCTGACGGACGAATCGCATCATCACCTGGATATCGTGATTGTAGTTGCGATACTCAGAGAACCGGCTCAATTCATCATTTCTGTAATTATCAAGCTGACCGGCAAACGGATTCAGGTAGCTATCCCAACCACGATATTCATGATCGCCATTCATGGCATACTTGCTGAAATCGTAGGTGCTGCGGTCGCTCTTGGAGTAGCTGTAAGTAAACTTATAGCTGAACTGCAGGAAGGTAGCCTTCCAGAGTGGCTCACTATAGGTCAACTGGCCCGCATAGCTGTAATCCTTCGAAGGAGTCAGGTTATAGCGGTTGGTCTGATAAGTAGAGTCCTTACCCTCCGCTGTCTGCACGAGATAGAGCTTGGCATTGTTGAGCGAGATGCTCTTGCTGTCCTTATCCGTATATTTGGCATCCACACGGAAGGTGATGTTACGTCCCTTGTTGCCCAATTTGCGGTTCACCTGCAACATACCCCTGATATTGTTATTATCAGAATAGGTGATTCCGTTAGTCAACTGACTGTTCACCATAGCCTCAGCCTTCTCCAACTCATCAATACCTTCCTCTGAAAGCGGGTCTTTGGTGGTAATGGTATAAGGATCCTTGTTGTAAGAAGCCGACTGGCTGCCACTCAATCCATCGCTGGTACTCCAGGAGATGGAAGGACGGAAGAGGATATTGGTCATGGAATCAGGCATCCACTCCAATCGGATGTTGCCATTCCAGCTGTTGCTGCGGGAGAAACTCTGGCTCAGGCTATTGCTGAAAGAGCTGCTGCTACCCATGAAGTTCTCGCTGGAACGGCTGCTCCAAATATCACCATCACTGTGATTCCAGCGAAGTGAAGTATTGAACTTGAATTTATCTTTCAGTTCGTAATTGTAGTTAGCAGCAATCATCTTGCTGGCATTCAAACCGTTGGCAGCGCCCCAGAATCCTCTGCCAGGACCACCGCCGAATCCACGGTCGCTGGTATTGTTGGCATTGGCAAAGATCATGAATCGGTTGTTATCATTGAAATAACCTCCCATGCCACGCATATTGTAGCGGCTCTTGTTGCCCACACCCAGGTCGATATTGGAAATCAAACCCCTGTTCATACCCTTCTTCACACCGAAGTCGAGCACGGTCTGCTCCTCACCATCATCAATACCGGTTACCTTAGAGAGATCACTCTTCTCATCGTATGCCTTGATTTTCTCGATGATGCTGGTAGGCAGGTTCTTCAAGGCAGTCTTGGTATCGCCCGTCATAAACTCCTTGCCATCTACGAGAATCTTCTTTACCTCCTTACCGTTGATCTTGATAGTACCGTCATCGCTCACCTCTGCACCCGGCAGACGCTTTACGAGTTCCTCAACTACCGAGCCTTCCGGTGTGCGATAGGCAGAAGAATTGTACACGAAAGTATCCTCCTTCAGAGTTACCTTCTGGGCCATAGCTGTTACCACTGCGCCTTTCAGCATGATAGTCTCAGCCCCCAGCACAATCTTACCCATAGCCAGATCCTTGTTATCAGAAATTTGGATACGCTTCACAGTAGACTTATATCCTACACTCGAAATCTTGAGCAGATATTTGCCATTTGCCGGAGCGGTGACATGAAAGAGTCCGTTCTCATTACTGATGGCACCAGCTACATACGTGCTGTCGCTCTTAAGCAATTGAACCGTTACCTGCTCAATGGCTTCCTTGGTATCGCGGTCGGTAATCTGACCGGATATCAGTCGCTGTTGAGCAAAGGATGCCATTGCCATCAACAGCAGCAGCATCGTCAGAATTGATTTTTTCATTCTTATTTTTAATTTGTTATTATTTCCAACTATGAGTGTTTTCACACATAATGGCTATGATATTCTATTATCATTTTTGTTACTCGATTGTTTTGACGCGTTAAAAACGCCAAGGTTTAATGCATTATGAGAAAAAAAACGCTAATTTAGCAACTTTTTTTTTGTATTGTCTCCATTTTAGTGTATCTTTGCACAAAAATTAATACGTTAGAATGTTATGGAACAAAGAGTAATCATATCAACCCAACTGGAAAGCGAACTGGTAAGTGCACTTTCAGAATGTGAGCACGACAAGCTTTTTGTGCTTACTGATACTACAACATTGGAACTATGCATGCCTGTATTGCAGAATTTTTACTGCATGAAGGACACCCATATCATCACTATTCCGGCTACCGACAGCCATAAAGACATCGAAAGTCTGATGATGGTATGGAAAGGACTGCAGGAGGGTGGAGCTTCACGCCACTCCTGTATGATTAATCTGGGCGGCGGCATGGTAACCGACCTGGGTGGCTTTGCTGCCAGCACTTTTAAGAGAGGTATCAACTTTATCAATATCCCTACCACCCTACTGGCTATGGTAGATGCATCGGTAGGTGGAAAGACAGGCATCAACTTCGGCGGACTGAAGAACGAAGTAGGTGTGTTCAATGATTCTAAATTTGTTATTCTCGATACAGAGTTCCTGAAGACGCTCGATGCAGAAAACATCTGTTCGGGCTATGCAGAAATGCTGAAACACGGTCTGATTTCTACAGAAGCCATGTGGGAAGAACTGGTCAGCTTTGACCTCGACAAGCCTGATTTGAAGCAGCTGCAGCGCATGGTAGGCGACAGCGTGAAGGTAAAGGAGCGCATTGTAGAGCAGGATCCGCACGAGCAGGGCATCCGCAAGGCGCTGAACCTGGGCCATACTTTCGGACATGCATTCGAGAGTTGGGCATTGAAGCGCAAACCTATCCTGCATGGTTATGCAGTGGCATTCGGTCTGATTCCAGAACTCTATCTGAGTGTTGCCAAGACCGGATTCCCTACAGAGAAGATGCGCCAGACCGTAAACTTCATCAAGGAATTCTATGGTACACTGGATATTACCTGCGATGACTATGATGAACTGATAGAACTGATGCACCATGACAAGAAGAACCAGAATGGTATCATCAACTTCACGATGCTGGGCGGCATAGGCGATATCCGTATCAACCAGACTGCTACGACAGAAGAAATCAAGGAAGCACTCGATTTCTTCAGAGAAGGATAATTCAGCTAAAGAATCTTTCTTCAGAGAATCCCTTTAAAGAAAGATAGAGCGCTTCGGCTTTCCGGTTTCGGTAAGCGGGAGTTGGTTTACATGAAGGTATTCTCTAGGAATCCAATATTTATGATCAGATAAGAGGCGGCGAACAGTCGCCTCTATTTTTTTCATATCCTCATCTTCCGTCAGGAGGACAGCAATTTCTCCAAACTTCCCGTCTTTCTTCTTGACAATCATGAAAGGTTTTTCGAGATAAGGTTTCAACAGCGCCTCAACCTCTTCTATCTGAATCTTGATGCCTCCGCTGCAAATCACATTGTCTTTTCTGCCTTTGATGCGAAAACGGAGTTTTTCCACCTTATTATATATATAGGATTCTATTTCCACAATATCGTTCGTTACCAGGGGCTCTGCACAGACCTGCGGAGCATCTATCACCAGACAACCTTCATCGGTCTGACTGATTCTGACACTATCGAAAGGCTGGTACCATTCGCTGGCCTCAGCACCGTTAATTCTTCTCAGGGCAATATGCGAGAGCGTTTCGGTCATTCCGTAGGTACTCCAGATGGCAATATCTCCGGGAAGAGCCTTCAGTTTCTGTTCGAGAGCCTCATCTATAGCCCCGCCACCGATAATAAGATGACTGATGCGGCAGAGTCGAGCCCGCTCTTCAGGAACCTGCAGGGTATTATAAACCTGCATCGGGACCATTGCAGCGAAGGTAATCTCTTGATTTACATCTTTCAAAGGATGCCCACTTGGGGATACAGAAATAAGATGGAGATGGCGCTCGATACTCCGCACCACCACCATCTTACCTGCAATATAATCGAGCGACATGCACAACAGGGCACTGTCGCCAGGCTTCAAACCCAGGAAATCACAGGTGATGCGGGCTGAGTTGAGCATCCGCTTCTTCTCAACCAACATCGGCTTGGGCTTTCCCGTGGAACCACTGGTATGCACCAGCACAGTGTCGCTATCGTTATTCCATTCAGAAAGGAAATCTTCTAAAGTCATTACGAGAATTCTTTAAAAGTTATTACGAAATTTCTTCCAATGTCATTTTACAATAAAGAGTTTATCACCACGGATTTCCAATGGCATCGGGATGTTATCAGTAAAGAGCTGTCCGGTGCCCAAGCCCTGCGGCATCTCGACATTAGGACCATAAACTTTAGCTGCATAATGAGCAATAGCATTCAGACCGATATTACTCTCAAGAGCAGAAGTAATCCAGCTGCCGATACCACGCTGGCTGGCCAACTGAATCCACTCGTTGCAACCATAGATACCCCCATGGAGCGAAGGCTTCAAGATGATATATTGCGGACGAATGGTATCAAGCAGAGCCTCTTTCATGCTTCTCACATTCACACCAATCAACTCCTCGTCTAGGGCGATTGGAAGCGGTGTTTCGCGACAAAGCTGAGCCATCTTAGGCCACTGATGCTGCTTGATAGGCTGCTCTATCGAATGAATGTCATATTTAGCCAAAGCCTCTAGCTGACTCATTGCATTCTCCGGCAAAAAGCCACCATTGGCATCTACACGCAACTCAACCTGCTCCTTGGTATAGACATCACGGATGCGCTTGATGAGATCGAGTTCCTTAAAGAAATCGATGGCACCGATCTTCAGTTTCACGCAATGGAAACCCGCCTGGAGCTTCTCCTCCAGTCGTGCCAGCATCTCCTCATAGGTTCCCATCCACACCAATCCGTTGATTGTGATACCTTCTTCACCTCTTCCGAAAGGAGAATCGAAGAGATTGACAAGATTCTCCATTCCCATAGGAACAGAGCCCCCCGCCTCCTTCAGCATTTCGACAGAAGTCTTTCCCTCAGACAGATTCATTGCCCCCAGCTTCTTCTTCGCTTCATCAAAGAACGAAGCGAAGGCAGTTTCGAGACCGAAAGTAATGCTTGGATAAGCACGAATCATATCGTAAGGGATGCGTGCCATCTGCTCTACCATCTGACAAACCTGTCGCAGGGTCATCTCATATTCTGGTTTGGCATCGCAACTGAGATCAGGGAGCGTAGCACACTCTCCCACTCCCTCTACTCCCGGCATTTCATCCGAGGTGAGAGTGAGATAATAACTGTGTCTCGTGGTATATACGCCACGAGACGTGCCTGCCGGCTGCTTGAAGTGGAGCGTGCGCTCCGAGATTTCTATCTTATACATTCTTTATATATATCAATACAATTGAATTCTTCACTCTTCGTTCTTCACTCTTCACTTAACTTACTTCTTCTGTTTCAATTCATACAGATCCTTGCGGCGGTCGCGAAGATTTCTTACAGCACCGTAGGTATGAAGCTCATTCAAGAGATTCAGGTCAACATCTGATACGAGAATCATCTCGGTATTAGGTGTTGCCTCTGAACGCTTGCCATCGTTAGGGAAAGCAAAGTCGCAAGGGGTGAACACGGCGCTCTGGGCATACTGGATATCCATGTTATGAACACGAGGCAAGTTACCCACACTACCCGCAATGGCTACATAGCATTCGTTCTCGATGGCACGCGCCTGGGCACATACTCTTACTCGGGAGTAAGCATTCTGCGTATCGGTCATGAATGGAACGAAGAGAATCTGCATGCCATCATCCGCCATTAATCTTGACAACTCAGGGAACTCCACATCATAGCAGATCACGATACCAATCTTACCGCAATCGGTATCGAAGGTCTGGATATGGCTACCGCCACTCAATCCCCAGCACTTCTGCTCATCTGGGGTAACATGAATCTTCTCGTACATGTCTACGCTACCATCTCTACGGCACAGGAAGCCCACATTATAGAGGGAATCGTCCTTAAGATAAGGCATACTACCCGTGATGATATTGATGTTGTAACTGATGGCCAACTCGCGGAAACGGTCACGGATTTCTTCGGTATACTGCGCCATCTTTCGGATGCTCTGCGCCTCACCCAAGTCGTTGAAACGAGCCATCAAAGGCGCATTGAAATACTCAGGGAAGAGGATGAAATCGCTCTTGTAATCGCTCACAGAATCAACGAAGAACTCAACCTGTTCGAAGAGGTCATCCACCGAAGCGTATGGGCGCATCTGCCACTGTACCAATCCGATTCTTACGGTTGGCTTGCGGTCTACATAAGAATCCGTAGGTGGCTGATAATAGATGTTATCCCACTGCAAGAGGGTGGCGCAGTGTTCGCTCTCCTCATCACTAGGAAGATAATTGCGAATCACGCGGCGCACGTGGAAATCATTGGAAAGCTGGAAGGTAAGAACCGGGTCATAGATTTCACGGTTTCTTACATGCTCGATATACTCCTTAGGGCGCATCTTATCGGCATACTTGTGATAGTTTGGTATACGACCGCCAAACATGATAGCCTTCAGATTGAGCTTCTCGCAGAGCTCCTTGCGATACTCATACATACGGCGAGCCAGGCGCAAACCACGATAATCAGGGTGGATAAATACCTCGATGCCGTAAAGAATGTTTCCATTAGGATCGTGGGTATTGAAGGTTTCATTACCCGTAACCTGAGCATAGGTATGATCGCCCTTCACCATATTATAATTGACGATGATAGAGAGCGCACAGCCCACAATCTTATCATCAACGATAATAACCACCTGTCCCTCAGGGAAGATAGTAATGAGTTTCTTAATCTGTTCTTTTGTCCAGAATACATCTGAGTCTGCGTAAATACGCCTAAATGACTTGGCAAGCTGATCATAATCCTCCATGCGAAGGTTGCGCATGCCTACCTTTTCGATTTTTCGAGTTGGTTCCATAACAACTGTATTTTTATTATTATCTAAATCCGGGTGCAAAGATACAGCAAATTATAGATACGACAAAGAGTTTTCGCAAATAATTGACATTTACGAAAACTCTTTTCATGTATTTTTACAGCAAGAAAGCCTTTTGGCTTATAAATTAACGCTAAAACTTGGCATCTTCCTGCGGTATTGCCTCATCATGATCATCGAGATAGAGCAATTTCGTTGGATGATATTTACCACTTGCCACCGAGTATTCATCCAGACGATAACGGGTCTGAATGCCACCGATGCCCAACATAGTATGAAAAGCCGAAAGACTCGTCTGTACCTGTTGGGTACGATGACCAGACAAAGTTTTCAGTATTCCCGGATGTTGTTTTCCATAACCATCTGATGTCCAGATGATGAAAGGAACATGCAGCTCATAATCAGATGCCTTCGGGGCGGCGTGCAGAAAGAGGCGACGGTCATCATCAAAGATATTCTCTCCATGGTCGCTGGTATAGAGCATCGCCGATGTAGGTTGGCTATATACCCCATCCGTCTTTGCCTGAGTCTTCTCCCATTTCTGCAGACGTTCTACGATACCATGCAGGATATAATCGGTATACCGGATGGTATTATCGTATGCATTCAGCAGGTCACGCCGGTTCTCTGGCTTCGCTTCGCTCTTACTGTCAGGTTTAAAGAAAGCGAAATTACGGGGATAGCGCTCCTGGTAATTAAAGTGAGAACCATAAGTATGAAGTACCACGAAGAGTTTCCGATAACGGTATTGCTTGGATGAAGAAACATCTGCCGCAGGCAATATCCCATCCAACTTCTGCAACAAATCACTATCATAATGATTATCTTTTGCAGAAGCACCTTCCTTCAGGAAGTAATGTTCATCAGCCTGTTCGCCAAGGAAATCAATAAAAGAATGATTAGGCAGCTGATTGCTGATAAATACGGTATGAAATCCCGCCTCCCTGAAAGCAGCCAGGATACCTTTCTCATGAAAGAGACGTTCGAAATCCTCTGCTGATGCAGCCGACAGGAGCATAGGAACACTCTTATGCGTAGTATTACTCTGGGTTGTAGCATCGGGAAAAGCTATGATTCCAGGAGTCTTGGAAAGCAAAGGATTGGTATCGCGCGGATAGCCATAGAGACAGAAATTGTGGGCTCTCGCCGTCTCTCCCACCACCATTACATACACCTCGGGAGCCGAAGCATCGTGCTCGCTCCTGGCATCAAACCTGAAATTCCTGCTTGCCTCCCTGTAATTCTCTGAAGCCGCATTACGCTCGAAAGCAAGATAGAGATTATAGCAAACGTTAACAGGATAAAGCTGGTTGCGCAAGCGATAATCATCTACAGCCACATAGCAAGCCAGCAGACAGAATAAACCGACAGCAGCTATCTCCAAAGCCCAACGACGCACACGATGCTGGAGTTGAACCACTATCATCCCTTTCTTGCTGATATTGACAATAGCCAGAACCAGCAAAGGAAGATAAACCACAAAAACACCCACCACAGCAGGCAACAGATTACCAAGCAGTTCCTTCACCTCGCCAGGATTGGTAGTTACAAGATTCAGAAACATATCTACCGCTATCACTCCCGTCCCGAAGAGATAAAGCAATACCAGTTGGAAGGCAGCGAAAAAAACAAAAAGAAAAGCCCACCAGATCATCTTACCCGGGCATCTAGTTAACGAAAAGAACCACATGTAGAGTGCCAAAGGCAGCAACACATTGGCACCACAAGCCCAAGGAGCCAGACATTCGGTATAGCACAGAGCTATATTAGGCAACAACAATGCTACCACAGCATACCCGTAAAGGAATGCGCCCGATGACACCTTATTATATATATCCGTAAAACTGTTCATTCTACTTTTTCATTAACACTTTAAAGAGCATTATCAAACTACATAAAGAGCATTATTACTAAAACGCTTCATTGATATTGAAGAGAAAACCAGACTGCCCCGACTTACCGAATCCATAATCCAGACGTACATTCACATTCTTCTTAAATTCCCAGCGATAACCTACACCGGCATTCGGCAAAATCTGTTTAGAGCGCAATGCCGAGAATTTCGGGAAGATGGTTCCTGCTCCAACCCAAACTACGATGCCATTACGCTTCCATACATGTTGGCGCAACTCAACCGTAGCTTCCAGAGAATGTTTATCGCGATAACGGCCTTCATAATAGCCACGCATGGAACGAGTACCACCCAATTCAGCCATCATTCCCCACGAAGGATTACCAAAGTTGAGGTTAGCCCCAATGTCCTCGGCAAGAACCGTTCCCTTACCCAGTCGCTGATAGGCATCAAAACGAAATGCCGTCGTACTGAAAGCATAATCATTTCCCATAAATCCAGGTCTGAACATCTGATTGATATTCAGATAGATACCACGATGTGGATTCGTAAGATTATCTCTGTTATCATATACCAGAGAAACACCAGTTCCTACATTCCAAGTATGCTGATCCATGCCTTGCAGTAATTCCGGACGCTCAATATGTTTACCTATTACATAGTCATAACTCGCCATCGGTCCGATATAGAAATTATCCGCTACACGAAACAGGAAGCTAACTTCAGCCTGAGCCTGCCAACGCTTCATATCACTCTTATTGGCATCGTTATCGCCCATCTCATAACCTATTCCCCAAAATTCAGAGGGAAAAGAATAGAAATAAAGGTGATAATCGATGCGATATCTTCCTTTAGGAGCAATATGGTTACCACGGACACCCAACATGTAGAAACCTACAGAACTGACATCACCATAAAGCGAGACATTAGAAGGAGGAAGAATACTGTCATTCGGATCAGTACGGTATAGTCCTGCTGCCACCAATCCCAATCCAAACTTGGTATCAGAGGCATAATGAGGGCCACCTATCACACTAAAATCGAAACGCTTATGCTTCTTGTTTTTGTTGGAATCATTAAAGTAGTCAAGAATCCGGTTCACCCATGATTTCCCGGCATGTAAAGCCGTCGTATCCACCTTCTCTGCAGATGAGATACTATCGGTTACAGAAGGCTCAGAGGCATAACTGCCCAATGCCGACATCATAATAAGTATTGTCAGAATATGCTTCATTTTGTCGATTTTATTATTTTAATACACCAATGCTACATTATCAATCCACAAGGTATTGCCTGGAGTTCCGATATAGGCTCCACCATCGGATGAGGAGAACTGAAGAATCAGATGAGTAGGCTTTTCGTTAGCACTCGCCCATCCTACTTCTTTTACCGGTACACTCTTCCCCTTGCTGTTACGGGCATAGTCAGTGGATCGCAGTCCCATAGTAGCAGCCTGATAACCTGCCATGTGGCGGATATCGCCATAATGGATTGTATAGGTAGCATCTTCCACCCATCTATCGGTACTCTTTCCGAACCTGACTACCATCGTACCCACACGTTTAGCTGTTATATTTCCCTTAGCATCTTCATGCCGTTTCTGCAGATAGAGCACAGCTATAGCATGATCTCGACCTGCAACCGTAGAGGCTCCGCTAAATCCATTCTGCTTGATACGATTGGCTGCATGAGGGAGAGATGTCTTATAATCAAAGCGCAAAGCCTTAGGACGTGCGGTGAATGGTATACCCCAGTTGATGGCTTTAGGACCATCCTTGGTACTTGTTATCGGTTCACGAACATCACCCAGAAAGAGAGAACCGGCAGCCAAGACCTTGATATTGATGAGTCCCAACACTTTTACTTTCTCAATATGGGTTACCAGTTTGGCACAATATCCACTACCATGTTTGTCACGAAACACAGAGTTATTCGTCTTATAGATGCCCGATACATGTGCCAGGACATTAGAGGAACCCCAAGGCGAACCACCCTTATTGGTATAAGGAATATTACCATTGATGGTCATATTAGGTCCAACGGCATAAACTGTTTTCTGATTTCCTCCGATAATGCCTGATTCTTTGATATTCCTGATTACCCAGTGGTCCATATTACCATATTTAAAAGGAACCACCTTTTCCTGTCCCTTAACGGGTAGGCACGACAAGGTAACAACCGCCATAGCGATGCCTGATATTATTATTTTCTTCATATCTTTTTCTTTTATATATCATTAAGGCTGCAAAGATAGAAAAATATTTTCTAGTTTTCAGTTTTCTTCGACATAAAGCATAAAAAATTAAGAAATAATAATATATTTACTGCATTTTAATTGCCATAAAACAAAAAAGTCCTGCATTTGCTGTTATAAACAAATACAGAACTTCCTGATTTAATATATAAAACAGAATCTCTTGCACCGGTTACAATAGAAACATGTTCCGATTACGTCAAAAGCTATTATCGGTTTGAATACATATTATCGTAATACTTCTGATAATCACCAGAGGTTACATTGTCCATCCATTCCTGGTTCTCGAGATACCACTTCACGGTCTTCTCGATACCCTCCTCAAACTGGAGAGATGGCTCCCAACCCAATTCCTTCTGCAACTTGCGAGAGTCGATGGCGTAACGCATATCGTGACCCTTTCTGTCGGTTACATAAGTGATGAGGTCCATATCCTCGCCTTCCTTTCTGCCGAGCAGACGGTCCACGGTTTTGATAACCACCTTGATGATATCGATGTTCTTCCACTCGTTGAAACCGCCGATGTTGTAAGTCTCGGCAATCTTACCATTGTGGAAAATCATATCGATGGCACGGGCATGGTCTACTACATACAACCAGTCGCGCACATTCTCGCCCTTACCATATACTGGCAATGGCTTGCGATGACGGATATTGTTGATGAACAAAGGAATCAACTTCTCTGGGAACTGGTATGGTCCGTAGTTGTTAGAGCAGTTGGTCACGATGGTAGGCATACCGTATGTATCGTGGAAAGCACGGACGAAGTGGTCTGAGCGAAGTTGAAAGGATCCTTGATACTTCTATCTACATGGCTCTCAGCAGCGAGATGGATGATGCCATCAACATGCTCATCTTGCATCAACTTCAAGAAACTATCGAAGTCGCAAATATCCATCTTAACGAACTTGTAGTTTGGCTTATCTTCAATATCTTTGAGGTTTGCCAAATTACCTGCGTATGTCAACTTATCAAGACAGATGATATTGTATTCTGGGTACTTATTTACAAAAAGGCGTACTACGTGTGAGCCGATGAAACCAGCACCGCCCGTGATAATGATATTCTTCATTAACTTTGAACTTTGAAAATTGAACTTTAAACTTTATGATTAGTATTTTTGAGCAGACTTCTAACAATCCTGCTTAAGATTAGCAATACACTTCTCCAACGAATCCACCCAATAAGGAACCTTAACACCAAAGGTCTCCTTGATGGTTCGCTTGTCCAATACTGAATAAGCAGGACGAGTTACAGGAGAAGGATACTCCGAGCTATAACATGGTTGGATATCACATCCCGTATGACCGGCGATTCTTGCAATCATCTGGGTGAAATCATACCAGGAGCAGACACCCTCATTTGAGAAATGATATACTCCAACATATTCATCTTTGCTCTGGGCAGCCTTTACCTTATCCAATATGGTGATGATGGCATTAGCCAAATCAAGTGCGTATGTAGGTCCACCTCTTTCATCGCCTTAGCCAGATTCTCAGGAGCCTCCGCATTGAGCTTTTCTGCCAATGCTGCCAGTTTCTCATCTGTCTCGCAGGCATCCACATTGGTCCATGCTGCACAATTCACGATGGCTTTCACCTCATTCTCCTTTAATGTTTGATGACCTTCATCCAATATTGAAAGCAGATATCTTCCAGACAAGCTACCTTCAAGCCCTGGCGCTTCTCCAAGACTTCGATAAAGGTAGATGCCTCAGAAAGGGAATCATGGGTATGCTTGGCTACTTCTACTACCTTGTTAGGGTAGAAGTATAAGCCTACCACAGCATAGTTGCTCTTTGGATGCTGAGGCATCTCTTCAATGCTGAGGCAATTGCCTTGCTCATCAAACTCAGCCACACCAAATCGCTCTGGGTCGCTTACTCGATAACCGAAGACTGGTGATTGGTTACAAGCGTGTACCGCTACCACCTGCTAATACTATTCCCTTCATTGTCTTAATGTTAAATGATTAGTATTTGTATAAATCTACATTTAGTATTCAAAAGGACTTTCAAAGTCCTTCAATACCTCATGTTTTGTATCCTTTTCCGAAAGATTAGCATGTTCCGTAGGAATGCGCCAGTCAATGCCAAGAGATTCATCCAATATCGAGATACCCCCATCAGCCTCAGGGTGATAGAAGTTATCACTCTACCCTTCACGCATCTCACCAGCTTGCTCTGGGTAAACGGAGGCCTCTGAAAATGCAAGCCACGCATTAACCATAACTGATCATACTCTCGTCACTTCAAGGTAGAAGGTATTTCCTTATTGTTCGTTATAAAAATAAATTGGTTGGTAATTATCCCAATCAGAATCTGTTAAACCGAATTCTTTCAACCATTTATTCATTTTTATCATATTGGCTTCTACTACATTTTTATCTACATTCAAGTTCCATTCTTCCATATCTTTCCCCATAAAATATGGTTTATAGACATGAAGAATCAGCAATACTGTTGTTTGAAAATTATGAGACACAAAGAATTTTTGATATTTCTTATAAGTAACTGCCCAAGAGAAATGTCTAATGCACATATCCAAAGCCTGTGTACAATGTTGCATGATAAGATTGGCGATAATCTCATACTCCAACAAGAAGTGGTTGATACCATAAGTACGAACACCCTTCATTAGTTCTGTTATACCTTCTTCTACTTTGTACGACTCTTGATGTATAAGCTTTTCTTGCAAACTATTCTGCCCGGATATACGAAAATAGAGGTGCTCACATTTTTTTATAAGCTCATCAACTTCTTTGCTATCTTCAAAAGTGTTGTAATGTCTTACCAAGAAAAGTTTCATTGAATAAACTTCCGTGCTCCAATCTTGGAAACAGTCTTCATAAAAACGTGATCGTTGAGCCTTTTCCAAAAGAGCCAATTCTGTCTTTATCAGATTAAAGGCTTTTATTTCAGCATCTCCTATGATACGGATATCTCTATCGAATGTATCCACATCAATTGACAGTGTGCCTGAAACGACAATATGCCCATCTTGTTCATTGATACCCGTACTCCAAAGATAATCACTCTCTTCCAACAAACTCAAAGCAAGATTCTCAAAACGCTTGCACTGTCGGGCAACGTGACATACAGCAAGTATCAGACTTGGAGATTTCAGCAGTTTCTTGTCTAAATGTTCCAACCAATCATAGAATTTCCGTTTTGGTATGAAGTTTCTCATATTGAACAGAATAAAGACCTGCGGCTCATTCTTAGTATTGTTCATAAGGAAATATACCTTTCTAATCTGCTCCTTGCTTAATTCTTTTATGTTTTTAGTTGCAGCAATCAATAACACATTATCGTTATGTGTTATATCAGCACCTTTATCTAAAATGCTACCAATTATTTCATGTGAAAATGAGACATCATCCATATAAACAACCGCTTGTTGGGCAAAACTATATTTTGTCTCATAAAATTCCCTTTCATTTCGATTCCCCAAATTTTGCTTTTTGTACAAAGTCATAAATTCTTTCCTCCAATGTTTAGGATGTACACATTTGATGAATGCGGTTGCATAGATATACAACGTGTTTTTTCTTTCCTCTGATAGACATTCAGAACTGCAAGCCCTAAGTATCTTAACGAAAATATCTGGCAATGCTTTTTGTATCGCTTCCGAACTACTGAAACAATACAACTGGGCTACTCGTCTCGAAAAATCTTTATTGGTATATTGAGAAGCTAAATAAAGGCATGGATAAGGATAGAAAGTATAAATTCTTTCCACAATCCGATAAATACTTTCATTCGAGAACCATCTTGCAAACGTATTTCTTGTTACGAATCCTAATTTTACAAGTACCTGCAATATTCGTATAGCTCCCAATGTTACACTGTCAGAACTTCCGAATGTCATTGTTCGTCCGCTACGTCCCAACGGTTTCACCTTCTCTTCTTTTCTTAGCTCTTTCTGTAGTCTCGTAAAATAATCAGAAAGTCGCATGACATCTTTGTTCTTGGAAACAATCTCTTCAATTTTCGATTGTATCGCTTCTGATTTGGCATTGAAATTTTTATTTCCCCAGAAATATTCATGAAGTCCTAATGGCAATTCCAATGCTACCATATATTCTTGGTCATTGTTATATTTGTGACTTTCATGAACAGTAAGGATATTTTTCGATTCTTCAACATTAACTTTTCTTCTCAATGAAGCCTGTATCATAAAGCGAATCGTTTGATAATATTGACTTTGAGGAGTCCAATGTATAATCAGTTTATAGCATTTCTCAAAATCAAAATTGAAAAGGCTTTGTGTGATTTGATTCAATACTGATTGGTCAGTATTATCTGACTCGCCCGCTTCCCATTCATTATCCAATAACTTTCCTTCATCTATCAACTGTTTATAGTTATCTTTTAATGAAATGTCAGTTACAGATGAGACAAAGTCTGAAATATAAGCTACTTCATCATTGTCAAGTACAACATCCAAAGGAAGATTATCTTGATTTGCTGCCATCAAAAAGGACTTACAGATACATTCATCCATCTGTCTCGCCTTGATAACATTTCTAATTCTTTCCAAAAAATAGAAACGGTAATACTCGAATGGTTTTGACAAGAAAGAAAAAGGATTGTCTTTTGTTAGATTCCACACCATATCTATTTTCTTCTTATCATATACTACCGTATTCTTTTCTTGTAAAGAGTTGTTTGAGTTGAAATCAAAATGTTCCCAAAAGTCATTTGTTATAGACTTGGCAGTCTGCATCTTATTTATATCATCAAAGAATGCTAACAATCTTTCTTTTCGGTCGCTTGCTGTTGGATAGACCTTATATAAATCAACGACTCTTATATAATGATTATGGAGTAACAATTTCTTATCAGGGTCTAATTCTTCGTTATCTACATTGATGAAGTATTTGTTCCAAAAGTTTTCTTCTTTATTTGCGGCAGCTTCTCTATCTACAATATCCTTTACCCAATTTATCCAAAGTAAGAAATTAGGATCATCGCAGGAGAAACCGATGATACAATAAGCGTCTTTTAACAAACTTATACGCATCAAGTCAACAAAAGCCTCATGTTTCTGGTTGTATGAGTCATAATCTTCTTGTGCGATGATGTACTGGGTATGATTATCATAATCAAAGCCATAATCAATGTATTCATCCATGATGTCCAACGTCCTCAGCGAACCATGAAGTTTGAAAATGTTTCGTCTCGCATCACCAATGGTAATGTCACCACTCTTTTTCACAACAAAATATGCATCTTGTTTGTGAGTATTCCATTGAATCACAGATTCCAAAATCTGCTGTTTATATAATGATGTAGCATTATAAACTTCATCAAGAATTTCTTTTTTCGTTTTCCCTTTGCACTCTTGAAAATCGTACACTCTCTGAGCCACAGGATTGCTTACTATTTCCTCATATCGTTTATCCAAATTCTCTTTCAAATCGCTTATTTTATACTCATCAGAAGAATGGTCTTTTAAGGATTCAAAGTCACTTTTCAAACTTGCGACCTTTGACTGAAGTTCGTCAACCTGCTTCAGATTAGAATCACTTTGTCTGATTTTTCTTGCTCGCTCAGAAGTATAAGTTAAATCCCGATATACGTCTAACGCATTGTCATAGTTGAACGTATAGATATTCTTAACCTTCATGTTCAACAAAGTTCGGTGAAGGGACACATCTACATTCTTCAGTACCTCTTTGCCTAACTTCAAATCGTACTTTCCCTCCTCATCATTACATATAAGCACAGGTGTACGCTGTTCGATATATACATCAATCGCCTCATGGTATCCCTTTCTTCTGATATACTCACTGGCAATACCCAAGTAACCATACTTGTTTATAATCTCCCATTCGTTCATATATCCAGAACGCATTTCCTTAGCGTACATCTCATGTATCATATCTTGCAAGAGTTCTCCCCATGTAAGATACTTGTCAGAGATATTCTTGCTAAATCCTGCACCTATAATGAATGACATAGAATGTATGTCACTGCCGATTTTCCTTATATAGTTTTTATTGTTGTCCATGTCGTATTTATTTTATTGGTTAGTTGGAACAAAACTTTGTTCAAGCCCCATTTTTCTTATGGAATCCAACCATTCAAACAAGTCATTTTGTTCTTGTTTTGTTGTATGTTCCTTGCTATATGCAGCTGCGAGTAGAGCATATTCCCTTTCTAATGAAGTATTAAATATACCCTTGTCATCAGTATTGATAGACACGGAAATATTGTGAGTGAAATCAAGTTTCAATAGATTTGGAGTTGTATAAAACTTGAAGATAGGATGTCTAATGTAACTGTCTATGTCTCCAATTCTGAAGTTTGATGAAGGATTGCTTTCTACCATAAATCCTTGTTTTTCTATTTCATTCAACATTTTTTCCCGAACAACATCTATAAAAGAGACAAGTCTTTGGGAAATCTTCAAATCAACACACGCTTGTCCTTTTTCTTTAATCTCCGCTAAATGATAAAGACGGTACAAGTTTACAGCCGTGTCATTCTCGCGTGCTTGCTGCATTTCTTCCGTTTCTATTTTGTCGCAAAGACTCCAAAAGTCCTGTTGATTTCCATAAGTACCATTATAGCATAGTGGATTATCTCCACGTAAGAGCCATGACTGATAATAAGCATTACATGGGTAATCTACGATGCTCATATTGTACAACTCAGGGAAATACTTTTCATAGAGTTTATCCAACTCTTTTTCTGCAGGAATATTTCCAAGAGCCAAAGCTCTATGTCTTAGCCATACAATATTGTCAACAAGTACCTGTAGTGGCAAGGCTATCCAATTGTTTCTTCTCTTATAATATTGTTGTACATCCAGTCCTAAGACTAAGGCATGTCCTAAGCGGTCTTGCTTAGACCATTCACAGAAATTCATAAGTTCATCTACAGCTCTAAGGCCGTCAACTACATCCAGAAAATCCTCACCAATATGATAGGTAAACTTAATATCTGGTACATGTTGCCGTAAATATCTAAATGCTTGTGAGAACACTTCAGGTCTTGTCTCCAATTCTGCACCCGCAGCATCAAGACCAACTAAGTTCTCTTTGGTATTGGCCGCAGAACGTTTGAATTTTCCAATAGCCAAAGCCGTATTCTTTATCGTTTCGCGTAGTTTTTTATGTCGATATTGCTGATTCTTACCATCATCCTTCGATTTCGTAAAATGAATGATGAAATATGGAATGAACTCTGTGATACACTTGGACTTGTATTCAATGGAAGTTCTGAATATATCACAAATGCTGTTTATATCTTTGGCAAAATCGTTGTCTTTGGCTGGTACTATACGTATCTCCAACTTTCTGTTTCTGCGGAAGACAAACTGACTAACTGCAGTAAAAATTGATAACTTATGATAAGAGTCACTATTTTTGTATCCTAATTTCTTCGCATTATTGTAGCCTTGAAAGTTCTGCAATCCCAAAACATCATTTGCATGAACAAACTCTTGTCTTATTTGAGTTTTCAATACCAAATATAGATAAAAGAGCAAAGAATAGGATTCGTCACAATGGTTACCGAATATCCGTTTAAACATGGAATACATGATATATCTTTCTCCACTGAAAAAGGACATCATTTGGCAAGGATGTTTCGTGGGAATATCAGTTGGACTGTTTTGCTTGGCATAATCAACTGTGTTTACTCCTTCTTTGAACCCTTGGATTGTAGAATCAATACCACTCAATAAATCCACTAACAGTTTATCATCTGTGCTTTGGCAAACATTAATCACAGTTTGCTTGAATTGATTTGAGTTTCTCTCGTCCGTAATGTAAAGATATAGCAACATTCTTATTGCTGCAGCTTTTCCCAACAAGGAATACATTGTCATGTCTTCGGTGTCTTTGCATGCCGAAGGACCATGCTTCAAACATGCAAACGGTTGCATTAGTTTGTTCTTTGAACTTGATAAATTATTCATAAGTCCAAGCCAGTTGATTTCAAAAATCAGACTGGAACCAAAAAGATGAAAATGATTATCCGAGATTGGTCGTTTCATCATTGCGTTCAATCTTCCTTTGTCAGAATCAATGACAGCCTCCCAAAGAAAATTCTCTCTGTCTTGTTGCTTTATAATGTCATTAGAAGCAAAATATGCTGTCGTGAAAAGATCTTCTCCAAGACAACAGGTAACATCATGCCATCTTAACACAGAATTAAATCGACATACGATTTTGTCATTTTTCCCTAATTTCAGAATTTTGGAAGAGAAGTTCAACACGGCATTGAAAACAGAATTGGTTTGACTATAATTTAACCCATCGCCACCATTACGCATCCAATGTTCCTGAAAAGACTTGTAGAAACAAACAAGTTGGCTTAAGCTGTAGTTTTTCAAAGAGTTTGTATAGCTTTCCAAAAACCATTCTTGTGAAAAGTCAACATCTGCCCATTGAGCCTTGTTCTTGTTGAGACTATTGATAATCTCCAGCCAACTCCTTCTCAAGAACAGCATTTTAAGCGTCTGTCGAACTACTTCCATCTATTTTAGATTTGGCTATTTCATTGATTTTTTTGGCGATTTTTTCTATTTCCGCCTTTGATAGTTTATCGGAGAATTGTGAAAATACGTCATCAAGAATAGAAACGTTTTCCTGTTTTACGAATACAGGATAATGCTCTTCTATATATTTTCGGACGGTGTCCGCTCTGTTACCATCAACCTGGCGTCCTTTAATCAAAGCTTTGACATCTATTACCGTTGAACCTTGATAGCCCACGTCATAAATTGCCTTAAACCATCTTGCAATATTGTAATCCTTGGCATTGAATATGCCAGACAATACCCTGACAAACGAAAACCCCAACTCATAGTAGTCTTCCTTACCATTATCAGTTCTGTCGTATGTCATTCGCTTATATGCAGACAATTCCATAAAATAGTGGGAGAAAATATCAAATTCAGAAGCCTTGGAATAGCTTATCTCTTTCTGATATTCAATCAAATCCTCCAAAATTTCAGCATTGCGAATGCTTGCCCATGACAGCCATTTGTGTCCTATATCAGCCTTTTCATACTTGCCTCCATCTCTTTCCCAGGTTCGCTTATCCGTCAAATCCTTAACTTTTGAATAGAACGACTTCTTGGCTTCGTCGTTTTTTATTTTTTCCAAGAATACATTTCCTTCTAAAAAACGGTTGTAACATCTTTCTATGTCAACAACATTGCACATAAATGAATTCAAGTCGAACAATGCATATTTTCGATTTTTCAGATCATCTGCATATCTTACAGATGACGTCTTACGGTAGCCTAATTCTAGAAAATTAGAATTCTGATTCTTCCTATCCTTTGTATCAATATATCTTGAAATACAGAGCATAAAGAATTCAGAAAGCATAATCACATTTTCCGGTATTTCATCAAAATGCTCAATGCACTCACTTATCAACAAGTTCAATTGGGTGAGGCTTATCATTCTGACCGAACGTGAACGAGTGTCAGCAGAAGATGCTGTCTTTGGAAGAATATCAGTGATGATGGAATTGACAAACGATCCACCAACCAATTTCTCATAATTTGAAAGTCCCAGATTTTCAAAAGGGCTCAATCCAATGACTCTTTCCTGTTTTTTTTTCGACATTGGTCGAACTTTCCGTTCTCTCGTCATAAAACTCATAAAGACGCATGGAATAAATAGACCGAATCATAAAGAGAAAATGTAGCTTATCCACAGGTTGGTCTTGTTTCTCTAAATAGGAAATAATCGCCATGACATCACCTAATGATATATTATAAACCACATTGCTTTCATTTAGAATGTTGGATATTTCACTATTCTCCAATGCAACATCACGTTTTAAGAAGAACTGCTTCTTGATGATTCTCAGAGCTGCGGCATTAAACAAGAATGCATCTGTCACTTTTAGCAAATCATATATACAATTAGTTTGGTCAGTATTCAGGTTATTGAGAATCCAGTTCTCGAAGAAATATTTTTTAAATTGCTCTTTATTGTTCGCTTTATTGCTTTCAGACATACCAACCAATAATTTCAACAAAGAACGTAACTCTCGCAAGTTACGAGGAACGATATAGCTTGTCTTTAACGCAGTATTGTAGAATAAATACCGTGTCTTCCTAAAGATCAATTCAGGAATAGCCATTCTGACACTGCTAAAAGTTTCCGTTTCTCCTTGAATACTTTTAACCGACAATTCCCAAGTGAGAAATTCTTGTGCTGTAGGCATAAAGATTCTTTGGTCAAATGGTATCAGCTTGGTAAGATATCTTTCTACCATCTCATCTATGACACCTTCTGAAACCTTTTTCTTTTCCAACAATACTTCGTATTCTTTGGTATATTGCTGGCGTTTAAGCATGGCCAACTGATCGAGTTTGATTGCTAAAAGGACGATTACATTAGGTTGTACCAGGTATTTTCTTATTTGCTCCACCATGATCGTTGCTTGGCTTGTATGAAGGTCAATGTCATCAATCATGATAATTAGTTTGCCGTTAGGCTTACCTATATATTTCATGAAAATTGTAACCAACTCTCCAAAATTAGCTCTTAGATTTACTGCTGCAGACAAACTTACCAATTGTTCCAAGTCGTCGTATGGTTTTTCTGCATCAGATGCGAGAAGACAATTGAAGTCTTTCTGTAAGTCTGCGAACTTTCCCAAGAGGACAGTTCGATCTAAGCTATTCTTGGGCTCTTTAACTTTTTGATATTCATGGTACAATGATGCTAACACCTCTGCTATGATACCATGGTCCTCGTCAAAGAATGAAGGGTCTATCAGTGAGAGTTTATGGAAAGAACAATTATTCACTTCTTGATAGTTGTCTAAGAAACTATTTTCTGATTTGCCTGTCAATTCATTGGCTACAGACAACATACAAGAAGTCTTGCCAGCACCTCTTTCTCCAATAAAGGCAAAGATGTTGTTAAACGGTTCGTTTTCCTCGTCATCTTTAGTTCTTGAAACTTTCAAATAAGACGAAAGACTGTCAAACGCATTTTTATATTGCTCAGAAAATAGAGATTCCTTAACATTCTGTTTGGTGAGTTTCTCTATTACAGGTCTACTTTCTTGACCAATGTTGAAATATAAGTGCTGACTCATATTTTGTTTTAAATTATAATGTTATTACATAGTTAGTTTGTAAAACTGGCTACTAGGCTCCATCCCCAAAAAGTAGCTTTAAAAAGGTAGCTTAAATAAAAAGGGAAGAGGGAGCCGCTCGCCCGATATATCTATATTTTATTCCATATATCTTCTGCCATACTGCTCACCTAGCTACTACCACTTTCTCCTTTTCGGTATAAAAAGAAGGAATAGAAAGCGGAGATTCAGCTTCTCCACGCATGCAGGATAATAACCAACATCATTCTACCCCTTGCAATTCGCTATAACATTTTTCCATTTCCTCTACCATTTTAGGAATAGTAAAGTTATCACGCACCCTCTTCATGCCATTCTTTGCATAGCGCTTGCTTAATTCCTTATCGCCAATCAATTTATCGATAGCTTCAGCGAACGCCTTATCATCACCATTAGACACTTCGATACCAGTCTCACCATTCAGCGAAACCCAATTCACACCACTGCCAGGAATGGTGAATGTAACAGCAGGAGTACCACAATACATAGCCTCAGCCAAGGCTACACCGAAAGCTTCATTCTTGGTGACAGATGGGAAAGCAAAGACAGATGCTGCATAATGATGCAACTTCAAGTCCTCATCAGACAAACGACCTACAAAATGAACTTTTGATGACTTACATTGTGCTTTCAACTCATCGGTCAGAGGACCAGAGCCAGCAATAACAAATACGCAATCAGACTTTACGTATTTCTCAGCCTCAATCAAATGTGGAAGACCTTTATACTGGATATGACGACCGATAAAAAACACTATAGGCTTATTGCCATACTTTGCTTTTACCGCATTAATCTTCTCCAAATCACCATCACGCAAGATGAAGTTAGCCTCATCCATTGCGTTCTGAACAATCCTCACTTTATCCTTAAAAGGCTGCAATGGCAACGAGCCATCACGATATTGAGGGCTTGTTACACAAACCATATCTGCACGTTTAAGCAACGCAGTTTCCACCGGTTTGATAAACGGATAGATATGCTTCTGCTTAATAATATCCATGTGCCAATGAATGATTAGCTTTACATTCTTTGGAATGACACATAACAAAACCCAAGCAGGAAAAGGATTAGCCCAATGAAACTGAATAACATCAGGCTTAAATTCCTTGATTGCTTTTTTCAACACCCAGAAGTATGAAAGGGATAAAGCTTGTCGAGCCACGTTGACCCATGTAGCAACTCGATAGACCTTATGTCCATTCACTTCTTCTATAACATCCTTACATTTATCATTGAAGCATACCACTGCAGTTTCATGCTTTACGGCACCCTCCACAAGATACTTGCAGATGTTCTCTACTCCTCCAAGATAGGGGGAGTAGTATTTTGATATATGTAATATCCTCATTTGAGTTATATTGTTTTAAAATTATTTATTTCTAAGTCTATACTATTATCCATACGGTATTCACGAATGTCCGTTCTTTAAGAATGTTATTTGTATCATTTCTTAAAGCATTCCATATCGCCTAAAACAGCAATAGGATTACCAAGAGTATTGATCCTCTCATCAGCATCAAAAGGAATGGATCTAAGTGATGACGAAACATATAATTCTGATTTGTCAATTGATTTTGAGCATATTGTACCTGCTCCAAGGGTAATATTATCTCCAATTGTGATTCCGCCTAAAAGAATACAAGACGCTCCTATATAGCAATCATTTCCTATAACAATATCACCGTCTAAACGAGCACGCTTTTTATTGCCATATAAAAAGCCGTGTGTCCAACATTGGCTATAAGCACCAGCAATGGTGCTTCTGTCACCAACCTCAACGCTTGATGTTAAATCAAAAAAATGTCGACTTACTATCTTTGCTCTCTCATGCATCAATAATCGAGGTGTACTATAGGTTTGATTTTTGCACAAACTGGTAAATCTATTACAATTCAAAATGGTTGATCTGCTTTCCATTATCCAATCAAAGTGCCCCCTTTGCTATATTAAGATGTCCAATTCTCGCATAGTCGTGTGATTTCAAAGACTTACTCCTTATTATATTAAAGTGGCCTATATTTGCACTTTTTGCCATTTGAAAGTCATCAACCAATATTAAAGAGAAGCCACAACTACCCCCCCCAAAATATATTTTAACAATTTAGAAGGAAGCTATAAAAGCAATCCCGCACGTATATATTTATTCATCTATGTTCAATAATTTTTTAAAAATACTTGTATAAGATTCTGTTACTTGAGATTCAGTGTACTTTTTTATTTTTTGATCAAACTTAGTGTACTCAACTGTTATACTATTGGTCGTATACCTATCAAAGAGTGATATCAAATTTTTACAATTATCTGTATTAAAGCACCAACTGATACCATCTACTTGCAGCTCTTTCAATCCGCCATTATCAGACATAAAGACTGGACAATGTGAAGCATATGCCTCAATTACAACCCTACCAAAAGGTTCATCCCAAAGCGATGGAACCACAAGCAAATCAATTTGTCTAAAGAAATCAATCTGTTTCTGTTTACCGACAAACACCACTTGTGGCAGAGCATATTTAGTCTTTAATGAATCTACATAGCTTTTGTTGCCTGTACCTGCAATCAATATTTTATATTGCTTCGACAACTTCGATTCCATAAAAGCATCTATCATAAACTCAATGCCCTTTTCTGGAGAAAGACGACCGATATACCCAATGCAATATGTTGCTTCTTTACTGTCAACTTGTAAGAAATCTACACTATTAGGAATAGTTTTAACTATCTTCGCATTTCTAAAATATCCAAAGCGAATATGTTTTTCCCTGATAAAATCGCTGATTCCCACTAAAGCATCAACTTTCTGAGACATTTTCTTTTTAACGGCAGAATATGAGCGACAAATAAGGCATTGTTTTTCACACGATTGAGTGCCTTTTATCATCGTCTGTTGCGGACATAACAAATAATAGTCTCTTAAAGTATGCACTATTGGGATATTCAGTTTATGAGCAATATTCCAAACCATAGTAGATAAACCACATAAATTACTTGTATTTATAACATCAGGTTGGAAGCTGCACAAAATTTTTTTTATATCAGCCTCATAAAGAGGGTTATAAATATCAATCAAATGCCACAACGATTTTCTTAATATTGATTTCTCCCTTTGGGGATAGCGCCAATAAATATTTCGATTTTTAATTCGATATACATGTACCCCATCCAATACTTCCTCTTTATATGAATTGCCAGTTGTTATAACAGCCACTTTATTGCCTTGAGCTACAAGTCCTTTTGCTAGCAATGAAATAGAAATCTCTGCGCCTCCCAAAATGTAGGGAGGATATAAAGTGCATATTATTACGATTTTCATTTCTGTATAATTTTTGCAGGTAATCCAACTGCTGTTGCATTGGCCGGAACATCTGAAAGAACTACAGAATTTGCTCCGACTTTTGCACCATTTCCTACATGAACAGAGCCTAAAATCTTGGCTCCTGCACCTATCAATACATTATTATCTATTATAGGATGCCATTCATTACCTCTTGCACCTATGGTAACCTGCTGATAAATCTTTACGTGATCTCCAATAATGGCACATGGGTGAATAACGACGCCTAAACCAAAATGCGGCAAGGAAAGTCTTTTGCCAATCGTAACCGTACATGGAATATCACAACTAAACACAAAACGATTAAGCCAATATAAAACTTTAGCTAAACGTTTAAAACCATTCTTATAACATTTTAAATAAAACAAAATGTATCTCACATACAAATCCTCCCTTTCTTCGGGGGGGGTAATTTTATTTGTCAGCAATTGCTTTTTCATAAATCGATAACAAATTGTCTTTTTCTATATTTATATCATAATGATGCGCCTTAAGTTGGTCCTTTACAGATATCTTTTCATAACCTTGAATATATTCATTAATTGCTTTAGCCCATACAATAGGTTCTTTCGTAATATCAAGATAATGAATATATTGAGAGACATTTGTATCTTCATAAGGTACAGTATAACGCGAGGTAAAAGTCATTAATGCAGCAGCTTGAGCTTCAATCAAAACTATACCTAATCCTTCCCATAACGATGGCAACAATAGTCCATCCATTGCCATCATCAATGATGGAATATCATTACGGGAACCTACATATAAAATATGATCTCTTATATGTAGTTGTTCTGCTTTCACGAAGAACTCTTCTTTTTGCTCTCCATCTCCGGCTATAAGCAACAGTGCATTATTATTTAGCTCTAAAATATTTTTAAATATTTCCAATATATAGAATACATTTTTTTGTCTCGTGAATCGTCCTACAAACCCCAAGACAATTCTATCATCTATATTAAGCTGTTCTCTATATTGCTTTCTTGTAGAAGGATTATAGTTAAACTTATCAATATCTATTGCATTATGCAAAACTATACCTTCCTTATTTCCAAAAAGGCCTATCAACGCATCCTTACTACATCCTAACCTTAATGTTGCAACAGTATTCAATAAGTAACGCAAACACTTATGCTGAATCTTGTTATAGGGTAAAAAAGCCATGTGTGCATGCGCTATCCTTACCTTTACACCTGCAGCCAATGCTATCGAAAGATAGACTGCTGAAGCCAATTCTATGTGTGAGTGTACAACATCATAATGACCATTCTTAATAAGTTTATAAAGAAAAGGAATTCTGCCAACATATTTCTTAGGCATATAATATACTTGGCAACCCAAATTCTCAAACTTTTGCTTGTAAGTATGCTCTACTTTACTTGGAATTGCGACAAAATCAAACTGTATTTTTTCTCTATCCATCCGAGAATAATAGTTATACAATAATGTCGGAACTCCTGTAGCAGCCAAACTTGTTACTATATGCAAGACTCTAATCATAGTTATAACTTATTTGCTTTTTACACGATTATATTCTTCCAAGAATACGTCCTTAGGAGACATCTTTAATGAAATAGCTTGCAACACTTTCTTGTAAATATACAAATAATCCTGTCGATGATCGGTTTGATGTATTGCATTCATAAAGTTCATTACACCATACTTAAGATGCAGCAGACTTTTATATACTGCTTGCTTTATTATATTATCACAATAGAAAATATAATTGCCTAAAAATGTTGCACATGTCGTAGCATAAAATAACTTAGTCTTTTTAGACGAAACTCCATGGTAATGAACGATACAAGTGTTGGCATCAGTATAGCATGTCCCCCCTTCTTTGTTAATTCGTGTTGAAACCGCTATATCCTCAGGACTAAAAAAGTATCTTTCATCAAAAAAATCAATTTTTCTAAAATCTGCAGTTTTTATTAGAAATGCAGCTCCAGAAACATTATAAGTTTTAAAGATACCACTTCCGTTTTCAAAAATAGACTTAGAGAGCTTATGGATACCACAGGTGGCTAGAATAAAAGTTAGGAAATCAAATTTTCTAATTCCACAGAACTGTGTCGCTCCATTTCCGAGCAATAGCTTTGGAGCCATTATTGTTGCTTTTGAAGTCTCCTTATATGCCTCCAAAAGCTTATCCAGAACCGGTTCCTTATATTCTGTATCATCATTCTGTATAAAAACAAATTCTGACGTTACTTGCTTTAGAGCTAAATTGTTATTCTCAGAAAAACCTCGTATCTCATTGCTCTCAACGATAACAACTTGAGGATATTTCGTTTTCAACTCTGCTAAATTTTCCTTAGAGAACATATAGGCAACTACATATATTTTATGCTTACACTTCGTATATTTCTCTATACTAGGTATACATATATTCAAGTTGTCCATACGATTCATGGAAACTATTACTATACTTACTTCATCCTTCATTGATAACTATTTTTACAAAGATATTCAAAAACGTGTAGAATGATACTTTACTAATTTCATTGCCATCGCATCCATTGCACAGCGTAGTAAATATTTTGGAGCGGACAATTCCTTTGATACTGCATTAGTATCATCGTTAAACCAAATAACAGGCTCACGTATAACATCTAATTTATTTGCTTCTAAATATACATTAAACAATCGTTCTGCCATATATCCATATATTCTCTTCTGAACAGGAGTATAATTGGATATATCTGTAACTTTTTCTACTTTATTAAGTATGTTAAATAACCAAGAACAATATTTATCAAATTCATCCCATTTCATGATAAACATATTGTAATGCATAAGTTTATTATTATTATACATAATTTTACTAAAAGCATCTTTATATTCTTGTGGCTCAGTGTTAAAAACTTCTTTTAACTTAAAAAAGTCATCAGATATATGATTGATACAATAATCAGCATACAAAGGAACTCTATAACTCTTATATCTAGGAACTATAACTTTACCTGCTGAAATTCGATCTAACATATCTTGTGGTATATCCAAATCTATTTCACTAAATTGAGATGTTTTGAACTGTGTAAAAGGAAGATATTTTTTACACTGGTGGTGAAAATCAAAATATCTACGATAATGACACAAGCCTATAACATCAACCCCTTTCAAGTTTTTCCATGCCCAATAAAGACCTGTAAGTTCACAATACGAAGCATTTTTAATGCTAATATTATCACCCGTATTATCCTCGGTTATCCCAAGAGATATATCCTTATGTAACTCTTTTCCTACATGAATAGGAAAATAAGGAGCTTTTGTTGCCATGATATCTTTTTTATGACAGCAAACAAGTATTTTAACATTCATGATCTATAATTTAATTTTATAAATATATTTTTTAAAGAAAAATCCTAATATCCAACAATACAACAAATATCTTAGGAACATGATGCTTATTATTTCGTTATAAAAGCGATTTGCAAAAAAGCACATCAACAAAGAAAATGCTATTTTAGCATATAATACATCTATAACGTTAGTATGGATTGGATTTTTTACTTTCTTTACATTAGAATAAACAAGACTCGCTAATGATGCCATTAGGAGCGTAAACACACAAATACCAATATATCCACCATCTTGAAAAAAATTATAAAAAGTTGTCAATACATTTCCTAAATTAAAAATCCCAAATGTATTAAACATGTCAATTGTAGAATACTTGGTTTCTAAAATTCCTGCATCAAATTTTGTATTCAACTCATCCACCAAAACTGACAATGTAGACTGTCCAAACCATTCAGAATGCGTTGGATGCCCAAACCAAATATCCAGATTTTTAATTTCTGCACCACAATAAACTGCAAACTGATAAGCTGCAGTACTCTCTTCTACTTGCTCTCTTCCCATGAACAAAGCACTTGCCTTTAAAGATGACGCTATAAGAATGGCAACAATAGCCATATAAGTTAAATACTTCTTGGGAATTTTAAGTTGTTTCTTTATGCTTGCATATTTACATAAGAATATCACACCAAAGCAGAATATAGAGTTAATGGAAGTACCTCTATCACCACCCAACATTTCCTTTATAAATTGTACAAACATATTTAGGAGAAGAAAAATAAAAATTGGTTTATTTTTACCCTTACATATGATGTACGTTGCCATAATAGTACACCAAAAGAAATATAGACACGAACAGACGTAGTTCAAATTAGAAAATAATGACGAAAACAGTATTACTTTATCATCACCTCTTCCATCCATTCTTATCGAAAACAGCAATGTTGCAATATCGCTTGTTCCATAATAGTTTATAAAAGTTGTGAGTTTCGTATAAAAAACATACAATTGCAAAAACAATGAAACTATCAGTAACCTTGTTAAATTCTTTGTTTTAAATAATTGTTCAAATGTGACATTTGATAAATCACGATGGCGAGACTTAACTGTTTCTTTATTAAACAATATATTTATAAAACTAAAAAGAGTAGTACCAATTAATATGCACCAGAATGTTTCTGTATGGACTTTAGACATTCCCCATTCTTCCTCATATAATATTGCCACACACACTGCAACAGTGAAACCTCCTACAAATAGAATAGCAGGAGCTACAAGGCTCTGTAGTTTCTTGTATGTTATAATTAAATTACATATAAGTATAATCAATAATAATTTCAATAACATCCACAAAAGCCATTAGAAGTTCTCTATACTCAATACTTGCTCAATAATAGGAGCCATATCAAAATACCGATATTGTCCTAAACGTCCACCAAATATTACATGGTCTTCTTTATCTGCCAATTTGCGATATTTATCTGCAAGAGTATTATTGCGAGCATCATTTACAGGATAATATGGTTCCATACCATCTTTATACTCTGTAGAATACTCTTCGCTGATTACTGTGTTCGCACAAGCATATACTTCCTGACCAAACATCTCAAAATGTTTATGCTCAATAACACGAGTAAAAGGAACATCGTGAGAAGTATAATTGACTACAGCATTTCCCTGATAATTTGGGGTACGTTCTATTCTTGTTTTAAAAGAAACAGTTCGCCAGTCCAATTTACCTAGCTTATAACCAAAATATTCATCTATAGCGCCTGTATACACTAGCTTGTCAGCTATATTTCTCCAATTATCCTTATATTCTGACTCAAGAAAGTCAACTGCTGTCTTACAATCTATTCCATCTAACAAGCCTTCAATCAACTTATTATATCCACCAACAGGGATACCTTGATACTTATCATTGAAATAATTATTATCAAAAACAAGTCGAACTGGCAAACGTTTGATAATAAATGCAGGAAGTTCTGAACATTTTCGCCCCCACTGTTTTTCTGTATAGTCTTTAATTAGTCTTTCAAAAATATCTTTTCCGACTAATGTTAAAGCTTGCTCTTCTAGGTTTCGTGGTTCTCTACCATGAAGAGCAGATACAGCCTCAGCCTTTTGTTCATCAATCTTAGCCTGTGCTTCTATAGGGGTTTTGACCCCCCACATCTGAAAGAATGTATTCATATTAAAAGGCAAGTTATACAATTCTCCTTTATAGTTAGCCACAGGAGAATTTGTATAGCGGTTAAACTCAACTATGGAATTTACAAAGTCCCAAACCTTCTTGTTGGAGGTATGGAAAATATGCGCACCATACTTGTGTACGTTTATACCTTCAATTTTCTCACAATAGATATTGCCACCTAAATGGTGGCGTTTATCTATCACTAAACACTTCTTACCTTGTTTTTTGGCAAGATAAGCAAATGTGGCTCCATAAAGGCCTGAGCCAACAATTAAATAATCGTATTTCATATGATTTAACTTAATGATTGTTTTACGAAATCCAATGCCTTGGTTCTTAATTTTTGAATTTCTGCATCAACAGCATCGTAATCAACAGGTGTATCAATAAATTGATCAGTAATTTTAAACAGTCTATCACCCATGCCGATCTGAGTTAGCAGTTCGTTAGCTCTAGTATCATGTCCGTCTTCCAATACTAGACTAAATAAATTCTGATGATTAAGAATACTAAATACATTGCCATGAAATGAAGGGGTGAACACAGCCTTTGCATTTTTCATCGCCCCAAGAAATTCCTCTTCACCAGCCGTCGGTAAATACATAATATCCGTATCTTTCTTAGATAAAGACTGTAACTGAGGTAAATATCCTTCACTCAAAACAAGTAATTTACAATTTGCTTTTTGGGCATATTCTTTAATCTTATCAATAAAATTAATCGCCTTATCCCTTATACAGTAAAAAAGAACATAATCAGTATTTGGCAAAGGATTTATAGATGTAATCTCATTAAAAATCTTTGGCTCAACTAAAATAGTCGGATCTGGTATGACTTCTATTTCCTTTTTACAATAAAACGCAGAAAAATCGTTTGCACGTTTTTTCTCTCGAACAGAAATAACATCAAAATTATCAAAAGCTGACATTAAGTATTTCTTATTCGTCTCATTCAAATCCAAATGCTCACCACTTACTGCATATGCAATTTTCTTAGCTCCTTTTTTAGACTTAAAAAAGCCACAATAAACATCATCTAAATGTTCATCCTTTCCAAAAGTTCGCCAAAGCTGATCACTACCAATGAAGTAATAATCTTTGTCTGATGGAACTTGCCCAGATAGTTTTTTTACACCATTAGTTATATATGTAGCAACAAAAGACTTGAATTTTCGATCGCGTGGCAAAAGGTATTTCAATGTAAAGCAATACTGAATAGCCTTTATCAGATTTTTGCGAATAAATCTTCTAACATAAAGCGGATTGTAATGATTGTAGATATCCTCCTGCTTATAAGGTATCATTTCTACATCATAACCCAAATTTTCTAAAGTCCTTTTTAGAGCAAATGGCTGCAAGGCCGCTCCATAGTTAGAAGCAAAATATGTTGTTAATATTCCTATTTTTCTTTTCATTCTATCTCTTTACTATTGATTTTATAGCCTTAACGGTAGAAGGCCCAACAATATTTTTTATTTCCTGCTTAACCGCCTGCTTTAAAGTTGCACCTTGCAAATGGTTTATCATATACAAAGCCTTATCATCATCGGAAGCATTAGTGAATACCTCAAACAAAATAGGTTTGTCTTTCTTCTCTGAAACAAATCTACTATAGACTTTTTCAAATTCTTCTTTATTTGAGGCAGACAAATACTCAAATCCCAAATCTTCACTATAATGTTTCAGAAGCTCATGCGATTTGTTACCAAAATGACCAGCAGCACCGATATATTTGTCCACATCCAAGAAATCACTCTGATGGTGATAGAACTTAAATTCAACTCCTACACCATTGTTTACAACCATCAATCTTACATTATTATCAATATGGCGGTTTCCTAAAACATTCATGTCATAAAAGAATGCCAAATCACCTGTCACACAATAATAATAATCAGCTTTCTTTGCTAAAGAAGCGCCTATAAAAGAAGAAACGCCTCCATCAATACCGAAACCACCCGTATTACAAGACTCACTAACAATACTCTTAGAATCGAATAAGTTCCAACTTCTAAGCGAGTTCAATATACCTAGCTGAATAAATGAATTCTGAGGAAGCTCTTGATACAAACGCTTTGCTACCCAAATATTAGAAAATGGCAATTCTTGCGGAATCTTATCATATAGTTTTTTGTACACTTCCTGACACTCTGCAAGATAGCTATTATTCTCTCCGTTTTGTTTCTGGGCAGAATAATATTCAAAGAACTTTTGTTCTTCTACTGCAAAAAGACAATCTAATTTTTTGAATGTATCATGAAGTTCTCCATCAGGAGCAACTCGCCACACAGACTTAGCACATCCAGCCAATCCCATAGAAGCATAGTCACCAGAAATTTGGCCTATATGAATAAGCATATCAGGAACAACTTTAGACACCGCATTTTCTTGTTGACCGATCAGCCCTGTAAGTATCCGGTATTTTCCATGATAGTTACTCGTATGGTCACAGAAAACTACGCTACCATATTTAGCACAGAAATGGTCAATGGCATTTGTTTCTGCCTCTGTAAATGGCACATGAGAACCAACAAAGATTGCCACCTTACCATTTGGAATAACAGGGCTATCATCTAAGCTATCATAATAGCTAATCTTCTTTGTCTTAGGAAGTTTCTCTACAGGGAACATGTTTTTTTTTAAAAAATAACCATTGTTGATCTCCAGGTTGATATGTACAGGAGCACCTCCTCTTCTAGTAGCATTTATCAAAGCCTTATTAGCATCAACAACACACTTCCACATCTGCTCATCAGTTCTTATCTGATTCAAGAAAACGCTACATACTGCCACATCCTTCTGAATTTGACTTCTGTCTATTGACTGTGGCATAAGATGACCTACATTCTCAATTCTATCCGTACCTGTTACTGCAATCACAGGAAGCTTTCGATAATAAGCCTCAGTTAACGCAGGTAGATAGTTTCGAGAAGCAGTCGCTCCTGTGCAAGTTATCACTACTGGTTCACCACTCTCACTAGCCAAACCACAAGCCATATATGCAGCAGAGCGTTCATCTACACAAGAATAGACCTCAAAGAAATCATCTTGCTGAATACTAGCCACAAAAGGAACATTTACGGTTCCTGGTGAGGCAATCACTTTTTTTATGCCGTATTGTTTCAATAAAGAAATCAATACGAGCGCATTTTTATTAACTGTATAATGTATTTCCATTTTTTAATTATTTGATTTAACCATATTTTTCTATTTTTTCTCTCGAATAAATTGTTTTACCATTATTGCAAACTAAAATTTGACCAGACAAACATTCCGAACAATCTGAAAGCAAAAAAGTTGCAACTTCTGCAATCTCTTCAGGTAAATAAGCTCGTTTTGTTGCATTTGTTGGTATGTGCAAATTTCCATGTGAATCAAATCCTGTCATACTAGAACAAGTAACACCTGGAGCTATAGCATTTATTCTTATATCATTCTTTGCAAAATTTGAAGCAAGCCCTCGTACAAAACTATTTATAGACGCTTTTGTCCAACCATAAGGACGATTGTCTGCTAAATCACCGACCTCAGAAGAAATAAACAACAAATTACCTTTCTGTTTTGTTTCGAGTAGTTCTTGAATAAATCCTTGCGCCATAAAAACAGAACTTCGAAGATTTGTATTAATCTGCTTGTCGAAACTTTCTTTGGTTACATGAAAAAAATCCTGTTCATGCAACGACACCCCTGCATTATTAACCAAGCAATTAAAACCACCAAGCAATTGTTCTGCAGTTGTATAAAACGATTTAAAAGATTCTAAATCTTGGGCATCAAGAACGAGATATTTGCAATGTAATTGCTGTGCACTCCGTTTCAAGCTCATTTCATCCCTACCAGTAATCAAAACATCAGCACCTTCTGAAACAAACTTTTGCGCCATAGAAAATCCGAGACCACGACTACCACCTGTAACAATAATCTTTTTACCAAACAAACGATTATTTGGAGTAAGATAAGAAATTTGGGCATAAATAGGTCTTTGCTCGCCATGCAATAAAAATGATATTGCATGTTTTATTTTTTTCTTTATACTCATAATTATTAACGGTAAATTTTTCTTAACACTACACTAATTTTTCCTTTTATGAATTGTTGCTCATTATTAGAAAAACCTACAAAATATTCTGTAGAAGATGTAACCAGCAGACTAACTATGCAAATCACGATTAATCTTATCCATCCTGATTCCATGACCAAAAGGAAAAGACTCGGTATAGCAAAACTTATAATAGCTACAGGCAACAATTTAAACAACACCTCACGAACATATAACATAATTGGTAATTTAACCATATCACGTAATAAGTATAATCTCACAAAAAGAAGAATACTATACACAACAAAATAAATAAAATATCCAACCTGCGGTTCCATGCCCATCGCAAAAGCAATCCATGATATAGGAAAAACTAAACATCCAACGATTGTAACCACAATTTGATAACGTTTAATATTACCAGTTGCCAACATAGATGTTACCAAAGCATTTGATAATACTGGTTCTACAAAAGATGAAATGGTTATCCATTGAAGAAATACAACAGCATAATCGGGCACATTCTTTAACCATATAGTTAATATGGTTTGAGTTTCCAAAACAATTGGAACAGCAAAAAACAACATTAAGAATGCCGAAAATTTAGCACTCCTACATATTAATATATGCATATAGTCAAAATTTCCTTGGGCATAAGATTTTGTTATCTGTGGATTAACTGCTGTTGTAAAATTATTAACGAATTGTTTTAACGCAGCATCAACCTGGGTTGCTATACCTCTTGCTGCATTAACTGCTACACCAAAATATAGATTCATCAAGATGTTAACTCCTTGCGTATTCAGCATATAAGCACCTGTTCCCAGAAAACTCCAACCAGCAAAACTTGTCATTTCTTTTATAACAGGCTTATCTAAAACTAAATGATAGGTACATTCCTCAAAATGGCGTTTACAATAGTAACCATATATGAATCGTATGATAGTTCCAACGCAAAGGAGAAGTACTGCATACGTTTTTAATCTATCAAATGGTGAAATAGTCAACATATAGACTATTATCAGTTTTAATGTTACCTCTACTACGCTGATATAAGCAAATGCCGACATCTTTTCATGAGCAATTATCGCAGCATTATATGGAACACTTAAAAGATTTAATACGAAAGTGAGAATGGCGCATTGAAATACCCAATTTGCTGCATTTATTCGTTCCACAGGGATATTCATCTTAGTATTCAAAAACCAAATTCCTACAGCCTCTGCTACGACTACCACCAATATAGACATTCCCAACTGGATATTTACACCTGTGGAGAACACAGTTTTGAGACGTTGCAAGTTACCTTTTCCTAATTCAAAAGTAATAAATCTACTGATGGAAGATGACAACGAACCACTGAGTACAGTAAACATGGTAACAATTCCACCTACCACATTATTAATACCATAGTCTTCCACTCCAAGGGTGTTCAATATCACTCGTGATGTAAAAAGACTTACAGCCATTGTAAAGAGCATTCGCACATACAATAGCAGTGTATTCTTCGCTATTCTTTTATTATTATCTGATGTTTGATTTGACATAAATTATTTTCCTAATTCTTTGATTCTCTGTTCCTCTTTCAATGAGCAAACAAGCAGTTGTCCATTCTTCTCGGCTACGATATAGCCATCTAAACCTTGAACTACCACCTTGCTTTCATCGGCTGCATGAACCACGCAGTTCTTACATTCATACAAGCGAATGTCCTTGCCTACCTTGGCATTGCCAGCCTCATCCTGTGGAAGCAAAGTACGGAGGCTGCCCCAACTACCTAAGTCGCTCCAGCCAAACTCAGCTGGCAAGGTATAGATTTCCTTCGACTTCTCCATCACGGCATAGTCAATGCTTATCTTCTCGCACGTTGGGAAGAGTTTGCCAACTACCTCTTTCTCCTGTTCGGTATAGAAAGAAGGTGCCATCTCATCCATGATGCTGGCAAGGTTTGGCTGGAAGGTGCGGATTGCCTTGCTGATGGTATCAATGTTCCATACGAAGATTCCGGCATTCCAATAGTAATTGCCAGCGGCAAGGTATTGCTCGGCTGTCTCCAGGTTTGGCTTTTCCTTGAAAGCCTCAACCTTGTAGATTTCCTCTACGGATGTTGGCTCTGCTGAGGCTATATAGCCATAGCCTGTTTCCGGGCGGCTTGGCTTGATACCAATAGTAACGATGGCGTTCTTATCGGAAGTATAGCTTAATGCCTTGCTGAGCACTCGCTGATACTCCGAGGTATTAATGACGAGGGCATCGGATGGTGTCACCACGATGTTGGCATCAGGATGCTTCTTCTGGATCTTCCAGCAGGCGTAAGCAATACATGGAGCGGTATTGCGAGCCCCCGGCTCTGATAATATGTTATCTACTGGCATGTCAGGGATTTGCTCTTTGACAATGCGAATGTATTTCTCGTTTGTCACTACCCACATGTTCTCAACAGGACAGATTGGCTTCAATCTATCTACTGTCAATTGTATAAGGGAACGGCCGACACCCATCACATCTATGAACTGCTTTGGGTAATCGGGGGTTGACATTGGCCAAAAGCGGCTGCCAACGCCACCGGCCATGATTATTATATGGGTATTGTTGTGTTGCATAATATACTTCGCTATTCGCTTGTTGTTATTTGATGATTGAGTTGACATAAAAAAATATAGTATATTCCTTTAATTACATAACTATTTTGGCGTACATGGTTATACACAACAATTTTTAAGTATCGAACTCTGAAAATCAACCATAATACCTTTGTGATTTCTATGAACCAATACCGAATACCAATCTCTAAAGAAATCATCTTCAAAAAGGTCTGGTTGATAATGATATTCCTCCAACCTCATTTGTTTCTCTTCTTCTGACAATAGTTTCACTTGATTATCAAATTCATCCAAAGAATGAAACTTTTTATCATACTTATATGGTACATCAATATAATCAGATACTTCGGCTATACTTTCCAACATACTTCGCTTATCCTCATAATAATGAAAGTTATTGGCTATGTGATAGTAGCTTCCTATTTCCATTCCCAATATTGCAGCAAAGTATTCTTGCATGAAAGTGAAATTGAAGATGTTTACAGCACTTGCACCCCATAGCATATCATTGGATCGCATGAACACTGTCAAATCCAATTTGCCTGTCACTGCATTTTTTGTAAAATGAAGCAATCTGGTACAAGGGATATCTTTTGTTTCCTTTATACTTCCATCAATGCAAAGTTCATCTTTTATCGTATCATCAATATTGATAACGGCTCTTCGTGTATTAGCATCTTGCTCAAAACATTCAACCACATATCGAAATTGGTCTACTGTCCAACCTTTATGCTCTTCCACATTTCCAAACTCAGCATAATCTTCTACTTTCGGATTAAAGAAACGAAGACGTGGACCATATCCAGCTCGCATCACAATGCCATCATCTGAGAATTGCGCCATATTTTTAAGATAATGCGAAATAAAGGACATATCATTTCTACCAGAAGCCAGCCACAAGGATTCTGCATAAGGTAAAGCAACATTCCATTTACGCTCTGGTATAGTAACAAGCCTTGCTGTCGGCTCTTTTATCTTGAACATAAAAGGCTCTGGCAACTCGTAACATTTAGAACCACGAGTTTCACGAGCAACTCCATACTTCAAAAGAAGTTGCGCAGACTTTACCAAGAAATCATTAATTCCTGCAAATTCGGCTGTAAACATAAAGCATCTGTATTTTTCACTTCCCATTTTGGTGGGAAGAAGTAATGTATTGGTTCCACTGATGGTTTGTATTTTTGTTTGATACGCTTATTGCCAACAAGCAACTCTGGAATCTTTGCTCTCAGATATTTATCAGTTTCACAAAAGCAATTCTGAAGATCCAACAATGTAGGTTTGTGATTATCAAGAGATTTGAAATCTGTATAGCCATATCGTTCTTGCAACTCAGTAAAATGCTGATAGGTATAGCGTATAGCATCCTCATACGTTTTACCATAAGAAAGGAAGCATTTCTGTATTCCTCGGATAGCACCAATACCAGCAACAACAAATGAGTTCTCATCAAAATTGAGATAGGGAGAATAATTGAAGTCTATGGTATATTGATAAGCAAGGAAGCCACCCAAAAAGGAACATTCTCTTAAGAGATTATAAACCTCATCCAAGGATTTGGCATGAAGCACCTTGTCTACGACACCTTCACCCAAGAATTCCTCTTTAACCATTGTCAACCATTTCTCATGCTTGGTTGGCAGATAATCATATCGCTTATGAGATCCAGTCATCATATAAGCATTATTGAAGATAGGCGCATTTTGCTGCCGCTCACTTAACAATCGACTTATCAGCTTAACATCGAAATAATCTGTAGTGATTTCTCCGTATGTTTGCCTTATATACTCCCAAGTCTCAATCTTATTGAAGATTTTGAAGACTAAGATGCGAAGCAACATATCTTCTGGCGTATATGATTCCACCTTATTATATATAACATGGCTGAGCAGATACTGGCTTACCCTATCACATGCCCGATACACGTTGGTAAACTTGTATTCCCGAAGTATCGGGTCTTCCGTCAAGATGTTCTTTCCTTCACATTTCCGCCAAAACATCTTCATACGTTCTTGGATGAAATAGAAGTAATAACGGAAGACTTCGTCGTTGGGAAGGACAAGACTATTCTTCACCATCATCGTAAAGATTTAAATCTGGCAGATGGAATTCTTTCCAATTACAAGGATCTCCATGAATACCTATACAATAATTGCCTTCAAGCCAATAAACAAATGCTCTTACTTGCTCATCCTCTAAATCATGAAATTGCACATTTCTCCATGGAAGTATATAATTTAAATCTTCAGGAATTTCAGGGGCTTGATCACCAAAATAGTAAAACTGCCTTGATAAAAGTACATTAGCGCCAGACACATCAGTATCATAATGACCTTTATTTGGCTCTCCTGTTTCCAAACTATGCGCACAATGTTCCTGAATAACTTTCCCACCAACAGTATGATAAACATTATCACCATACATTTGACATAAAGAGCCATTTAAAACAGGACGTTTACATGCATATTCTGGAGAATTCCAATATTCATCAAAGGTAAGAATCTGTTCCACTTTCATCGCATAAATCAGTCGACCAAGATTCCCCATTCCAACTCCGCCAAAACCAGCTATCCAATCACCGATTTGTAAATACTTATTATGACGGAGTTGTGCCTTACAAGTTGCAAGGCTCATAATTCCCCAAAATGGATTAGGAGCAAAGCCATAATCGTGATCCAATTTATATCTAAAACAATTCATATTATTTGCACTCTATGTAAATCATTGGATATATACTTTTAGTAGCAGGAGTACCATCAGGTAGCTCTGCTGGTTCTACATTGCCCTGTATCATACCAGCAAGCTTATCCATTGAGTTCCATCCGATAGGGGATGTACCATAACGTTTGTAAGCCTCCGGCAATTCGGCAGTTTGAGCACAACCATATTTGTATACTCCTATTATCTTCTTTCCTTGAAAATGAGCATTTCGTATTTCATAGTTTACCCATGCTCGTTCGTGAGTATGCTCTCCTATCAATACAATAAAAGTACCTGCCCATTTTATGGCTCTTCGAATATAGCGAGCAACAGTTGCATCCGCAACATGCTTGCCTTTATGAACAACTTTATTGTCCTTATCCTCTTGAAGAGAACTACTTCTTACGTCATAGCCCTTACTTCTAAGATTGTCGAGCAAATCTCTCAACTTAGGAACGTCGGCACTATGATGACATATAAAAACATTATTACTCATAGGCATTTATTTAATCTCCTTTAGTCCTTTCAGCACCAAAGAAACAATTTCCATTATATTAACAGAATGGAATAAAGTCTTATTCTCTTCATCAGACAGACCATTATTCAAATCTGATATTTTTATATTTCCTAATTCCGCATACCTTATTGGCATCCCATGCTCTACACACCACTTATAAAGTTCTTTGTAATTACCATCGGACATAGCAACATCTCGCATCGCAGCAAAAGTTGTTTTCTTTTCTATGATATCTGCAAGAAGATGAGCAACACCACCAAAACCACCGATAAGATATACATGTTGCTTATTCTCTGTTGCTATCATAAATTCTTCTGCGACACCTGCCATATAGCCTTTAAAGCCAGAAGTCCTGCCACCAACAACAATTCTGGCATTTGTCACCTTTGCCATTTGCTTGCGCATTGAATTTAAGGAAGTAGCCCATTTCAGTCTATTCTCTAACGAACAAGGTGGAACAAAAACACGTTTTTCTTCTTCCGCTACATTATCACCTGCCTCTGCTGGGATAAGTTGTATTCTGGAATTAAGATACTCAGCTTTTTGCTCCAATGTCACATTATTATATAATGGCCAGGAAAGATAATTGTCTATATAAACTACATCAGGATCTGATTTTTCCCTTTGTCCATATTGATTAGACAGTTCCTTGAATAATTCCGTGTAACCATCTTTGCGTAAATCACCACCATAAACCAAATGACCTCCTGCCTTCAAAATATGGCGAGTCAATTCTATAGTTAAGTCCTTCAAGACCTCTCCACCTATACCAAGAGATGACAAATCATCATTATCAGATATAGATATGGCTACCTTTTTATCTTTTAAATTTAAATCAGCTGTTAAGCTCGCCATTGGAGTAACAAATGAAATATTACGATCCATCTGTTTGCATATTCCACGCAATACATTTAGCTCCTCATTTCCCAAAGGAGGTTCTGGATATAACAATATAGTTGTATCCTTTTTTATAGTTGACAAATTATAAGCCTCTGGTGGGTAAGGGAGACACTCTATGGTTGTATCACCTGCTATCAAAGAAGCCAATAGCTTCTTCTCATAGCATTGATCCAAAGTTGTACGAAGTAAAAGATTGATTATCGGACGCCAATCTCCCTTGTATGAGATACTTGGTACATTACCTATATAAGGAAAAGTTCTATCCACCTTGTCCTCTACCATATTTACCAATACAATAGGAACTTGCTTCTCCTTTGCCGTCAAAGCCTCTATTCTACACCATTCACGTGAGGAATAAGAATCGGTAAACAAAATCAAAAGGACTGAATTTTCAACATTATTTTTAATTTGATCACCAAACTTATAACCGTCAAGGATGTCATGAACATCAAAGAATGAATTCAACTTTGTATCGGAATAAAGAAATTCTCTTACATCCTTAGCACTCTGTTCTCCCTTGTTTCCTTTATCTCTCTTAGAATGGCTTATAAAAACCGACAACGCATCAGTACCTTTGCCACTAATGAAGCGAATAAGCAAATCAAAAAGTCTGGTTTGAAAGACTTCCCAATTATCTTGCTCGAACAAGGAAATTGAACCTTTGTCATCTTCTTCACCAACAACAATTGATTGCGTTTCCCCTAAATTCTTATTCATGGAGAAAGCATACTTATACTGCTTGACCGCAATAACTTTCGTATTCTCATCTGCATTCTTTATGATTTCATCAATATATTTACGCCATGATTCAGAACTATACATGTTGATATCAATGAAAACAAGGTAGACTTTCTTTTGGCTTTTTGACTCTACGCATGGATTGATGTCATCAACGCCCGAAGCATAGAATACAGGTATATCCAATCCATCCATGAATGGATTGTTGATGTCTCTACATAATAAGCTGTAAAGCTCTGTATATATTTTCTTCCCATCTTTATTCTTTGAGTGGAATAGGGCATAAACTGATAAAGGTTGCTGTTTCATAATCACACAATATTAATTCACTTTATATATTGATGTTGGAATACATAATAGAAGCCAATGGGTGATTGAAATTTGAATACGTACGTATATATCCTTCATTTATATTTCTTGAGATTCTCATATTGCGAATCTTGCTGTCAAGTGCTTCGCAATCACCATAAACAGGTACCACCTGTAAATATTCTGGCAACATCTTAAAAGCGACATCTTTCAAACGTACACAAAACACATTATGATTATACCCATAACCTACTTCCCAAGGAACCCATTTGGACTGTAATGCATTCTCACTCAGCAAACACATCAAGTGAGTACTTTTATTTATTCCAGCCTTGATAGCATCAACTACGCTATTAGGATTTGAACGATTGATATTCAAATCATACTCATCAAAATAAACATCAATTCCACAATTAATCAAATAATCAGCTATCAGTCTAGCTGCATCCTTATCTTTTTGCTGATGACTTATAAAAACACAGCACTTACCATTGTAATACTGATAGCCATTGCCAAATACATTACCTGCCATAATTTCAAGAATTTAAGATCATTAGTAATTATAGTTCAACTCCAAATGAGTTTCTTGCGTTCGAACTTCACTTGCTTTATAGGAATAAAAGAAGGAAACTATAATCGCTTTTTGTTTGTTAGTCTCTTCTGAATATGTCTCTTGTATAGACCTTATCCTTTACATCATCCAGACAAGCATCATAGCGATTGGCGATAATCGCATGGCTCTGTGCCTTGAAAGCTGCCATATCATTCACCACCTTGCTACCAAAGAATGTGCTGCCATCTTCGAGCGTTGGCTCATAGATAATCACCTCGGCACCCTTTGCCTTGATACGCTTCATGATGCCCTGGATAGCACTTTGGCGGAAGTTATCGCTGTTTGACTTCATGGTCAGCCGATAGACACCAATCACACAGTTGTGCTCCTTGCTGGCATCATAGCTATTGGCATCGGCATAGCTGTAATAGCCTGCCTTCTGGAGTACGGCATCTGCAATATAGTCCTTACGGGTACGGTTGCTCTCTACGATTGCCTCTATCAGGTTCTCAGGAACATCGGCATAGTTTGCCAGGAGCTGCTTAGTATCCTTCGGCAAGCAATAACCACCATAGCCGAAGCTTGGGTTGTTGTAATGGGTACCGATTCGTGGGTCGAGACCTACGCCATCGATAATAGCCTTGGTATCGAGTCCCTTCACCTCTGCGTAAGTATCCAGCTCGTTGAAGTAGCTGACACGAAGAGCCAGATAGGTATTGGCGAAGAGCTTGACTGCCTCTGCTTCCTTCATACCCATGAAGAGAGTATCGATATTCTCCTTGATGGCACCTTCCTGAAGCAAAGCGGCGAAAGTCTTGGCTGCTTCCTTCAACATCTCGACATTGGTTACTGACTTGATAGCCTCGTTCTCTTCAGCAAACTCTGGGCGCTCGATAATCTTTGGATAGCCTACGATGATGCGACTTGGGTAAAGGTTATCATAGAGTGCCTTGCTCTCACGAAGGAACTCTGGAGAGAAAAGGAGGTTGAACTTCTTCACACCCTTCTTAGCATACTTCAAGTAGAGGCTGCGGGTGTAACCTACTGGGATGGTACTCTTGATGACCATCACTGCATCTGGGTTTACCTCCAGAACCAGGTCGATGACTTCTTCTACATGGGTTGTATCGAAGTAGTTCTTCACTGGGTCGTAGTTGGTTGGTGCTGCAATCACTACGAAGTCTGCATCCTTATAAGCTGACTTGCCGTCAAGGGTTGCCACGAGGTTCAATGGCTTTTCTGCCAAATACTTTTCGATGTAATCGTCCTGGATTGGAGAAATCTTATTGTTGAGTTTCTCCACCTTCTCTGGAATTACATCTACTGCTGTTACATGATGGTGCTGAGATAACAGGGTTGCTATACTCAGACCTACGTAGCCGGTACCGGCTACTGCTACTTTTATATTCTTAAAATCATTCATAATGATATTGTGTTTTGTTCTTTTTTTGTTCTAAAATCATCCCAACCTTCTTTAGCATTAAAGAAGGAGTTTTTCTAAAATCATCCCGTCCTTCTTTACCATTAAAGAAGGCTCCACCTCTCACCCCGACCCTCTCTCCTCAGGAGCGAGGGAGGAAACCGCCCTACTCGGTGCTCAGAACCGCTACGCTCTAAGGTTGGCGGACCATCAAAGGTCTTCGCCAGGTTGTGCGGGATGGGACCGCCTTACTATTGCGGGATATGACTTGCTTATTAGGAACGCCTAGCTAATGTTCGGGTTTCAACATAAACATATTAACAGTATTGTTGAATTCTGACACGTAATCCACAAAATGCGGATTATCCTTTCTTAGAATCATTGCTGCGTAATTATCTACTCCTTCTAAGTCTTCGATATTAGCAACCATAATGACATATTGTTAACGGTAAGTATTTGGATTTACCATCATAACATCATACGGCGAAGTGGCATTGATAGTTTTCAAAGAAAGCTGTTTAATGTCACCAAACATTTACAAACTTTGGTTCTTCTCCAGTGCGAGCTAGATAATCCAAATTCACATCCGCTAAGTCTGCTCCAATAATCGTCACCCGATTGTTGTATTTACGTATCTCATGCCCATCCTTTATTTGCTTGGAGTAGCAATTGGCATCCAACTGGAGACAACGACACACATTGAGACTTGTTGCTTCCATGTTCTTGTCGATAATGATGATTTGGGCATCGTGGTTCTCTCGCAACATATCACAGAAATAGTTGTCGGCAGAAGAGAATGAATAGCCAAAAATGACTATCTTACTTGCACGCAACACCATTTGTGAAGCATGATACCATGTATCAATGTAATGCTTGGATATAACAGGGCGCAACTTTAAGGGTGGTAAGAATGATGGGATGGGGATAGACTTGTGGTCTGAATCAAAACTTATCTCGGCTGCCAATTGATTCCTGAAGAAATCTTCTAAATCAATGGTCGTTAAATCTTCATGCTGAAAATCGTTCTTGTTCTCTACATCTACATACTCTTTGAGTGAGCCATGGAAATACAGCGCAGTTGGAGAGGCTTGGGAAGCATACGATGTATAGTTGAACGTGATGACTTGGCAGTCTTTGCCTTCCAACTGGTCATAAATAGTGGGGGTGTCTTTGTTCTCTACAACCACATTCTCTTGCGCCTTTCGCTGTTCCTCGCTTACCAAGTATGCCCATAGAATCCAGGATATGTATAAATAGTCGCGGATATAACTGTTTTGCCCCGTATAAAATCCATAGAAATACCCTGCGAGCAGTTGCTCTATATCGAGCATGTTCTTGTAGATATGGCGCAAGATGGGGTTATTAGACTCATGGATGCTCTTCTGAAGTATCTCCACGATGATGTTCTTGAATGTCTCGGTATAGTTGAGATGGCTCAAATCTATGATGCTGTCATCTTTTACTACCGTATGAAACACCTCTTCTATCAAGTTCGTCGTCTCGGCATCTATCTCCGCTCCTTTCTTGAAGTCCAACACCTTTTTGAAAAGGCGAACGATAAGCATACCCAACTTGCGTTGTGACTCATCAAGGCTTGCGTTGTTGGCAAGTTCGTCATTGATATTATGGCAAATGGAAACTATCTCCCTGTCCAGGTCCTTAGCCAAACGGTCGATGGCTGTACTCACAAACTTGTCGAAGTGGAAATGTACTCTGCCTATTGTCTTGCGCAAAATTGTATCAAGCGTCTTACCTTCGTCGGTTTCCAAAAAATCGACAATGCGAGGTATAAGGTCGGCTGATGTCGGCAAGCCTATTGTGGCATCCACTCCAGCGCCAAGCACTATCAGACTAAGTGGCTTGTCCTTGCTTCCTAATATTTTCCGAGCGAATTCCTCACCATAGAAATATTGGTTCTGAGTCATTGCATTGGGAGCAATTTGATTGGCTCCGTTGTTGATATCAAATGATGTATCTGCCATTTTCAAGTTTTCAATGTTAGAAAGAGGGTTAGGTTACTTTCCAAAGTATCTTAGGATACTTGACGATGTATCTTAGGATACTTGGCGAAGTATCCTAAGATACTTTTTTCGGGGTGGGTTAGCGACCGGGGTGACGGAGCGTCTTTTTGCGGGCCGTCCAGGCATTATTGATTGCTACCCGAAGGTTGTCGATAGTCTGCCCTTTTTCCCATTTCGGAACGAAGGGAAGGAGGAGGGAAATGAAACTCTGCTTCACTATCAAATCATCGGTGAAGGAAGGCTCTTGCTGGCGCATGGATGCTACCACCTCGCCCAGGTCTCTCGCTGTCTTGCAGGAACGAAGGAGGGTGATGTAGCCGCGCAAGGATTCCACCTTATTAATATATATAGCGAGGGCCTGCTCTTCCCCGGTGAGAGGTTGAGGTGCTTCGCCATCCTTGGCAAGCGTCTTCTCAGCAAACTGGTCGCCATAGAAGTTTTGCTCTGCCTTTGTAGCGTTGGGGAGGATTTGGTTATTGCCTCCGTATATATTGAAAGTTACATCTGACATATTATAAAGGTAAAAAAGTAAAAGGGTAAAAGGGTAAAAATGACTTACTGACTATGATAATCTCTTGATTTTCTTAACTTTATTCAATAGATATTCAACGTTTTTCAATGCCTTTCAACAGAATTGTTTTCGGACCACGGATGTTGTATCTTTGCAACAGCTTAAACGAAGAACGAAGAGTGATGAGTGAAGAATTCAATACCCGGGGTGCTCGACATTCAAAGCTTAGAGTAGCTGACAATTTTAGTATTAACAATTTAAAAGAAAGGAAAAGATTATGATTGAGTATTCTATTTACATGATGGGTAATCCTATCAAACCAGAGGAGCCTCAAAAGGCTTATGCCAAGAACCAAGTTCGTGAAATCTGGGACTTGAACAAGTTTTGCAAGCACATTGCATCACACAACGCTGGCTACAGCCGCGGTATGGTGAAAGCCATCTTGTCGGACATGTGCGACTGCTTAGTAGAGCAACTGCTCAACGGCAACAAGATTAAACTCGGTGAGTTTGGTGTCTTTGGCATCACTATCAACTGTGAGGGTGCGGAGTCGCTGGAGAAGTTTAGCGAAGAGAACATCAAGTCGGTGAACATCAAGTTCAATGCTGGTGTGGACTTTGAGAACCTTATTGATAAAGCTGAGTTCAAGCTCGTGGCCAGCCGTGCTGGTCAAGCTGCCTTGCTCAAGGCTGAAAAAGCGAACGAGTCTACCGTTGACCTGGAGGCTGCGAAGAAGAAGCCTACTACCGACAAGGAGGAAGGCTCTGGTAACACCAAGCCATCTGACAAGGGTGATAACACTCAAGGTGGTGGCAGCGAGAACGGCGGTGAGAACGCAGGCACCGATGGTGGCGGAACTGATGCTGGTTCAGACGGCAACATGGGATAAGCCAATCTAGCAGTGCCTTGCCTCTGAAAAAGGGAGGCACTGCTTACCCTTAACTTATTGTTTCACTTTTAAATATCATTGATTATGAAAATGTTTCGTTCTAACTCAGAATCAAATCCGAACCGGATTTCATGGACTCAAATCGTGAATGCCATCGTACAAGCGCTGATTGCTGCGCTCACGGCACTGGGGGTAAGTTCGTGCACAATGTTTAATCTTTAATGTAGAATTAATCTTATGACTAAAGATACATTTCCTATGAACATTGGAGGGGAGAAGGTGCGATCTGAGCGCCTGCTCCTCGCCAAAGTGGAGGACGGCAAGAACATGATGTCTGCCGACTCTATCAGATTTTTGGTGCTGCATTGCTCGGCTACCCGACGCAATCAGGACTATAGTGTTGAACAGCTGCGACGCGACCATAAGGCACGTGGGTTTTATGATATCGGATATCACTTCTATATCCGGAAGGATGGGACGATGACGCAGCACCGTAAGTTGCTGGAGGTGGGGGCTCATGCCAGACCTTATAATAGATGCTCGATTGGCATCTGCTACGAGGGTGGTCTGGATGAGCATGGCAAGGCTTGCAATACCATGACGGCTGAACAGGAAACGAGACTCGTTGATCTTTTCAGAAATCTGAAGACACTCTTTCCTAAAGCGAAGATTGTGGGGCATCGAGACTTGCCGGGGACTACTCCGAAGGAGTGTCCGGGCTTTGATGCTGGCAGCTGGGCTTTGCAGCACCAGTTGGAATAGATTAGAGATGTAACCGTCCTTCCTTACCATTTTTCGAAAATCACCCCGTCCCTCTTTACCCTTAAAGAGGGCTCCACCTCTCA
>ENA-OPRV01000111-OPRV01000111.1-human-gut-metagenome-genome-assembly--contig:-NODE-111-length-59697-cov-6.155578_pt1 | contig 59697 bp, 44 predicted proteins | sample MGYA00241896_ERZ501886 | MGnify/ENA primary metagenome ERZ501886 (study PRJEB25962, sample SAMEA2042452) | human gut metagenome | biome: human gut; feature: human-associated habitat; material: faeces... | reverse complement strand
GTCCGGGTCGAGGGTCGTGTCGATGCGGTAGCCGCCCGCGAGCAGCGTTTCGGCGCTCACGTCCAGCCGGGATTCGGCCTCATCCAGCACGGCATCGACGAACCAGCCGTAATCTGTCTGCACCTGCGGCGCGCCGCGGGCGGTCAGTTCCTCCGCCATTGCCGCGTCGTATTCCGCCTGTGTCAGCATATTTTCCTCCAGCATGATGGACAGAATATACTCCCGGCGCTCGCGGTTGCTCTCCGGCGCGGATTGCAGGCTGTACGCGGATGGCGCTTTGATGGCAGCAGCGAGGGAGGCAGCCTGCGCAGGGGTCAACTCCGCCGCATCGACGCCGAACGTGACTTCTGCCGCCGCCTGCACGCCATATGCGCCCTGCCCGAAGTAGATGAAATTCAGGTACATGTCCAGAATCTCGTCTTTCGTGTACTGCTTTTCCAATTGCAGCGCGAGGTGAATTTCCTCCAGCTTGCGGGCAATCGTCTTCTGGCTGGACAAGTGGGAGAGCTTAATCAGCTGCTGGGAAATGGTGGATGCGCCCTGACTGAACGCGCCGTCGCGGACGTTGGTGAGCATGGCGCCGATGATGCGCGTGATGTCAAAGCCCGGATGCTTGTAGAAGCGCAAATCCTCCGCAGCAAGGAACGCATTTACGACGTGCGCGGGCAGACGCGACGTGTCGATGACCGTACGGTTCTCCTTGCCGACAAGCGAGGTGACGTAATCGCCGTTCTTATCGTGTATGGCACCGGTCTGGGCGAGCGACGTAAGCCGGGACGGGTCAAGCGACTGCCAATCCGCCACGGAAAACGCCTGATACGCCCAAACCGCGCCGCCGAGCAGCAGCATCAGCAAAATTGCCCAAATCGCCGGAAGCACCCAATGCCTTTCTTTCTTCATGCCTGCCACGCCTCCCATATTTCTCTTTCCATCCTGCCCCGAAAATGAAAAAAATCTGCATGGAAATAATTTTCATCACTCAATAGAGAGACGGTTTACGAAAAAAAGCAGATATTTCGTTTTTTTTTGTGAAAAAAGACTGGTCAAACGGGTGAAATTGGTCTATAATAAAGCACAGACAGATAGACGCGGCAGATGCCCGTCTGATTGAAGGAGGAAAACTGTGCGGAAACTTCTTGCGATTCTGCAAATCCTCGTGCTGATGGCAGCAATGGCGCTGCCGACAGCTTTCGCCGCCGAAGCGCCGATTATGCTCGCCGGCTTGGAAGCTGCGTCGTCCTCCAGCAGCACGGAAGCGCAGCATGACTGGGACACGAACTTATTCTTCCAAACAATGCAGGAAAAAACCGGGATTGCCTTCTCCTTTACCGAATACGTCAGCCGAGAGGCATGGACGGAGGCGAAAACGGAAATGCTGGCGGGCGAGGTTGCCATGCCGGATATGTTCTTCAAGGCGGAACTGACCCCGCAGGAGACGCTGGCGTTCTATGAAGCGGGCAAGCTGATTGACCTACGCCCGTATCTGGCGGCGTACGCGCCGCACGTCTGGGCGCTGCTGGAAGCCAATCCGGAATGGATGGAAGCCGTTTCGCTGCCCGACGGCGCGATTATCGCACTGCCGAGCATCAACGAACTGACGCCGAACAATACCATGTGGATTAACAAGACGTGGCTTGACCGCTTGAAAATGGGCGTGCCGACGACGGCAGAGGAACTGACGGAGGTGCTTCGTCAATTCCGCGACCGCGACATGAACCAGAATGGCAGCCGCAACGACGAAATCCCGCTGTCCTTCGTGAGCATGTGGGACTTGCGCTTCTTGGCGCACGCGTTCGGCATCAATGCGGATGATTACTACCTGACGGAACAGAATGGAAAAATCAGCGAAGTGCTGACGACGGAGGAAAACCGCGCGTTCCTGACGTGGCTGCACGAGCTGTACACTGAGGGGCTGCTGGATTCGCAGGGCTTTATGGCCATGCGGCTGGTGGAGGCGGCAACGTCCTCGTCATCTTCCAGCAGCAGCGAAACGGCGAAGTATGGCGTATTCTTCGGTGCAACGCCGCAGGACGTGGTCGGCGTGAATCTCGCGTCGGAGTATATCGCGCTTGATCCACTGCTGTACAACGGTCAGCAGGTTTACCGTGATTTCACCGGCGACCTCTACCGCGGCACGTTCGCAATTTCATCCACCTGCGCAGAGCCGGAAAAACTGCTGCAATGGGTTGACTACCTCTACACGGACGAGGGCTTCTTGGCGGCGCAGGTCGGCCGGGAAGGCGAGGACTACGACTGGAACGACGATGGCACATGGGCATATGCCCGCACGGCGGAGGAAGTTGTCGCCATGCAGGGCACGAATACCATTTGGACAACCTCGATGCCCTCCTATGCCAGTGCGGAAATTCAGATGAAGATGGATGATGACGCAACGCACGCACTGGCAGCGGAATTGGCGCGCGTCCGGCAATGGGAAAAGCGTGCAATGCCCTTGCTCTACCTGACGCAGGAGCAGATGAACCGTGTCACGGAGCTGCAAAGCGGCATCAGCACCTATGCGGAAACGCGCATGGCGTGGTTTGTCGCGGGGGACGTGGAACTTAATGATGAAACGTGGGCAGATTTCTGCGCGCAGGTGAAGGCGCTTGGCATCGACGAGATGGTCAGCATCTGGCAAAGCGCCTATGACAACGCATGGCATCTTGACAAGTAATAATGCTTTCTGCATTCACCTGCACCATCTGCTCGCGCCTTGACGCATTCTCATTTGAAAATAGTATATACATACGCAAACCATTCAAGAAACCATCCATTGAATGAAAGGACGGAACAAACATGAATCAGTACGCCACGATGATCCGCAACCTAAAATCGCCTGAGGTGATGGAACGCCTGATGCACCTGTATGGCCGCCGCGACGGTATGCTGGTGGAGCAGACGGGCCGCTATATTGGTTTGCTCAAACGGCATGAAGAGCTGTTTCACGAGAACCGCGAAGTGCTGATGATCAGCGCCCCCGGCCGCACGGAAATTGGCGGCAACCACACCGACCACAATCGCGGGCGTGTGCTGGCGGCGGCAATCAACCTGGATACGCTGTCTGCGGTTTCCGCGCGCGACGATATGATGGTGGAAATCCACTCCGACGGCTATCCTGCCATCAAGGTGGATTTGGGCAGCCTTGATGTCGTTGAAAAGGAGAAGGGGAAAACCCATGCGCTGGTGCGCGGCGTGGCGGCGCGGATGGCGGAACTGGGCTACAAAATCGGCGGCTTCAACGCGGCGGTGACGTCGAACGTCATGTCCGGCAGCGGCCTCAGCAGCTCGGCAGCGTTCGAGGTGATGACGTGCGCCATCTTCGACGCGCTCTACAATGGCTTCACCATCGACTACAAGACGCGCGCGAAAATCAGCCAGTACGCTGAAAACGTGTATTTCGGCAAGCCCAGCGGTCTGCTTGACCAGATGGCGTCTTCCGCTGGCGGTCTGGTGACGGTGGACTTCAAGCATGATGACCCCGATGTGCGCCCGATGCACTTTGACTTTGCCAAGTACGGTTATTCGCTGGTCGTGGTGGCGACAGGCGGCAATCACGCTGATTTGACGGACGATTACGCGGCGATTCCGGCGGAAATGAAGAAGGTGGCGGCACTGTTCAATGAACCGTACCTGCGCCGTGTGCGCCCGGAGGAGTTCTATCAGGCGCTGCCGACCCTGCGCGGCAAGGTGAGCGACCGGGCGCTGCTGCGCGCCATGCACTTCTTTGAAGAGGACGAACGCGTGGTTCGTCAAGTGGCGGCGCTTGACCGCAACGACCTGTTCGCGTTCCTGTGGGAAATCATCTGCTCCGGTCGGTCGTCGTATATGTATTTGCAAAACGTCTATGCGAACCCGAAGGATCAGAGCCTGTCGCTTGCGCTGGCGATGGCGGAACACATGATGCTGGACAAGGACGGCGCGTGGCGCGTGCACGGCGGCGGATTCGCTGGTACGACGCTGAACTTCGTGCCGGACAAGCTGCTGGGGCAGTTCATCGAGACGATGGAAGGCACGTTCGGGGAGCATTGCTGCAATGTGCTGGACATCCGTCCGGAAGGCGCTGCCGTGCTGCGGCTGGAATAATGAAATAATTTCGGCAAAATCTTGACAAGGACTGCCGCCTGTGCTATCATAACGATGGCGCGGGCGGCAGATTTTGCTGAAACGCGCGAAACAACTGCACAAGCCACTTGGAGCTTCTTCGGGGCAGGGTGAAATTCCCTACTGGCGGTACAGCCCGCGACCCTTCCGCACCGCAATGGGCAGGAAGGCTGAGCCGGTGAGACGAAAGTCAATTCCGGCGCCAACAGTATAGTCTGGATGAGAGAGGAAAGCTGGAAATATGCGCGGAATTTGGCGAGTATGCCGAAGTTCCGTGATGTTCCGCCCCTGAAAAGCGAACCTGCTTCAGGGGCGTGCATATTTTTAAGGAGGCTTGTCCTATGACAAAGCAGAAAACCCGTTCCAATCTCTCTGTCCAGTACATGACGCGCATCGCCATTCTGGGCGCACTGTCCGCCGTCCTGTTCCCGCTGGAAATCCCGATTGTCGCGTTCTACAAGCTCGACTTCAGTACGCTTCCGGCGCTGCTCGGCGCGTTCTCGATGGGTCCGCTGCCGGGTCTGGCGATTCTGCTGATTAAGGACTTGTCACGTCTGGCGTATTCGTCAAGCATGTATGTTGGGGAGCTGGCGGATTTCATCATGAGCGCGGCGTTCATCCTGCCCGCGTCGCTGATTTACCGCAAGCACAAGACGCGCAAAACCGCGCTGGTCGGCATGGCGGTCGGCACGCTGTGCATGATTGTGGTGTCGGTGCTGGTGAACTGGAAGATGATGATTCCGTTCTACATGACCGCGTTCCACATGGACATGGAAGCGATTATCGGCATGGCGCAGAAGGCACTGCCGTTCGTGGATACGGAATGGAAGGTGTTGCTGTATGTGACGGCGCCGTTCAATCTGCTGAAGGGCTTTGTGCTGAGCCTGCTGACGTTTGTGCTGTATAAGCGGCTGTCGCCGATGCTGCACGTCCGGAAGTAAAGAAAATAAACACGCGGACACAGCCTGAAAGCGCGCACAACTCAATCGCGAAAAAGGGTCAAGGGAGGAACTCCCTTGCAGAGTCCAGAGACAGCGTCTCTGGTGGGGTCAAGGGGCAACGCCCCTTGCGCCTCCTTATAATAGGAAGGAACATAACTATGAGAACACATTCTCCCAATGAAACACGCGAACTGGCGAAAAGGCTGGCGAAAGAGCTTCGGAGGGGGGATGTGCTTCTTTTGTGGGGCGATTTGGGCGCGGGCAAGAGCGAATTCACGCGAGGACTGGCGCAGGGGCTTGGCGTGACGGCGACCGTCACCAGCCCGTCGTTCACCATCCTCAACGTCTACGACGACGGGCGGATTCCCCTGTACCACTTCGACTGGTATCGGCTGAACAGCGTCGAGGAGCTGTACGAAATGGGCATGGAGGAGTTCCTCGGCGGCGACGGCGTGGCGGTGGTTGAGTGGCCCAGCCAGTGCCCCGAAGCCATTCCGGAAACGCACCTTGCCATCCGCCTGACCCCGGTGGACGAAACGACGCGCGATGTGACCATTACTCCGATGGGCGGATTCCGTGAAATATCCTTGGAGGAAGAACAATGAAGCTGCTTGCTGTGGATACATCCGGGCCGGTGTGCGGCGTGGCGATTTTGACGGAGGACGGCATTCGCCATGAGTGCGCCGTCATGAACCACAAGACGCATTCGGTCAACCTGCTGCCCATGATTGACAACGCCTTCCAGTCCACGGGGCTGACGATTCAGAACATGGATCGCTTGGCTGTCGTGGTCGGGCCGGGGTCGTTCACGGGCGTCCGGCTCGGCGTGAGCACGGTGAAGGGGCTGGCGCACGGCGCGGGGAAGCCCTGCGTCGCGGTCAACGCGCTGGAAGCAATGGCGGCAGGCATCAGCGGATTCAGCGGTGTCGTCTGCCCGATTCAGGATGCGCGCGCTGGGCAGGTGTACGGCGCAGCGTTCTCCGCGGGAGAAAATCGCCCGAATCGGCTGATGGCTGACACGCCGATGAAGGTTGAGGACTATGTGGCGGAAATCAGCCGCTTCGGCGACCGCTTCCTGTTCCTCGGCGACGGTATGCCCGTGCATCGGCAGAAGCTGCAAACCCTGCTGGGGGATGCTGCCACGTTCGCGCAGCCGCATCAAGCGTTCCTGCGCCCGGCAGCAGTGGCGTACCTTGCGTCGCTGGAGACGGAAACGGTTGATTACCTGACGCTCATGCCGCTCTACCTGCGCGCCCCGAACGCCGCGCTCAACAAGAAGCTGACGGAGGGTCTCCATGCCTGAAATCACGATTCGTCGGATGACGATGGACGACGTGGACGGCGTGTATGCCGTGGAAATCAGCACGTTTGTCGATGCGTGGAGCCGCGACGCGTTCGTCAGCGACATGAAGAATCCTGTTGCACGCTACCTCGTGGCGGAGCAGGACGGGAAAATCATCGGTTATGCGGGCGCGTGGGTCATCCTCGATGAGAGCCACATCACCAACATCGCTGTGCTAAAGGAACACCGCGGGCAAGGGACGGGAAAACGCCTGACGCACGGGCTTCTGCAATACCTCTCTAACCTCGGTGCGGCATACGCGACGCTGGAAGTTCGCCGCAGCAATGAAATCGCGCAGAACCTCTATAAGTCGCTCGGTTTTGTGCAGCTTGGCGTTCGCAAGCGCTATTATGCCGACAATGGCGAAGACGCGCTCATCATGGTCTGCGACCACATGCCGGCGGCTGACCCGGATTTCACGGAAGCCGAAACGGTATTTGAAGAATAAGCAATGGCGCTCGTCACATGACGGGCGCTTTTTTTGAAAGGAGCAGCTTATGGCGACGATTCTGGTGACGCACGGCATCCCGGCAGAGGGATTTTCGCTGCTTTCGGGAGAGAAAATCGTGATTCCGAAGCCGCTCATGCAGTTTTCACAGGACGAACTCGCGGCGCTGATTCCGGCGGCGGATGCGGTCGTTGCGTGCGGCGCGCTGCCGGGCGAAATCATCCGCAGGGGGACGAAGCTGCGCATTATCGCGGGCTATGGCGCGGGCTATGACGGCGTGGACGTGCGCGCAGCGGCGGAATGCGGCATACCGGTCACGAACCTGCCCGACACCGTGACGGACAGCACGGCGGAGCTCGCCATCGGGCTGATGCTTGCAGTTTCGCGCAGAATTGGGGAAAACAGCCTCCGCGTGCGGGCGGAAGCGCCGGAAAACCTGTTCGGCATGGGCAGAAACATGGGGCGCAGTCTGCGCGGACAGACGCTGGGTCTGCTCGGCTGTGGGCGCATCGGCAAGCGGACGGCGGAAATCGCGACGGCGCTCGGAATGCGCTGCATCGGGTACAGCCGGCACGGGGTGAATCATCCGCAGGTGGAAAGCGTGACCCTGCCGGAGCTGCTGGCGCAGTCTGACGTGCTGTCCCTGCACTGCCCGCTGACGCAGGAGACGCGCCGGCTGCTTGACCGTTCTGCGCTGGCGCGAATGAAGCAGGGGAGCATCCTCATCAACACGGCGCGCGGGGCGATTGTGGACTGCGACGCACTGGCGGATGCGCTGGAATCGGAACATCTGCGCGGCGCGGGGCTGGACGTGTACCCGGATGAGCCGCACATTCCGCCGCGGCTGATCGCGCTGCCCCAGCTTGTGCTGACCCCGCACATCGGCACGAACACGCAGGAGACAAGGCAGCGGATGGCGGAGGAGTGCGCACGGCAAATTGCGGATGCACTGGCGGGAAAACGACCGGCGCATGTGGTGAATGGGGTAGAATAATGCCAAAATTAAAACAGCAGCAGGGCGACAAGCGTCTCTGCTGCTGTTTTTGTAAAGTCAAAATGGCGTGTTCAGGCGATAGCACGTTATTTCGTCCACGCGTCAAACTCTTCATCCGTCGCAAGCACGGTGTGTGTGCCGCCGACGGAATGTTCCGTTCCTTTGGCGTAATCAATGCCGCTGGTGGCGTAGTTGTAGGTCAGCGCGACGCGATGCTTTTCCACCACGGGATTGGGGTGGGGGATGGCGGACAGCAGGCTCTTGGTGTACGGATGAACCGGATGGGAGAAAATCTCCTCCTTCGTACCGGATTCCACCATGTAGCCCAAATGCAGCACGCCGATGCGGTCGGATATGTACTTCACCATGCTCAAATCATGTGCGATAAACAAGTACGCGCACTGCGTTTCCTCCTGAATGTCCTTCATCAGGTTGACAACCTGCGCCTGAATCGACACATCCAATGCGGAAATGCACTCGTCAGCGATAATCAGCTTGGGGTTCATAATCAAGGCGCGGGCAATGCCGACGCGCTGACGCTGACCGCCGGAAAACTGGTGCGGATAGCGGGCAGCGTGCTCCGGCGAAAGTCCGACTTTCTTGAGCATTTCGCTGATTTTCTCCTCGCGCTCCTGCCGATTGGCGAAGCGGTGGTGGATGTCCATGCCTTCGCTGATGATGTCGCCGACCTTCTTGCGCGGATTCAGACTCGCCATCGGGTCTTGGAAAATCATCTGCATATCCGAGCGGAGCATACTGCGCGTGTTGCGGTCAAGCGCGCCGGAAATCACCTTGCCGTTGAAGGTGATGCGACCGTCCGTCGGGTTATACAGGCGGATGATGCTGCGCCCGATGGTCGTCTTGCCGGAGCCGGATTCGCCGACCAGCCCGTAGGTTTCGCCCGGATAGATGTTGAAGGACACGCCGTTGACGGCCTTGACCGTGTAGGTGCGGGAGACAGGGAAGTGCTGAACAAGATTTTCTACTTTCAATAGCGGCTCGCTCATAGATACTTGGCAGCCTCCTTCTTCGCCCGTTCAAGGCGCTCCTTCAATTCCTTCGGCATCTCAAAGGCGGGTGCGTCCGGGTGGAGCAGCCATGTGGCGGCGTAATGGGCTTCGGAAACTTTGAACAGCGGCGGTTCTGCCTTCTTGTCGATGACCATGGCGAAGCGGTTGCGCGCGGCAAAGGCATCGCCGACCGGTTCATGCAGGAGGTTGGGCGGACTGCCCGGAATGGAGTACAAGCGGTCATCAGCCGTCTCCAAATCCGGCATGGCGGACAAAAGACCCCATGTGTAGGGATGGCATGGCTCGTAGAAGATTTCCTCCACATTGCCCACTTCGACGATTTTCCCGGCGTACATCACATTCACATAATCCGCCGCCTTCGCGACGACGCCAAGGTCATGCGTGATGTAAATGACGGACAGGTGCATTTTCTGCTGAATCTGTTTGATGAGGTCGAGAATTTTGCTCTGGATTGTCACGTCCAGTGCGGTGGTGGGTTCGTCGCAGATAAGAATGTCCGGTTCGGCGGAGAGCGCAATGGCGATAACGACGCGCTGCCGCATACCGCCGGAAAGCTGGTGCGGATAGTTGCGGAAGCGCTTTTCGGCATCGGTGATGCCCACCAGTTCCAGCAGCTGCAGGGCTTTCGTGCGCGCCTCGTCCTTCGGCATGTGCTTGTGCAGCAGCATGCCCTCCATAATCTGCTTGCCGATGGTCATCGTGGGGTCAAGGCTCGTCATGGGGTCTTGGAATACCATCGCGAGGCGCTGACCGTTGTATTCCGTGCGCAGCTGCTTCTTGCTCAATTTCAGCAAATCAACGGTTTTGTCCTGTCCGTGCCCGTCATCGTATGTATACAGGATTTCGCCGCTGTTGATGGTGGCGTTGCTGTCCAGCAAGCCGACGGCGGCTTTCATCGTTACGGATTTTCCCGAGCCGGATTCGCCCACGATGGCGACGGTTTCGCCCTTTTGCAAATCCAGATTGATGCCGCGGATGGCATGTACTACGCCGGCGTTCGTGCGGAAGGAAAACGTTTTATCGGCATAAATGTCGTCGTAAGGTTCGCCCGTCACCATCTCGTGGATGGCAGGTACACGCGGACTGATGCCGACGGCGGCCTTCTTGCGTCCCTTGGCATTGAGCGCTGTGACGATTTTGTCATACGCATATCCGCTGAAAAGCGGCGCGACGAACGCCAGAAAAATCATCAGCAGTACCAGAATCAGTCCAATCATGGCGCGCTTGTTGCGGACAAAGTGCGTTGCGACACCCTTCCAGTAGCCTTGGGAAGCATAGTTGGTGTCGGTCGCAATGTCTGCCTGCTCCAACTGCGCAAAGTCCCCGGCGACAGGGACGTATTCCGCTGCCTGCACCGGCGGCAGGTTTCTAACTGTTTCATTCGTTTGTTTCCAGATGCAAGAGGCAGAGCGGTCTGCCTGAAGAGAACCGCTCTGCCTGAAGATTTCGATACGATTTTAGATTGGCTCAGCCTCTTCTAAAATCGCACACGACTGATTACTTGATGACGGCACTCTTATACACGCGGTTCAGCGCGACAGGATGGAAATCAATCCCCTCAACGCCCTCAGTAATCAGGTTTGCATTTGCCTTGGTGAACAGCGGCGCAATGACAGCTTCCTGCATGACGAGGGTTTCCGCCTTGAACAGCGCCTCCCAGCCACTTTTTCATCCGGTTTCACCCTTTCTATATTTTGAAATGCAGGAACGATACACGAAACTTGCATTTCATGGACGAATCATGTTTCAAGAAAAAGTAAAGGGGCGATGAACGAAAAAACATGAAATGTGCAAAGTGGAGTGCACAGAGGAAAAATAAGAACAAGGGAAAAACAAAGGAATGTCCAAAACGGTGCTGAGAAAAGCAAACGCCGAAAAGTTCGAGAAGCCGTTTGAATACCATATACCTGAATCGGCAGTGAAAACATCTGGTATCACATGGTTCCTAAATGCTTGACTTTTCTTGCTGCCTATGTTATCTTTCTATTGTAGCGTTTGCTTTTTCTGCAGCCCCTTGCCGACGACTTGCATCTCCGCAAAGGGACGGTTATGCCACACTCCCTACCACCGTTAGGAGGTATCACAATGGATGACATTCTGTTTACCTGTGCAGGAACGAGCGACCCTGTTCGCGGCAATCGCGACGGCGGCATTCTGCATATCATGCGCTATTACCACCCGAAGCGAGTATATCTCTTCCTCAGCCAGCAAATCGCCGACTTGGAAGCACAAGATCACCGCTTTGAAAAGACTTTCCAGCACATGCAGGAATACTGTGCGGCGCATGGTGTGGTTTATCAGCCTGAACTTATCATCCACAACAGCGGTTTGGATGACGTTTCAAAGATTGACCTCGTCGAAGAGCCGCTGCTGGAATATTTCACCTCTGCTGCCGTAGAGAATCCGAATTGCCGCATTCTGCTGAACCTGAGTTCTGGCACGCCTCAAATGAAAACGCTGATGCAGTTCCTTGCGGTTGATTCCCCTTACCATGTGTTAGGGGTTCAGGTTGATGGCCCGCAGAAAAAGAAAGGCGAAAAAGACCCGCCGCGCACGGACGATAGAATGTATAACGTCGACTATGAGTTAGAAACAAATTATGATGATGAGCCGGATTGCCTGCCGGAAGGCGAACGGCGCAACAGAACGTCCGAACCGGAAATGTTTGCCATCAAGCATCAGCGCCATCGCCATCAGCTGCTGAAGCTGCTGGAGCGGCAGGACTATGACGCCATGCTGGACATGTCGCAGAATTTACCCAAACAGCTGCAAACGCTGCTCCAGCATTTGAACGCAAGAAACAACTTGCAAAGCGAGGAAGCCTACAAGCGGTCAAAGGAGCTGCCGGATTTAGGCTTTCCGCTGTATCCAGCGATGAAAAGTGATTCGCATTACCGCGATTTAAGCGAGTACTACCTGCTGCTGCGCAATCTGCAAAAACTGGGGCGGTATTCGGAATTTGTGCTGCGGCTGAATCCGTTTTTGACGGAGCTGCTATATACCCTGCTTATGCAGACGGAATTTGCTGGCTATCTGAAAAAGAATAACGGTCGAATTGATGTCGCGACGGATGTGCTGAACAGCAAGCAACCGGAACTGATGAAAAGGCTTCAAGCCGAAGCGCAGAGGACGCTGCTTGATTACAAAAATTTTAGCATCTTTCTTGGCATTTCTATGCTGCTTGTCACAGATACACTCTCCGACGCGCATCAGAATTTCCTTCGTGCCTGCAATGCGCTCAACACAGCGCAGCGCAACACAGCCGCGCATCAGCTTCATGCTGTGCTGGAAGAGGACATCAAGCACGATTGCTTCTTCGGCATCAAGCACTATGGTTCTGCTGAAATTGTGCAGAAATTAGGCGAACTGCTGGCACAGGCATACCCGGATGTGTGCGACAAGTCGCTTTTCAGAATTTACGACCGCTGCAACGACTACATCAAGGCGCATTTGCAGCTGGGCGCTGCGAACCTTTAATTTTTGTGCGCCAAATCGGCAGCTTTTTCAGAGGTTCGCACCGCTTTGGGGATTGTTTTGACCAGTTTTGGATGTTGTTTTGTCGAACTTTCGCTTGACTTTTTCTGCTGTTTGTGCTATTCTTCCATTATCAGCACAGCTTCTTTTGTGGGGTTTTGCTGATGCAGCTTAGCCCCGCGAGGGGACGGTTACTCAAATCCGGGCACACGTAGGCATACTTGCCGTTTACGGATGCAGCTTAGCCCCGCGAGGGGACGGTTACCAGACAACCATCAAATGGTCTCCGTCGAAGTCCATCTGATGCAGCTTAGCCCCGCGAGGGGACGGTTACGGGGAACGACGGATTTTTGTCATCTTCTCCAGACGATGCAGCTTAGCCCCGCGAGGGGACGGTTACGCCGGGACGTGTTCGAAGAAGCAAGCAGGAGACCGATGCAGCTTAGCCCCGCGAGGGGACGGTTACATCTCCTAAATGGAGAAGAAAGGTGAGTACAAAGATGCAGCTTAGCCCCGCGAGGGGACGGTTACAATTTTTCACCTTTCGAGAATCGCCTATATGGAGAAGATGCAGCTCATCCCCGCGAGGGGACGGTTACTATTCGCCGAAATTCTGCTTGCAGATGTTCTGCGGATACAGCTTATCCCCGCGAGGGGACGGTTACGCGCTTGCGCCGTCTTTTCGACCTGTCACTCCCCGATGCAGCTTATCCCCGCGAGGGGACGGTTACTCGTACTCGTACGCCTGTTGACCGTAAAAATTGGATGCAGCTTATCCCCGCGAGGAGACTCCGTCCATATGTTTTCTCCGGCAAATTTCCGTCATTTTATTGACAATTCGCACATTCTCTGCTATACTTCATGGTGAACTTTTCCTTCTTGTTAACGGAGGTGGTTTTTTGAACGAATTAACTTTACAGGCAACCTTCGCCGGTCTGCTGCATGACATCGGCAAAATTGTCTGGCGCGCTGGGCCGGGGAAACGCACGCACGCGTTCGCAGGCGCGGAATACTTGAAAGCACATTTTGCCGATCCCAAAGCGCAGAATTTCCTCGCCTGCGTGCAGTATCATCACGAGAAGGAGCTGCGTGCGGCTTCCTTGCCGGCGAATCATCCCGCCTATATCACCTGTGCAGCCGACTCGATTGCTGCCTCCATCGACCGCCGCGGCATCGAATCGGGCAATCAGGATTATGATGCTTCACAGCCGCTGCTGTCCATTTTCTCGCATCTCAATGGCGAACATCCCAAACAGTTTGTCGCTCCTATTCAGCCAAGCGGCAGCGTTCCGTTCCCCGTTTCCGCCGCATCCGTCGCGAAAAGCGACTATGAGCAGCTCCTCCACCATTTTGAGCAGGGTTTATCGCACATCGGCTATGGCGCGGAATGGCTGAATGCGCTGCTTGCCTTGCTGGAAGAATGCACGTCCACCGTGCCTGCCAGCACCTATCGCGCACAAAGCGAGGATGTTTCGCTGTATGACCATCTGAAAGTTACCGCTGCCGTCAGCGCCTGCATCAGCGAATATCTGCTGGCACAGAAAATTGATAATTATCGGGACTATTTGCAGTCTCCCAACGCTGATTTCCGCAAAACCAACGTTTTTCTTTTGTATACCGCTGATATTTCCGGCATTCAGAAATTCATTTACACCGTCGCCACCCGCGGCGCACAGCGCGCACTCCGCAGCCGTTCCTTCTTTCTGGAGCTGTTCATGGAGAATTACATCGACCTTGTGCTGGATGCGTGCGGTCTCAGCCGTGCGAATCTGCTTTACAGCGGCGGCGGTCATTGTTATCTGCTGCTGCCCAACACGGATGCCGTCAGAGCCACAGTGCGTGAAGTCAACCGAAAGACAAATGACTGGCTGATTGCGCAGTTCGGTATCCAGCTTTTTCTTGCCAACGGATGGTGTCCGTGCAGTGCTGATGCGCTGTGCAATCGCCCCGCGGAAGAATCCCCCTACAAGGAGATTTTCGCCAAGGCTTCCGCTGTCCTCAGTCAGCATAAGCTGCAGCGTTATTCCGTTGCGCAAATCAAGCGCTTGAATCAGTTTGCCGATGCGCTTTCCGGGCGCGAATGCACCGTCTGCGGGCGCGTGGACAATTTGCAGGAGAATCGCTGCCCGTGGTGCCGCGCATTCGAGAACATTTCGCGGAAATTGCAGAATCCGCAGTATACCGCTTTTTGCATCACCCGCAATCCATCCGCATACGACTTGACCCTGCCTGACCGCAATGGTCAGGATGTTTCCCTGCTTTTGCTGACGGAGGACGAAGCCGCCAAGCAAATTGCGCAAGACCGACAGCTGATTCGCTTGTATGGCAAAAATCGCACCATTCTTGGCGCGCAGATCTGCACACGGCTCGACTTGTGCGATTATTATGCCAGCAATCTGAACACATCGTTAGCGGCGCAGTCCGAGGGGATTCGCCGCCTTGCCATCTGCCGCATGGATGTGGACAATCTGGGCGAAGCGTTCGTTTCCGGCTTTGAGCAGAAGGACAAGCCGCTGCCGAAGAAACGGTATCATTTCGTCACACTCTCCCGAACGACCGCGTTTTCTCGGCAAATGTCGCTCTTCTTCAAGCGCTATATGAACCTTGTGCTAACGCAGAATGAACAAAAGCCGCTGCAAATTGCCGTCATTTATTCCGGCGGCGACGATGTGTTTCTGCTGGGCGCGTGGAATGACGTCATCACCGCGGCAACGCGGATTGCGGATGCTTTCCATGCTTATACATCCGGCGCATTGACCATCAGCGCAGGCATTGGGATGTACGATGCGAAATATCCCATCCGCATGGCTGCCGAAGAAACGGCCGCCTTGGAGCAGCACGCCAAAAACGAGCCCGGCAAAAATGCGATTGCCTTGTTTGATCCGCAGGAACATCACACCTATTCGTGGCCTGTCTTTACCAGCGCCGTCCTGGGCGAAAAATATCAGGCGCTGAAAACCTTTTTCGATGGGCAGGATGAGCGCAGGATGGCTTTCCTGTACAACATCACGCAGCTGCTTCGTCTCGCATCCACAGACAAGCTGAATCTGGCACGGTTAGCCTATCTGCTGGCACGCCTGAAGCCAAGCAGCTTTGATAAGGAAAAAAGCGCACAGTACGACGCATTCTCCAAGGCGGTGTATCGCTGGGCAGCCATTCCGCAAGAGCGCGACCAGCTCATCACTGCCATCTACCTATATGTCTACTTGAACAGAAAGGTGGAAGATTCAAATGGCTAACAACAATAACTACAATAGCTATAACAATCAGCGGCAGCCATCCAGAGGCGGCTTCACACCTGACCCTGCCGCTCCGGTTGTAGCAAAGGCAGTCCCGGAAAACTATGTTGATCTTGCAGAAACGCTGATGAGCGCAAATTCAAAAAGCATCACAACATCCAAGCTGCGCAACTGGTTCAGCATTGCCAACGATATCTATAATGTAGAAAGCCGCAGCAGCGAAATCGGCCTGAAGCCGGAAAGCTGCACAAAACTGCTGAATTTGCGCGTGCGCATTGTCTACGATGCCGGCAAGGATTCCAAGATTAAGGATTTTGTCACCAGCGCGAATTTGCTTTCGTATATCAAAGGCATCGGCAGCAGCCGCGAGCAGATGATTCGTTTTGCGCAGTACATGGAAGCCTTGGTTGCCTATCATAAATACTTCGGTGGGAGGGAAGCATAACAATGTACGGAAAAATTATCATCCACTGCGTTTTGACCGTCAAAACAGGATTGCATATTGGGGATTCCTCTGCCTTTTCTGCCATTGGCGCAGTGGACAGCCCGGTTGTTCGCGACCCTTACACCAATCGGCCCATTATTCCCGGCAGCAGTTTGAAGGGAAAAATCCGCACGCTGCTTGTTCGCAGCAAATGCAAGGACATTGAGCATATGCCCGACCACAAGGATGACGACTCCGCCATTCTGCGGCTTTTCGGTTCCGCTGCGCCTGTCAAACGTTCCCGGCTTCAGTTCGCTGACTGCTTTGTATCCAATGCCAGCGATTTTGCAAGCATTGGTTTGACGGAAGTAAAGGCGGAAAACACCATTAACCGTCAAACCAGCCAAGCAAATCCGCGGCAAATTGAACGCGTTACAGCAGGCGTTCAGTTTGGCTGCACCATTGTGTACGATATTGAAAATTCCAGTGAGCTGACCCCCGATTTGCAGCTGCTGGCGCTTGGCATGAAGCTGCTTCAGATGGACTATCTGGGCGGTCATGGTTCGCGCGGCAGCGGGCGGGTCGGCTTTTCCGATTTTTCTTTCCAGCATTTTCAGGATGAAACCTCCGACCAAACGTTGATGGACATTTTCAAGGAGGCCGAGAACTATGAATTATTCCCTAATTCGTCTGCGATTTGATGGCCTTGCTCACTTCGGCACTTCCGATTCTGCGCTTTCCTTATTCACATCAGAAGATCATTTCTATGCCGATACGCTCTTTTCCGCACTTTGCCACACTGCATTGTCTCTCCACGGCATTGATGGACTCCATTCGCTCCTTCAGCAGGCTGCGGATGGTTCATTGCTGCTCAGTGACAGTATGCCGTGGCATCGTACCGCGCACGGTGTTGATTACTACCTGCCCAAGCCTTGCAGGACTTTTTCTCGTCTCCCGCAGAAACAGGACATGCCGCAGGGCAGCCGCAAAGCAATGAAAAAACTTGCATGGATTCCAGTTCGCAGCTTTTCTGATTTCTGGCGTTCTATTGCCGGAGAAGCCTCTTATCAGCCACAGCCGGATGCTTTCGGGACACTTGCAGGCAGAACGCAGGCCGCCGTGTCCGACGAAACGGATGCCGTTCCCTATCAGGTGGGCGCATATCGCTTCTTTCCCGATTGCGGTTTGTATGTGCTGATTGGCTGCAAGGAGCAGCGTCAGCTGGATTATTGCGCCGAATTGTTTACGGTGCTTGGTTTGTCCGGCATTGGCGGAAAAACCAGCGTCGGCTACGGGCGTTTTACCGTCGAAGAGCAGATTCGTTTGGACGATTCTGATGATTCCCAGCTGGTATTCCTCCAACATGCACTGGCAGACGCATCTGCGCCTTATCAATTGCTGCTGACAACCAGTTTGCCGCGCGATGATGAGCTGGAACAAACCATGCAGCACGCGCAGTATCGGCTGATTCGCCGGAGTGGTTTCATCCAATCAAACACATTTAATGCAGAGCCATTCAAAAAGCAAACGCAGTATTACCTTGCCGCCGGCGCAACTTGTACGCAGCGTTATCACGGGGATTTGTACACCGTTGCCGAATCGGGCAATCACCCCGTTTACCGCTATTCCAAGCCGATGTTTCTGGGGGTGAAGGCATGATTGAATCAGGAACGCTCCAATGCTTTGACTTGACGCTGACAACGCAAGGGCTGCTCCACGTTGGGGACGGTAAAGTCATCCCGAAAAAATTTTACATGCTGAACGGCAATACCATCTCCTATATTGATGAAGAACGGCTGTTTGCCCTCCTCCTCCGTCGAAATCAGCTGGAGCGTTTTGAAGCCTATTGCCTTGGTGCGGACACAGATTTAGGACGCTTCTTCAAGAGCATTGCACTTTCTCCCGCTGAGCAGCATGCGCTTGTGCGCTGCACCTTCCGCAGTGCCGATGCACTTGATGAAAACCATTCGTGCAAGGAAATTCGTCCGTTTATCCGCAACACGGCCAATCAGGTTTACGTTCCCGGCAGCAGTATCAAAGGCGCGCTGCGCACAGCCCTGCTTTTTTCCATGATTCAGCAGGATGGCAGCAAAAAAGCCCCTCTTGATTGGCAGAAGCCAAGGGGCGCTTTTGAAGCACGTTATCTCCATCAATTGTATCCGCAGATTGAGCACGATACACCGCAGAAAGACATTCTACGCGGACTTTCTGTTTCCGACAGTCAAGTCATCGCAGACAGTGCCATGTGTTTAAGCTGCAAGTGTGATGCCAGCGTCAGCGGAGCTGTCCGCAAACTGCCCCTCTGCCGTGAGTGCATTGCGCCGGGGCAGCTGATTCATACTACGCTGACGTTGAACCAGTCCATCCTGCGCGGCAGAATTACCAAGGAATCCTTGCTGCGTGCCATCCAAACCTTTGCCGCATACCATCAAAAAACGTACGCTGAACATTTTACCGTGCCTGACCATGCGCATTATCAGCTTGCAGCGTCAACGCTCTTTCTTGGCGGCGGCGCCGGCTTTTTCAGCAAAACGCTGTCGTACCCCTATGAGGGAAAGCAGCTTGCTTTGCAGCATGTTTCTGCGTTCATGTGCAAGTCTTTCCGTGCGCATCATCATGAAAACGACCCTGCACTGGGCATCTCCCCGCATACTATGAAATATGGACTGTATCATCAGGAGTTATTCCCGTTCGGTCCATGCAAGGTGGATATTCTATGATAAAACAATACCGAATCAGCTTGGAAAGCAAGCAAGCTGGGCTCAATGCGTCGATTGCCTATCCGCTTTACGCATGGCTGTTGTCACAAGTGCCGACTGAAGTTGGTACGGCGCTTCACGAGCAAGCCACCCGTCCAATCAATCAGTATATTCTTTGGAATGGTGCTGCCAATCGCGGCGAATGGGTGGTTAACCTCATGACCGACGAGATGGTCGAAATATTTTCGCCTATCTTGAATGCGCTCTCCGTCATTGCTCTGCGAAGCGGCACATTGCTTGCCACCGCAGGAAGCACCGTGGAAATCCCAAATTTCCAGCATCTGTTGAAGTGCGGCGAATCGCTGTCAAACGTTCAGCTTTTTCCAATTCACTTTCTAACGCCCACAACGTTCAAGCAGGATAAGCGTTATGTGATTTTCCCGCAGGAATCGTTGATTTTACAGTCCCTGATCTCCCGCTGGAATGTCAGTTTTCCTGAAGCTCCGATGGATGACGAAGATGCGTTTCAGGCACTTCTGCGCAGCATTCACATTGTGGATTACAATTTGCACACCACACGCTATCCAATGAAGCAAGTGCGGCTTCCTGCATTTCAGGGGCGGATTAGCATCGAAACGCGCCTGCCTGCGCCCATGATGGCGCTGTGGACAACGCTGTACAGCTTTGCCCCTTATGCCGGGATTGGTGTCAAGACGACGCTGGGGATGGGCGGCGTATCAATGATGAAGGCATCCAATCTGCCTGTGTGACCCCTCTATTTAATGATATATTTCGGATGCCCACACATGAACGACGGGTGTTCCCCGATGGAAAGCCCCTGTGATTAACCCAGCCACCTCCTATGCGAGTAGAAGAATCGCATGGGAGGATTTTTGGTGTGCCCCGCATAATACTACTTCCAGATTCACCTGCGCCATCTGCTCGCGCCTTTTCCGCTCTGTCGTTCGCTCATTCCACTTAGCGTATATTGATTTTTCCTTGGTGATTTTTGAGACGCTGCGCCAAATGGAAAGCAATCCGCAAATCAAGGCGCGTCTTTCGCAGATTCAGTATTTGGTTGTAGATGAGTATCAGGATATCAACAATCTTCAGGAAAAATTCTGTGTGAATTTTGCGAGAAAATCAACTTCTTGGATGATGCGGCGGAAGACCTTGATGCGCGCAGAATGAGTTTGGATGGAATCAAAAGAATTTTAGATGACTTTGATGAAATCTATGGCGATTATCAGCTGTCATCGCGCATCGATATGCTGCTGAAATTTCTTGCGAAACGAGCGGCACAGGAATATCGGTACATTAGCTTTCAAGAGAAGTCCCCCGACAATGATGCCGTGCAAATCATGACGGTTCACAAGGCAAAAGGGCTGGAATTTCACACGGTTTTTCTGCCTGAACTTACGAAAAATGAGTTTCCCGCGCGTACGCTGGGCGGGAAACAATACTATCATGTGCTGGGCGGCATATTTGCGGAAAACAAAGACAAATATCAAAGTACGCTTGATGATGAGCGGAAACTCTTCTATGTTGCTGTCACCCGCGCAAAACAAAACCTGTATATGTCCTATGCATCGGCAACGCAGCCGGTGTCATGCTTCGTACAGGAAGCGGCACAGTCACCGTATGTGCAGATAAACGACCGCGATTTGACCTGCAATCCGAAAGCCTCCGCTGATTCCGACAAGGCAGAGCTCGCCCAGTATGTGCGCAGTCAGCTGCAAGATTACTACACGGAAGCGTGCCGCATTCTTCCGGAGGCAGATGCGGACTTAAAGCGCATCGAAGGACTATCGCCCGACGAGATGATTGCGGAAGCAGAAAGAAACAGCTTGCTGTAACGAGGTTTATTTCTCGTGCGAACAATGCGCTTGAATTGCACTTTTTCTCGGAATTTTTGCCCGGCAGGGATGACGCAGCTGGGTTGGACTCAATTATGAGGGGTACATCAGGTACATCACAGCGCGATCGGCCGGACGACGATCGGCCGAACGACGGTCAGCAGGAGGATGCCAGCACGGCGCAGGCACAAGCGGCGCTATCCGCCCTCTTGCAGGACTGGCAGCACATTGCCGAGCAGATGCAGACCGACTTGGAGACGTTCCACAAGCAGCGCGGCGACGAGGCAGGCGGCATGATACAGAATCTCCGCGCCGTCAACCGGGAAAAGTACGACTACACGGCGTTCCTGAAGAAATTTGCCGTGATGGGCGAGGCCATGCGCATCAATGACGATGAGTTCGACTATGTGTTTTACAGCTACGGGATGCAGCTTTTCCCCGAAAAGCGGATGCCGCTCATTGAGCCGCTGGAATACAAGGACGTGGAGCGCATCCGCGAGTTCGTCATCGCGATTGACACGTCCGGGTCGGTGATGGGCGAACAGGTGCAGGCGTTTTTGCAGAAGACGTACAACATCCTGCAAAGCACGGAGAGCTTTTTCAGCCACATCAACGTCCACATCATCCAGTGCGACGAGGACATTCAGGAGGACATCAAAATCACCTCGCGGGAGGAGTTTGACCACTATCTGCAAACGATGGCCATCAAGGGGCTTGGCGGAACGGACTTCCGCCCGGTATTCCAGCGGGTGGATGAGATGATTCGGGACGGGGAGTTTGCCAACCTGAAGGGGCTGATTTACTTCACGGATGGCTACGGCTTATTCCCGGAGCGGATGCCCGCCTATAAGACCGCGTTTGTGTTTGTGGAGGATGGCTGCGAGATTCCCGAAGTGCCGGTGTGGGCGATGAAGCTGGTGCTGACGAGGGAAGAGGTGGAGAAGATGGCTGAAAGCACCAATAAATGACGCGGAGGAAAAGCAGATGGATACAGCCTTATCCGTTGCCGCGCTTGTAGTATCCTTGTTTTCGGCGGGGTTCACGCTGTATACGTTCATCTGGACGAAAGTCCGAGACCGGAAACAGGCGACACTGGAAGCATACAATCGGCTGCAAGAGCAGGTGCTGGATCATTTGAACGTGTACATGCCCAAGCAAATTGCAGAGATTGCGAAGAACACACGTTCCGAAGAGTACAAGCAGATAAGCGCCTATGTTGCGCGAATCGAGCATTTCTGCGTCGGTGTAAACCAGAAGATTTATGATCGAAACGTGGTTTACGAACTGGCGCAGGGCTACTTGGACGGCACGATAAAGAGCCGAATTGAGCCGATGATTGAGAAGAAGAACCGTTTTGGACACGATTATTACGCCAACATTCATCAATTTTACGATTGGATGGAGAAGGCGCGAAAAGAAAAGGAGCGTAAAGGAAAATGAGCGACTTTCGGATTAAAAATGGCGTGCTGGTGAAGTATGTGGGGAATGGCGGGGATGTGGTGATTCCAGATTCGGTTACGGCCATCGGGGTGAAGGCGTTCAAGGGCTGCAGCAGCCTGATGAGCATAACGATTTCCGACAGCGTCACTTCTATCGGAGATGAGGCGTTCCTTGACTGCAGCCGCCTGACGAGTATAACGATACCCGACAGCGTCACTTCCATTGGAGATAATGCGTTCTGGAATTGCAGCCGCCTGACGAGTATAACGATACCTGACAGCGTCACTCTCATTGGAGAGGGGGCGTTCAGTGACTGCCGCCGCCTGACGAGTGTAACGATACCTGACAGCGTCACTTCCATCGGGGAGAGTGCGTTCGAGGGTTGCCGCAACCTGACGAGTATAACGATACCTGACAGCGTCACTTTCATTGGAGAGGGGGCGTTCATTAACTGCCGCCGCCTGACGAGTGTAACGATACCTGACAGCGTCACTTCCATCGGGGGGTGGGCGTTCCACGACTGTAAGGGGCTTGCTGATAAAAAAACCGGATTAGTTATTATTGGCCATACTCTGTGCGAGTATGTGGGAAATGCAAAAAGCATAGTAATTCCTGATTCGGTCACTTCCATTGGGGCGCGTGTATTCGAGGATTGCAGCCGCCTGACGAGTATAACGATTCCAGACAGCGTCACATCCATCGGGGCGCGTGCGTTCGAGAATTGCAGCCGCCTGACGAGTATAACGATACCTGACAGCGTTACATCCATTGGGGCGAGTGCGTTCTGGGGCTGCAGCAGCCTGACGAGTATAGCGATACCGGATGGTGTCACATCCATCGAGAAGGAGGCGTTCGAATTTTGTAGTAACCTGACGAGCATAACGATACCTGACAGCGTCACATCCATCGGGACGAGTGCGTTCAAGGGTTGCAGCCGCCTGACGAGCATAACGATTCCAGACAGCGTCACATCCATTGGGGATGGGGCATTCTTGAACTGCAATGGGCTGAGCAATCAAAACGGACTGGTTATTGTTCGGAATGTTTTGTACAAGTATGTGGGGAATGCAACAAGCATAGTAATTCCCGATAGCGTCATATCCGTCGGGAGTGGTGCGTTCGAGGGCTGCAGCAGCCTGACGAGTATAACGATACCTGACGGCGTCACATCCATCGGGTATTATAGTGTGTTCGAGGGTTGCAGCAGCCTGACGAGTATAACGATACCTGACAGTGTCACTTCCATAGGAGATAATGCGTTTTGGAATTGCAGCAGCCTGACGAGTATAACGATGCCTGACAGCGTCACATCCATCGGGAATAGTGCGTTCAGTGGCTGCAGCAGCCTGACGAGTATAACGATACCTGACAGTGTCACATCCATTGGGAATGGTGCGTTCAGTGGCTGCAGCCGCCTGACAAGTATAACGATACCTGACAGTGTCACATCCATCGGGAATAGTGCGTTCTGGAACTGCAGCAGCCTGACGAGTATCAACGTCCCCGATTCCGTTACTTCTATCGGGAAGGAGGCGTTCTCTACATGTGCAAATCTAAAAGAGTTCACCTGTCCTTCTTCTTTTGCCAAGCAGTTGCAAACCATACTGCCCAAAGCAGAAACGCCTATCATCCTTCATATCCCTGATATTTCAGACATCAGTGCCAAATTCCGCCCCGGCGCAGCAGTCGGCTTTGCGGAGGACAACCGCGACTGCACCGACGAAAACGGCAAAGCGTATGCGAAGTACATCAAAGCCAATGCCACAAAGCTGGCAGGTTTGGCGATTGAGCACCCCGCGTTGTTCTACCTGATGCTTCGCGAAAAACTGATTTCCGCCAAGGATTTGGACGCATTCACAAAAGCCGTGCAGGACAGCGGCAATACGGAGCTGATTGCGGCAGTGCTGGACTATGCCAACAGCAGCGTTTCCGAAAAGGACAAGGCAAAAGTTCAGCAGAAGAAAGAAACGCTCGACACGAATGTGACGAATTTCCTGTTTGATGCGGAACAAATTGAGCAAATCAGCGGGAAAACGTTCGCTGTCACGGGCAAGCTCAAAACCTTTGCCAGCCGCAACGAGCTGCAAGCCTGCTTGGATGCGTGCGGCGCGACGCTGACGGAAAACCTTTCACGCAACGTGAATTACCTCATCACGAACACGCCGGATTCGGGCACGGCGAAGAATCGGGAGGCCGAATCGCTGGGAATTTCGCGCATCACCGAGGCGCAATTCAACGAAATGGTTGGCAGAAAAGTGTAAAAAATGCCCTCCGCCGGTTACTCACAACCGCGGAGGGCATTTCTATATCCTCATTTCGTCCTCTAAAAAGTGCGAATTTGATATTTTGATACACAAAAGGTGGAAACCTGTTGAGGAGATTAGCACCTTCACCTCTTGGACCCCATGAAAAGCATTCGACGACCCGCAAACCCTTGCACCACAAGGCTTTGCGGCACTTTCACAAGTGCCTAATAACCCCGAAATAACCCCGTCATCATGAACGGAACAATTTTAGCCCCTGTGCTGTGTATGCGGTTCAATGTCAAGGCGACAATAAGCACAGGAGGTTTGCTTGATGAAAACGACGATGACGAACGAACTGCCTGCCGAAATCATGGAGAACGGCATTCACTACACCCTTGTGGGCGATTACTACTTTCCCACCTGTATGCTGGCGGACAGGTCGCCCAATGGCAAGTGGGCATCCCTGTATGAGCGCTATTTGCAGGAGAAGCATCCGCACGAGTATGTTAGGCTGATTTGGGCGGACGAGCTGTCGGCGCTGCTGGAATCCGTGCAGAAGGAGTGCGAAGAGCGGGTGGCAGTGTTTGTCCGGGAGATGGCGGAGACGGAAGGCGTGGATGAGGAGATGAAAGAAAATGAGCAGATGGAGTGGGTGCGGAGGATGGAGATGATTCAAGGCAGGGCGGAAGAGGTCGTGCAAGAGGAAATTATGGGGTAAGTGAAGAGAGGAGCGGCAGCAGGGGCATGGGAGTTCCTGCTGCCGCTTTGTTGTACGCCCGCCATGGGCAATAGCTAGGTGGTGAAAGTCCACTACACGCTTGGTAGTAGGAAGTGTTAGCCGAACGGCAAGGGTGTCCATCGTGAGGTGGAATCTGAAGGAAGCCGTAGGCAAAGTTCCGAGCCGACGAACAGAAACCGCATATGAAGGCGGGGCAGAGCGGACGAGGCTGCAACACAAGTCGAAGTCCCATACTACCCGGACTCTGTCACGTAAATGCGGCGGCTACATGGAATGAAGGCTATTGCACCTTATGCGGGGAGGTCTGTGGGAAACGCATCGTGAGGTGTAACCCATGTCGTAAGGCATGGCTGAACCCACAGAAGTCAGTCTGAGCCATAGTACCAAGGAGGTCGGTGAAAGCCGACGGAGGGAAGGACTTGGCGGTTATTGGTAACACAACATGTCAGGGACTGGGCGTGTTGAAAGCAGTTGCTCGAAAGAGGATGTCTGCTAAAGGATAGGTGAGTGACTGAAGGTATGGCAGAATCGCCGAGCGCCCTAGTGTCCAATCACACGTGCTGTCAAGTACCAACAACTGAACCGCCGCTTGCGGGACCGCATGAGCGGTGGTGTGGGAGGATGGGGGTTAGTCCCCCCCTCCTACCCGATCGTATCATAATCGCCGTTATGGAAAAACGGACAAATTCAACAATTATTCATTGGAAAATCGGACAATCGATGCAGCGATGCAGTTAGCCTGTTGAAAAATTAGGCAGCACATGATATAATCATCATGGAAAACAGGGCAAGGAGGCTATTATTGTGATTGCAAGAAAGAGCGAAAAGGAGCTTGCCCTGCGCAGCTCTGCCGCGGAATATCTGACCTTTGTCGCCGCCACCGGCGAGAGCGATGTCAGCTTCGAAATGCGCTACGAGAATGAGAACATCTGGTTAACGCAGAAGATGATGGCGACATTGTATGACGTGTCTGTAGCAGCAATCAATCAGCGCTTGAAGAAAGTCTTCGAGGATGGTGAGCTGCGCGAGGAATCAGTTATTAAGAAATACTTAATAACTGCCGCGGATGGAAAAAGCTACAACACCAAGCACTATAACTTGCAAGCCATCATTGCCGTCGGCTTCAAGGTCAATAATCAACGTGCCGTGCAGTTCCGCAAATGGGCAGGTCAAATCGTGAAAGACCATACCATTCAGGGATGGACAATGGACGTGGAACGCCTGAAAAAGGGGCATATGTTCACGGACGAATACTTCGAGCGGCAGCCTGAGCAGATTCGGGAAATACGGCTGAGTGAGCGAAAATTCTATCAGAAAGTCACAGACTTGTACGCAACGGCGTTTGATTACGATAAGGATGCCAAGACGACACGCCTGTTCTTTCAGACAGTGCAGAATAAGATGCACTTTGCCGTCCAAAGACACACGGCTGCGGAGCTCATCGTGGAGCGCGCGGATGCCAATAAGGAGCATATGGAATTGGCCACATGGGAGAATACGCAGGATAGCAAGATTTTGAAAACGGACGTGACGGTAGCCAAGAACTATTTAAGCGAACAGGAAATGCACTATCTGGAGCGCATCGTCTCTCTTTATCTGGACTATGCAGAATTGCAGGCAGAGCGCAAGATTCCCATGAACATAGAAGACTGGGCGAAGCGTCTGGACGGCTTTTTGGAGTTTAACGGAAACGAGCTGCTGACAGGTCCCGGCAAGATCAGTGCTGAGCAGGCCAAGCTCCATGCGGAGACGGAATATGAAAAGTATCGGATTATTCAGGAGCGACTGTACAAAAGCGATTTTGACCGTTTCCTTATGCTGGAACAGGAGGTGAATCACAAACCATGAAATTTCTGCTTTTTTGCTATTATGTATTATCAATGTCGGCACTTATTCTCGTATCTTTGTACTTCTCAATTAGTTCTTCAACCAATTTGAGCACATCAATAATTGAATCAATGCCCCGAATAAAAATATCTGAGACATCTTCAAAATCTTGCTTTTTGGAATCATAGATAGCCATTGTATCATTTTGTGCTTTCTCTACATATTCGTCCAAATATTCGTCGTAGGCTTCTGCGCTATATTTCTGTAAACAGTTATCCCATGTCTGTTCATAATTGAAGTTTACAAAGTCAAACAGAACCCCATCATCAGATGCAATTTCTATGAGCCAGTTAACATCTATTTCAGATAGACGAGCCATAATTTCATTAATATCATCATTGTACCCGTTATTATTTTCCGAATAGGTGTTTTCGGCGAGTCCATCCAAATCTTGAAAGCTTTGCAAGTCAAATACTAATTCTGCGAGGTCCTCGCCAGAAAAATATACGTTGTCGTATATGTCATAGGCAGTTCGTTTGAATAGTGTGTCCGATAATTTTGCGCTATGAACAGTAAATTTCGTAATCAAGTTAAGAGTGAGTAGTCTGAGTAAATTGAAGTCATCATCAAAGTAAGAAGTGGAATTGTTTTTAATATCTTCAAAGAACTCATCATACAGTCTGGCAATGAACGCTGAATCTTCAATAATAACTCCGGTTTCAATATTCTGTTTACTTTCATTAGAAAAGTTGGCAGAACCGATATAAACGATATTCTCCGTCCCAATAATTTTTGCGTGATTGAAAAAATTAAAGGAAATGGAAAACGCGGTTGTGAAAGATTCTGGATTCAGCTTTTTAAGATATACTTCGATGTTATGCTTGGCTCGTGACCGCATTGCTTCACCAGCAACAGAAGAATGATAAGTTTCAAACCTCGATGGGATATTTGTTATTATTTGAACATCAACATCTTCGCCCAGCTTTTTTATTTGTTCCAATAGGGGATCCACATTTCCGGTTCCTGAAATATTGTATGTTATTATTCTGACTTTTTTTGCCCGTTTGAAGTCATCCAAAACTTCTTGATAATTGAAACCGTCTGGACAATAAACGAACTTTCCCTTTTCAAACGAAATTTCCATGTTATACCTCCTACGTCACGCTTTCAAACTCGTTTTTCATAACTGGCAGGGAAACATATGACCCTTACGTTCTCCACGCTGCATAGCGTTTCATAGCTTCTCCGATGCTCTGAACATCGCTGCCGCGCAGAATGTCACACAGCGTCCGTTTCAAATCGTAAACACGAATCAAATTGCCGGAAGGGGATTCAATTTGAGTTTGTCCGAACTCGCAGTTCTCTGGCACAGCACGCTTGATGATTAAGTTCTCCTCCTTCAAGGACAGGGCATTGTAGCCCTTGAGAAAGGTCATCGTATATTTCGCCAGGGTACGATCTGAACAGCCCAGCAGATGCAGCGCGGTATCATGTGAGTAAATCCCGCGCCTATACTTGCGCTGCAAGGGATAAAAGTCGTCCTCCCATGCGCGCCCGAAGCGGTATATCTCGCCGCTCTTAACAAACTCCGATAAAGCGCTGCGGTGCAGTCCGGTTTCCGTCACCTGCGCAGCGGAAATTGTGCCATCCTCCGACGCTTCCAGTACTTCTTCGACTTTCTCTTTGGCATTCATGCTTCTCACCTCGCTTTAACAATCATACGTTATATTATACGGGAATAATGTGCAGCTGTCAACGGCAAATGCGATAAACACACATTAAAATGTTCAAAAGTAACGTGCGAATGTCAGAAACTCTACATGGCTATGGCCTGTTCCTGCCCACGATTTGGTGAAAGGATGCTGTCGGTATTCTGCTTGACGGCATCGTATTTCCGCATACGTTTTTTTCGGGCTTCCGTACTCTGCGTACAGCTGCTCCTTTTCTTCGGAAAGTTTGGAATATTCATTGCGCAGCTTGACCGGGTCGAGGGTTTATCACCGACGCCTGCCGCTTCAAAGAGAATGATTTCGCACTCACGTCCGTGCAGATACCTTTCCTTGTCACGGGATTTTTTGTATTCGTTATAGGTGTGCTACAAGAGTATCTACGAAATCGGTAAGGAACGCATTCGTCAGGCGGCTATCCCGCCATACAAGAAATGTCATGAGGCAGGAGATCTGGAGCGCAATGCAGCTGTTACAAATTTTGCAACAACTGCCGCAGGCGGGAGAATCTATCGGGGTGATTATTACAATCTGGCTGTGTTTACCTCTGTTGGCTATCGCGTGAAATCGCTGCAGGGTACACGTCTTCATCAGCTGGTAATGGAGTGTTTAAAGGAACATTCCGGTAACGATGCATATAGGCTTGCAACAAATTTCATATACAGAGCATCCAATTTGATCTCAATAGCTGTCAAAACCTCTGCCCTCCTCTTGCGCCGAAGTAATGAACATTTAAGATTATCGCACGATGGCGGAGAAATTTCAGCCTTAATAAAAGTAAATTCTCCTGATCGTGAAGATTTTTCTTGTGATTTCTTTCCCAATATGCTATAATCGTTCTGTGGTCTCAATTTGATGTCGCGCTCAGCGTACTGGAGGAAACAAGATGGAAGTCAGTTACAAAAAGCTGTGGAAAATCCTGATTGACAAAGGCATGAAGAAAAAGGATCTTCGGGAAATGGCTGGCATTAGTTGGGCATCTGTAACAAAGCTTTCAAAAGGCGAACCAGTCAGCATGGAAGTGCTGATGAAGATTTGCAAAGTTCTCGGTTGCGATATCGGCGATATCATGGAGCTAATTCCGGAGATGGATAAGGCGACTAAGAACTTGTCTTCATAAGGCCGGAACTATGACCGAATTGGATGGTGGCTGTAATTTTCACCAGAGGAGACTAAGGATAGATGCTTGAGAAAGACAAAATCGCTCTGCGTGACGCCAGTCCATATAACGCAGCCATCACGCGAGAACAATTTCTGTTTTATGAAGTTAGAACCATGGCAAAGTTGGTCTGTGATGGGCTTAGCAATGATGAGGCTGTGAACTGCATCGTCAAAGAAAATCTGTTTCAATATCCGACAGAAAAGTCCGTGAAGAAGATGGCTCTTGCCTGCCTCCGGAGACTTGAAGCCCTCGAAGACCAGACGCTGGTAGAGGCCATTGCCGATCAATCCAGCGACGTATCAAGGCAAGTTTGTCTCTACGCCATGATGCGCCAGTACCGCTTGGTCCATGACTTTATGCTGACCGTCATCGGCGAAAAGTACCGCAGGCTGGACAGTTCATTTGGCAAGATTGACCTGAATATATTCTTCCAACGGCTGCAGGAGCAGGACGATTGGGTAGCCAGCTGGAGCGAGAGTACCATCACCAAATTGAAACAGGTGCTTCAGAAGTTGCTCGTGGACAATGAGTATCTGGACAGCACCGAGGCAACCAAGCTGAACCCTGTTTCAATCAGCCCGCTATTGGAAAATGCCATCCGTGCTGACGGTCAGGAATACATGCTGCCTGCTTTCAACTGTTTATAAGGTTATAAGGAGAAGCACGAATCATGAATAAGTTAATGGAACGGCTGGACAGTCTCCGGACGTTGATACAGACACCGGAGTTTCTGGAAGGTAAAGGACTCAGCAACGAGGTCAACATCCGCATTTTTTGCTATGACTCGAGGATGGAAATGGCAGTGCGGCACTTCACCGAGAAGCTGGTGACTGATCAGAACCTGAGCTGTCATGTGCTCGAATATAACTTGTATCGTGTATTCCTCTCCATTTGTGATGACAAGCGGATTATAGACCGAATTGCTCAGCAGGAGGAGAAAAAAGGAAAACAGTTCTTGCTGGATCAAATGAAGCGTATGGCCAATAACATGGCCTTCGTGAACAAGATGCAGTATGAGCCGCACCGGAAGGGAGATGTGCTGCTGATTACTGGTGTCGGTGAAGCGTTCCCATTCATTCGGGTACACGCTCTGCTGGACGCGATGCAGCCCTATTTCTCCGATGTACCCGTGCTGGTGATGTACCCCGGCACCTACGACGGTCACTACATCAAGCTGTTTGATAAACTCACACCCAATCCATACTACCGGGCGTTCAACGTGATTTGAAGAGGAGACACCGTATGAGAATCCAAGAAATGTTCAAAAAAGGCATTGACCGCCCGATTAACGGTGTCGTCAAGGTCAACCAGGACGAACTCGATATTCTGGTGCAGGAACTGGACGAGTACGTCATTACGCGGGAACTGAAGAAGCATATCATCACCTTCTTCAACAATTACCTGGAGTCTTTCCAGATTCCGACCGCTGATATTGGTGTCTGGATTTCCGGCTTCTTTGGCAGCGGTAAATCTCATTTTCTGAAAATGCTGTCCTACCTGTTGCAGAACCGTGAAGTGAATGGTGTTCGGACGGTAGAGCGCTTCCGGCAAAAGCCTGAGCTGATGGATGATCCTGCTACCTTCATGCTGATAGACCAAGCGACTCGTTCCGACCATACAGACACCATTCTGTTCAATATCGACATCGAAGGCTCAATCAACAAGGATAAAACCGCCGTGCTGCGAGTCTTCGCCAAGATGTTCTATAACTACCTTGGTTACTATGGTGAGAATCTAAAGGTCGCCAAGTTGGAGCAATTCATCGATCGTAAGGGCAAGACCGAAGAATTCCGGCGTGTGTTCGAGAAGAATAATGGCGCTGCATGGGTTGACTCGCGCGATGCCTATGCATTCTTTGAAGATGACATCGTTGCTACCCTCATGGAAGTCCTGGGCATGAGCGAAGCCGCGGCCTCCAACTGGTTCAATGGCACTGAAAACGTTGAAACTTCCATTGCCCAACTGGTTTCAGAAATCAAAGAGTATGTGGACAGTAAGCCCTCTGATTTCCGGCTGCTGTTTATGGTGGACGAGGTTGGCCAGTACGTTGGCAGCGATACCGACCTTCTAATCAATTTGCAGTCACTGGTGGAGCAACTTGGCAACGTATGTGGCGGGAAGGTTTGGGTAATCTGCACCGGTCAAGAAGCAGTGGACGAGATTATCCGAACCCGCGAGGATGAGTTCTCTCGCATCATGGCTCGCTTTAAGACTCGCCTATCCCTGTCCTCCTCCTCTGCAGACGAGGTCATCCAGAAGCGTATCCTGCTAAAAAAGGAAGAGGTCGTGCCTCAACTGGAGCAGGTTTACAACTCCAACGATTCAGTGCTGCGGAATCTGTTTTCCTTCACCGATGCAGTGCTGGACATTAAGGGCTTCACTGGTCCCGGCGAGTTCGCCAGAAATTTTCCCTTTGTCCCGTATCAGTTCATTTTGATGCAGAAGGTCTTTGCTGAAATCCGCAAACACGGTAATTCCGGTAAACATCTGTCTGGCGGCGAGCGTTCCATGCTCTCTGGCTTCCAAGAGGCTGCACAAAAGATTGAGAACCGGGACGAATACGCACTGGCTCCCTTCTATCTGTTCTACGATACAGTTCACACTTTTCTGGACAGCTCCATCCGCCGCGTGATTGAGCGATGCCAGCGCGCCACCGATGAAGGCAACGGCATTGAGCCACAGGACGTGAGCGTGCTGAAGCTCCTGTACCTGGTGCGCTACATTGATGACATCAAGGCTAATCTGGACAACATCGTTATCCTGATGGCGGACGACATCCGGCTGGACAAAATCACCATGCGCGAACAGGTGCGTGGCAGCTTGAATCGCCTGCTCAGTCAGAACTACATCGGACGTAGCGGCGATACTTATAACTTCCTAACCGACGAAGAGCAGGACATCCAACGTGAAATCAAAAACACCACAGTGCCCAACTCTGACATCATTCGCAGCATCTCTCAGATGATCTTTGCGGACATTTACACTGCCAAGAAATATCGCTCCGGGCGTTACGACTTCACCTTCGACCAGGTGGTGGACGGACAGACTAACGGTGTATTAACCGGCGGCATGACGCTGTGTGTCCTGACTGCGGCTTCCGATCCGGTGGAGAAATCAGAGATGCGTCTGGTCACCGACTCCAAAGGAAAGGCCGTTATCGTACTGGCAGACAATCCTTACTACGAGTTTCTGGAAAGCGCCATGAAGATTCGCAAGTATGTGAAAGGACGCAACGTCAGCCAGCTGCCCAAATCCGTGCAGGACATCATTCGCAATCAGCAGGATGAAGCTGCAAGCTATGAACTGAAAGCTGCCGCCTTCCTGGCGGAGGCTATTGCAGCAGGCCGATTCTATGTGGATGGTGAATCCCTCGAAATCCGTCCTGGTAACGTTTCTGTCTCTGAGACGGATACCAACAAGCGTGACTTGAAGGTCAAACAGGCCCGCGCTCGCAGTGTCATCGACCAAACGCTGGAATATCTGGTTTCCCGCGCCTACAGCGCTCTTGGGCTGATTACCCGTTTTGCAGAGACCGACGAAGACATTTTCACGATTCTCCATGGCACAGAAATCATGCTTTCGGGCACCGAGCATAACCGTGAGGCCGCTGCCAAGCTGGAAGAATTTCTGGAAGTGCAGTTTAACATGAACCGCAACACCACCATGGATGATGTACAGAAGCGCTACCAAGCCAAGCCCTATGGCTGGCGCGAGATTGACATCGCCGCTGTGGTTGCGATGCTCATTCAGCAGCAGAAGGTCACCATAAAGTATGGTGGCGCGACTATCCAGCCGGACAACCCCAAGTTGGTAGATATGCTGCGCAAGAAGACGGAAATCGGCAAGACGACTATCTCCAAGCGCCAGACGCCTCGTGTACAGGACATCCGTGAGGTGCGCGAGTTCCTGCGTGACTTTTTTGATGAGATGGATGTGCCAGAGGATGAAGATGGTCTGATTCGTCATGTCAAAGAAAAGTTCGGTGCTGAGCTTGCGCATTACGCAGAATTGAAGAAGCTGTACAAAGATCACAGATATCCGGACCAGTCGTATGTGGATAAGGCCATTGCGCTAATCAAAGATGTGCTCTCCCAACAGAACGACAACATCGCCCTGCTGAAGCGTATCATTCAGCGCGAGGATGACCTGTACGACATGAAGCAAAAACTTCAGCAGGTAGAGGAGTTCTTCAAGTCCCGCGTGACGTTATTCGATTCTGCCGTTCAATTGGAGGAGGGCCTGCGCCACGATCTGGACTATATCGCCAAGGAACCGGAAGCTGACGCTGCGCTGAACCGCATCCGCCTGATTACTATGGTGCAGCCGGATGTGAAGTTTGACTACAGCCGTCTTCCTGAACTCAACGAGCTGATGCCCAAGGTAAAGACCAGCCATGACGCCATGCTGGAGGAAAAGCGTGCGGAGCTGCTGGAAATCGTTCGCCAGTGCATGGCAGATATCCATCAGGCCGCAGGTGGAAACCTGACTGCCCGGAGCATTTCCGGTACAGCGGATACCTTCTATGCCCAGAAGAAGCAGCAGATTGCAGAAACCAAGGAACTTGCACTGCTCGATGGTTTGATTCCACCAATGTGGCAGTATAAGGACACCACACTGGAAAAAATTGAGGTCATCGTCAACCCGCCCCAGCAGGAAACGCCGCCTCAGCCTGGTTCAGCATCCGGTGGCAGCATGACGGTGAAAGTGCAGCCTGAAAAAAAGATATTCAAGACTATCCATCGTCAGGCCATGTTCCCGGCGAAAACCCTGACCACGGAAGAAGAAATCGATGCCTATGTGGAGAAGATTCGCGCCAACATGAAGCAGCTGCTTCACGGCTGCGATGGCATTAAGCTAAGTTAAGAGGTGCATCATGGATAAGAATGCTATCAAGAAATATGCGGTGTGGGCGCGGCGAGAGCTGATCGACCGCGTGACAAAGCGCGCTGCGATGTATGGCATCACCGACAAGAACTGCGATAACTATAATGCTGACAGTGTGAATGGTCATCTGCTCTCTGAGATCGAGAAAAGGCAACGGCAGGCCTTGATCCGTCGCATCGAGGAAAAGGGCTACGAACCGGTTATGGAAGAAGTCGCCTATACCTGGTTTAACCGATTTGCTGCCCTGCGCTTCATGGAGGTCAACGGGTATTTGCCCACGCACATCCGCGTTTTTACGGATGACGAGGGGCGCTTCCGCCCGCAGATTCTCTCAGAGGCGATTCACCTGGATTTGGACGGCCTAAACAAGTCCAAAGTCTACCAGCTGAAGGACGGCAATCAGGAGGATGAGCTGTTCAAGTATCTGCTGATTGTGCAGTGCAACGCCCTGAATAGCATTCTGCCTGGCATGTTCCAGAGGATTGAGGACTATACCGAGCTTTTGTTGCCGGATTATTTGCTGCGCGAAGGCAGTGTCATCGAGCAGATGATCAATCTGATTCCGGAGGAAAACTGGAAAGATCAGGTACAGATAATTGGCTGGTTGTACCAGTATTACAACACTGAGCCGAAGGACAAGGTGTTCGCTGACCTGAAAAAGAACATCAAAATCAGCAAAGAGCACATTCCTGCCGCCACGCAGCTGTTCACGCCGGACTGGATTGTCCATTATATGGTAGAAAACAGCCTGGGCCGCCTGTGGCTGGAGGGGCATCCCAACAACGAGTTAAAATCCGAATGGAAATATTATCTTGATGAAGCAGAGCAGGAGCCGGACGTTCAAGCGCAGCTGGCGGAAATTCGCAAGCAGTACGCCGCGCTGAAGCCGGAAGACATTCTGACCATCGACCCCTGTGCCGGGTCGGGTCACATTCTCTGCGTGCTTTTTGATGTGCTTGTGCGGATTTACGAGGATTACGGCTATACCGCCCGTGAAGCCGCTGCCAGCATTGTGCAAAATAACCTTTGGGGCTTGGATATCGACGACCGCGCTGCGCAGCTGGCATATTTTGCCGTGATGATGAAAGCCCGGCAGTACGACCGCCGCTTTTTCACCCGCGAGGTGCAGCCGCACGTTTATGCCATCCAGGAAAGCAACGGCATTCACCGCGACCACCTGCATTATTTGGGGCACGGCATGAGCGACATCGAGCGGAACAACGCGGTCAATCAGATGAACGCGCTGCTGGATGCGTTCATTGACGCGAAGGAATACGGCTCCATTTTGCAGCCCGGCGAATACGACTGGGCGCTGTTGTCGCGCTTTGTGGCGGACACCACGCCGGAACAGCAGGTGACCTTTGACGAATCCGGCGTTGAGACTACGCAGGCGCAGCTTCGGCTGATGATTGCGCAGGGGCAGGCACTGGCGCAGAAGTATGATGCAGTTGTGACGAATCCGCCGTATATGGGTGCGTCGGGCATGGGAGATAAGCTGTCCCGATTTGTGAAAGACAACTACCCCGATACAAAGAGTGACATGAGTACAGTTTGTATGGAACGGTGCTTATCGCTTTGCAATGAACAGGGTTACATGTCTATGATAAACATTCCCGTGTGGATGTTCCTGTCCAGTTATGAAAAGCTGCGCTATAAGATAGTTGCCAATCACACCTATATCAACATGGTGCATCCGGGGCGCGGCATATTCGGCTCGGATTTTGGCACAACCACGTTTGTCATAGCAAAACGCCACATTATCGGCTATGTAGGCAGTTATCGTCGTTTGTTTGACGAACAGGGCGAAGTTGAAACCAACGAAGTTCGGGAGCAAGCTTTCCTCTCAGGCAAAGGCAAATACGCTGCCCAGCAAGAAAACTTCTCCAAAATCCCCGGCGCGCCGGTGGCGTATTGGGTGAGCCCTTCGATTCGTGCTATTTTTTCTGGCGAAAGACTCGGTTCACACTATGAAATCAGAGCAGGTATCAGTTCAGGCGATAATGCTGCTTTCCTCCGCTTATGGCATGAAATAGATATAACCAAAAGCAAAATCTATTCTGCCGAATACATGTATACACCCCATAACAAAGGCGGCGAATACAGAAAATGGTACGGAAACAGAGAATACATGCTCCGCTATAACTCTTCTGCAATAAATGAAATGGAGCAATGTGCTGGATTTAGGCATGATGGGCGTGAGTACTATTTTAAGCCGCATGTAACTTGGTCAAAGATAACTTCTTATAAGTCGAGCTTCAGGTTCTTTGAAGAAGGGTTTACTTTTGATTCTGCTGGGCTTGGCTTATTTCCTGTAGAATCAGAATCTTATTATACAACTATGGCGTTAATGAACTCTGTGGTGGTTGAAAAACTAATTGGTTTGCTGAATCCGACATTAAACGTGACACCAATTGTTGTAAAACAACTACCATATTTAGAAACAAGAGAATCAACAGAACGTATTGCTAAAGATTGCGTCAGTTTATCAAGATTCGATTGGGACTCCTTCGAAACCTCCTGGGACTTCAAGGAGCATCCGCTCATTCGCTGGAGCCGCTGTCTGGGGGATGCGACATCAATCGGCGCGACGATTCAATATTACTACGGCAGGCGTATGCCCGTATCCTGCCCGCTGGAGTTGTGCTACCTGTTATGGCAGGGGGAATGCAATAAGCGATTTGAGGAACTCAAATCCAACGAGGAAGAATTGAACCGCATTTTCATCGACATCTACGGCTTGCAGGACGAGCTGACCCCCGACGTGGACGACAAGGACGTGACCGTGCGCAAGGCAGACCTCAGCCGCGACATCCGCAGCCTGATTTCCTACGCCGTGGGCTGCATGGTGGGGCGCTACTCGATATATAAAAAAGGTCTGATGTTTGCAGGCGGCGATTGGAGTGAAGAACCTTTCCTGCAAGCGCTATGGGACGATGCAGGTATGCAGTATGTACAAGCAGAAGGGAACATGACACCCATGATGGATCTCAACCCTCAGAAGGTCGTGATGCCTGATGAAGACGGGATTCTTCCCATCACCGATGATGAATATTTCTATGACGACATCGTAACTCTGTTTGTGAACTGGGTCAGAACCGTCTATGGTGAAGCAACGTTGGAGGCGAATCTAAAGTTCATTTCCGACGCGCTGGGCGGCAAAGGCTCCCCCCGCGAGGTCATCCGGAATTACTTCCTGAACGACTTCTACAAAGACCATCTGAAGGTCTATCAGAAGCGCCCCATTTACTGGCTGTTCGACAGTGGCAAGAAGAACGGCTTCAAAGCGCTGATCTATATGCACCGCTACCAGCCGGACACCATCGCCCGCGTCCGCACGGACTATGTACATGAAATGCAGAGCCGCTACCGCACCGCCATCGCCGACGTGGAGCAGCGTCTGAATGATGCCTCCACCTCCGAGCGCGTGAAGCTGACCAAGCGCCTCACCGTGCTGCAAGCTCAGGCAGAAGAACTGCGACTGTACGAAGAAAAGATTCACCATCTTGCAGACCAGATGATTGCCATTGATTTGGACGATGGCGTGAAGGTGAACTATGCCAAGTTTGCGGACGTGCTGGCAACGATTAAGTGAGGTGTAATAATGATTCGGGGCGAGATTGAGCAATTACGAAACCTTATAGATGATCTTCATGCCGCAATAGAGCAAGAGGACACTTCAGCCATCTATGACACGGTTTCACAAGTTTCAGCGCTCTACGGAGATGCGGTTCCTAAATTAGATGATGCTTTCGACATAATGAAGGAACAATCTGGTTTAGTAGACAGAGAGGCAAACGTAATCTACCAGTTGTTAAAGCGTTATCTGATGCAGATTGAATCGCATGAATCGGCTGGAGCGAGAAAACAGGAGGAAATATCTGTGACAACAAGTCAGCATGAAGAGCAGATGTACAAGGTAATGGCAGCGGTACTCAAGATTCCGGATGCTAATCCCAAAATAATCGCGGAAAGATGCTCTATATCATTGCCGGAACTATTTAGCACGCTTGCTGTTATTGATACTGAAAAACTGTTAAGCGGGCTGAATGTTATAAGAGCCGGTCAAGACAAGGCTCCTGTAACGGTTATCTTTGACCATGTTCAAAGAACTATGAAGGGCATGGAATTTATGAAATGCTATGAAACAGAAGGGGTTCCGCATATACAAGGCAAAGAACGTCCAACTGTGTTTATATCATATAATCAGGCGAGTGCAGGTAGCTTTGTTGATTCATTGCAAGAATGCCTGAAATCTTGTGCAACTGTTGTTCGCGACAAGACGAGCATGAAACCCTGGGGATCACTCACAGGCTTTATGAAGTCTATACGCAAACAAGATTTTGTTGTCCTGGTTATAACACCAGAATACCTCAAATCGACGGCGTGTATGTATGAGGTTTCAGAGCTTTTAAAGGATGAAGGTTGGCGTGAAAACGTGATGTTCGCAGTACTCGATTCGGGTATTTATTCTACACCAGTTACAACCTTTCTTACATTCTGGCAAGAAAAGCAGGCTCAACTGCAAAACGATGCAAGCAAGATTGCACCTCAAAACATGTCACCCATTACTACAGAACTGCACAAAGTGATTGCAATTCAGCAATGTTTCGGAGACTTTTATAGTGCGGTGTGTGATGCAAATAATCCCCAAACTTGGGATGTCATTTCGGCTATTATCAAACGCATAAAAAAATGTGCCAACGAGACTTTTACTGCAGGGCTTGATAATACCAACTATGCAAAAGAACGTGAGGAGCAAATAAGACGTGTGCTCGAATAATCAAGAATGCAAGAATTTATATGGAGCAAAAAGATGGACGCAGACAAGATTATTCAAGACCTGAACCGCAAGTTCGCGGCACCCTTGCCGGAATTCTACAGGCGGAGGATTGTTGTCTGGTATGACGAAGACCGCGAGTTCGAAGATCAGATTGACGGACTCACACTTTTGAATGCCAAAATCCTACGCTTGACCGGCTCCAATAACTTCTATGCCAAGAAGCTGTTAGCAGTGGATGATCCAACCAGCAATTACCTGGTCTATTGCCCTCTGTCCTATGATACAGAGGAAGACGACTGGCTGCTTGACGTGGAGCTTTACAGCGAAGAATTCCGTGCGGATCAGATCTCCATCTGGATGGATGAGATGCAGATATCGGAGACGCCTGCCTTGCGGAAAGCCTTCAAACAGTACCGGAAGTTCTTCAAGGCGCAGGGGCGCAGGAATAAGATTACTGCACAAGGCACCATGCCTGCCAAACCGGCACAATTGCAGATGGCGATCATGACCGCACTGGCTGGCATCAAGGACGCCAAACCCAATCAGATCATAAAGACCGTTCTGCAAGCTGGGCTGGATATGGAGAATAACGCCATCTGGCAAGAGTTTGTCAGCTACGATATAACCAGCGCATTCTGGAACATGGTTGGCCAGGGAACAGGGTACAAGGATGCTGATACCGATCTGCACCACTTGGCGGAGCACTTGCTCCTCACCGCTGGCACTCGCACGATGCGGCAGGATGCTTTTTCTGGATTGGAATCACTGATTTCTACACCTCATCAGGCCTATTGCTTTGACTTTGTTTCCGACTGGATTCACAGTGCAAATTCTAAGGACTTCTATTCAATTGCTGAGTATGTGGAATCCGAGCTGAAGCTGCCGCAGCGATTCATGAAGCTGCAGGTAGTCGATCTGCTGGAAACCGAGATGTTCCCCTGCGTCAATGAGGTGATTCTGGTCAAGCTGATGACCGACATCGGCAATCATAGCATCGACGTAGACTTGATTACACGGACAGTAGAAAAGCGCCGCACTTGCGTATGGTACGACGCTGTGATGAATTATTACGAAGGCATTCTGCAGGTTGCCTTGATGCAGGTGTTCTTCAAAGAGCATGCTTCCGGCTTCCATACTGTGGAGCCGCATAAGATTTGGCAGGAATACACAAAGGAATACTACCACATGGACACCTATTATCGGCAGTTCCATATGAGGTATGCCGACAGTCTCAAGAGCTATCATATGGAATTAACCGACCGCTTCAGTCTGGTTAAAGATCATGTGGAAGGTCTGTACATCAACTGGTTTCTTGGACAGCTGGGCACCAACTGGTCGGATGCCTGTGCGGACAACCTGCGCGAGTATGGTCGGATTCTGGATGTACCTCAGCAAACAGAGTTCTACCGTTCCAAGGTAGCTTCTTCCGATGCCAAGGCCTATGTCATCATCTCTGATGCCATGCGCTTTGAGGTCGCTGCGTCCCTGTCTGAGCAGCTGCGGCGCGAGACGCAGGCCAAGGTCAGCCTGTCCGGTGTGCAAGGCTTTTTTCCCACTGTTACGAAGTACGGCATGGCGGCACTGCTTCCGCACAAGAAATTGTCCGTCGAACTGAAAACCGGCAAAGTTGACCGGCTGGTCGTGCTGGCGGATGGGCAGTCTACCGAAATGAGCAACCGGGATAAGCTGCTGAAAGCTGTGGACGCTCACAGTGTGGCCCTATCCTACAAGAATATTATCGGCATGAAACGCGCGGAGCGCCAAGGCCTCATCAAGGGTATGAATGTCGTGTACATCTACCATGACACCATTGATGCTGCTGGTCATGACGAGAAAGATGTTTTTGGCGCCTGCGCGGAAACCATCGAAGAGTTGAAGAACATGGTGCGCATCATCGCCAACGAGTGGGGCGGCGCGTATATCCTAATTACCTCCGATCACGGTTTCCTGTATACCTACAGCCCACTGACCGAAGATGACAAGGTGGACAAGACAACTGAATCTGACCAGGATGTAGAAATTGACCGCCGCTATGCCATTATGCAGCGAGGAGCACAGCCGCAGTATCTGCTGCCTGTCCAGTTCCTTAGCGGTGAAACGCCGTATGACGCCTTCGCTCCCAGGGAGAACATTCGCATCAAGAAGAAGGGCGGTGGACTCAACTTTGTACATGGTGGTATCAGTCTGCAGGAGATGGTCGTACCTGTTATCGAGTATCACTTTCTGCGGAATCAATCGAGTGAATATCGGAAGAACCGCAGCAAGTATGATACAAAGCCGGTAGAGATTGCCCTGCTCTCCGCTAACCGGAAGATCACCAATATGATTTTCTCCCTGAGCTTCTATCAAAAGGAGCCGATAAGCTACAACCGTGAGAAGGCAACCTACCAACTGTACTTTACGGACAGCACCGGAAAGTTGGTCAGTGATACCGTGATGCTTATTGCCGACAAGACCAGCGAAAACGGTCAGGAGCGCACTTCCCGCTGCAGCTTTAATTTAAAGCAGCTGAAATACAGCAATACCGAGCAATACTTCCTCATCATCGCCGATGAAAACGGGATGATCGTATCCCGCGAGGAATTTCAAATTGACATCGCGTTTGCGCTGGATGAATTCGACTTCTTCAGCTAAGCAGGGCAACGACAACTCGAATGGAAAAAGGATAAATGTCATGGCAGCGATACTTGTCTAAATGGTTGTCAATGCTCCTGACAATCAAAGTTCACTGCCTAAAGACATTTATGCGCGCAACATCAACGAGTGGATGACTGATATTCACAAAGCGTTGGAACATTTATGCCCTTATTGTCAGCAAAACTCCGTCATTGACGATGCCATTGGGTATGATCCACTTACGGAAGAGTTGTTGGAGCGAAATCGCGAATGCTGCTACGAAAAGGACAAGTGGTGGGAGGACAACGATGGAAGTGTTCGTTTATGAGCCGGGTAGCCGTCAAGCAATCAAGCAGAAACTCCGTGAACATTTTGACGGGAAAATCGTCCGCAAAGACTTGACCAAGAAAATCAAAGAAGGTGCGAATGTACCCACCTATGTCCTTGAGTTTCTCCTGGGGCAATATTGCTCCTCTGACGATGATGCCATCATCGAATCCGGAGTACAGCAGGTCAAACGCATTCTGGCTGATAACTTCGTGCGCCCAGATGAAAACCAGAAAGTTTTGTCACAACTGCGGAAGCGTGGAAGCCACACGGTCATCGACATGATCACCGTACAGCTGGATATCCAGAAGAACAGGTACTTTGCGCAGTTCTCCAATCTGGGTCTAACGAAGATTCCCATTGAGGACGAATATCCAGAGAAATATGATCGGCTGCTCTGCGGCGGCATCTGGTGCATCGTGCAGCTGGATTACGAATACGTCGAAGAAGACAAAAAGAACGGTTGCCCCATCCAAATTAGGAAGCTGACACCTATCCAAATGCCGCATATCGACATTGACGACCTCAAAGCAGGCAGAAGAGCGTTCACAAAGGAAGAATGGATGGACGTGCTTCTTCGTTCTATCGGCATGGAGCCGGACACGCTGACCATGCGTGAAAAGTGGCTACTGATTCTGCGCATGGTGCCGCTGGTGGAAAATAATTTCAACCTGTGTGAACTCGGTCCCCGTTCCACTGGTAAGAGCCATCTGTTCAAGGAAATCTCTCCGAACAGTATCCTGGTGTCAGGTGGTCAAACTACGGTGGCTAATCTGTTCTACAACATGGCGCGGAAAACGGTCGGACTCGTGGGGCTCTGGGATTGCGTAGCTTTTGATGAAGTAGCTGGAATCAATTTCAAGGACAAAGACGGAATCCAGATCATGAAGGACTATATGGCATCCGGTTCCTTTGCCCGTGGCAAGGAGGAAAAGGCCGCCTCTGCCTCCATGGTGTTCGTGGGCAACATCAACCAGAGTGTGGACGTGCTGCTCAAAACCAGTAGCCTCTTTGACCCGTTTCCTCCAGAAATGGGCATGGATACCGCTTTCCTTGACCGTATCCATTGCTACCTGCCCGGCTGGGAGATTCCGAAGTTCCGCCCGGAGCACTTCACAGACGACTACGGATTCATTACGGACTATCTGGCTGAATTTATCCGGGAACTGCGGAAAGAACAGTACGGCGACGCGCTGGATCATTGGTTTCGGTTGGGAAAGAATCTGAATTATCGCGATACCGCTGCTGTACGCCGTACCGTTGATGGCCTACTGAAGCTGGTCTATCCGAACGGTGAGTTCACCAAAGAGGAATTATTGGAGATTCTGGAAATCGCCTTGGAAATGCGTCGCCGCGTGAAAGAGCAGCTGAAAAAGCTGGGTGGCATGGAATTCTATGATGTGAATTTCAGCTACATCGACAACGATACCTTTGAGGAGCATTATGTGTCCGTACCTGAACAGGGTGGTGGCAAGCTAATCCCAGAAGGTCTATGCAACCCAGGTCAGGTATATACCGTGAGCCGTGGCAAATCCGGTATGATCGGTGTATTCCGTCTGGAGAGTCAAATGCTGCCCGGCAACGGCAAGTTTGATCGTACTGGTATTGCCACCGATCGAGATGCCCGCGAGAGCAGCAGCACAGCGTTTAATTTCCTGAAAGCCAATGGAAACAGAATCAGCGGTTCTATCAGCACAACGACGAAGGACTACATCATCAACTATCAGGATTTGCAGGGCATCGGCATGACCGGCAAGCTGGCTCTGCCCAGCCTGATTGCGCTTTGCTCCATCGCCCTGGGCAGACCTACGCTGGGCAGCCTCGCCGTGTTGGGCGAAATCAGCATCAGCGGCACAATGATGAAGGTGGACGAGCTGGCCAACACGCTGCAATGCTGTCTGGACAGCGGCGCGAAGAAGGTGTTGATTCCGTCCGTATCCATGATTGATTTTGCGGCGGTTCCTGCGGATCTGATGGGCGCTTTCCAGTTGATTCCATACAGTAGCGCGGAGGATGCGGTATTCAAAGCACTCGGCGTAGAATAACAGGAGGACGATGAAGATGGCGCAGTTTGACGTTTACAGTACATCGATTGAAAACGTCACCTTTTGTGCTGCGAAACAAGGACAATGGTGAATTAGTTGTCGCTTATGTGCAGCTCCTTTGTGAAACAGCGAATTGCTACGGAGTAAATGCCGTTCTCTGGGGGCGTATATTTGCGTTCGTGCAAAGCAACAAACAAAACCGTAAAGTAAAAGACGGGTATTTCGATGCAGAGCCTATCCGACACTTGGAAAACTAAAATCAGCTTACATTTGCAGAAAGAGTGCATTTTAATGCGATAAATTCCGGGTGTCATATTGAAAACAGCTCTATCCTTGTGATATAATGTGTGCACACACTTTCAAGGAGGTGCAGCATGGCCACACCAAAGCTGAAAAAACAAGATGTTATTGATGCCTTGAACTTTATCGACGAGAACGGAGTTCCCGAACATAATACAAGCGTAAAATATATACTTGTGTCCGAGGATGGGAAAAAATATCCGCCGAAGTATGTGGTAGCCGTTGCTGACCATTTGGCAAACAGCACGGATATTTCGACAGAATCCTTTAACAGCGTTGACGCAAAGAAATATCTGGAAAGTCTGGGCTTTACCATCGAGACAAAGCCGCAGGAAAAATTCGAGTTATCCATTACTGCCGAGAGCATAGCGTCGACGGACGAACGCTTTACCATGGACAATCTGAACCTCGGGGATAACTATAAGCCGCTGGATGCTTATTTCAAGAGGGTAAATGGAGATGTAATCAAGCGAGCTTACAGCAAAGGAGAAAGAAGAAATTCTAATCAAACCTTGCCGCGCATTGCCTGTCAGGTGTTTGAAAAGCAGCTTGACGCATTATCGGTTGATGAGAAGGAGAACTTTCCTGTCTGCAAATATAGTCCAGGCACCAATGTAATCAGCGGTATTTATGCGAGTGTAGACGATTTCAAAAAGCACCGCAACACGATAGAGTACCTGACATACAGCTATGACAATGGACGTCAGTTTGTTATCTATTGCTGGAATATCTTCTCTACGATTATCTTCATTCAGGAATGTTTGAAGCGTTTCGGTGAACCGGGAGATCAGTTCATTTTGATATACCGCGAAAAAGATGAGAAGGAAACCGCAGCGGCAGAAACGGAAGCTGCTGTTCAAGAAGAGCTTGTTCAACAGTTCAAGGGATACCGAAATCCGTTTTCTTCCATGCTGATTGAATCAAAAAATCTGATTTTCAGAGGTGCGCCCGGTACCGGAAAATCTTATCTTGCCAAAGAAATCGCTACGGACATTATCAGCAATGGATACTTTGACGATTACACACTTCTTACTGACGAGCAGAAAAAACAGGTTGAGTTTGTTCAGTTCCATCCGTGTTATGACTACTCTGATTTTGTTGAAGGACTAAGACCAAAACTCAATAAGGATGGGACAATGGGCTTTGAATTGCAGGATGGAATTTTCAAGAAGTTTATTGCCCGTGCCAGAACGAACTATGAGGACTCCAAAAAATCCAGAGAAACCGTAGAAAAGGAAGTTACGGTTCAAGAGTCCATGACAGAGTTTTTCTCTGGGATTGAGTTTGGCGTTGATCCATTCAAGACGATTAATGGAAATGAATTTACCATTACCGACGTGGATGACGGGCATATCCATATTTCCATTCCCGGAAATGCATCTGTCAACAGTCTTGCTCTGAATCTGGATGAAGTTAGAAAGATGCTGGAATCCGGGCAGAAGTTTGAAAAAATAAAGGATATTACGTCCTTTTTCGGAAAGACGTTTGCTACGCAAGGATACTCCTATGACTTTGCTATCTATAAAGCAATCAAAGCGAAGAAAAGAACAGTTTCAAAAGTAAAGGCAAAACACGAGAAACTAAAAAAATACATATTCATTATAGATGAAATCAACCGCGGCGAGATTTCAAAGATTTTCGGTGAACTGTTCTTTACAATAGATCCCGGTTATCGCGGAAAAGCCGGCGAAATCTCCACGCAATATTCTAATCTGCACCCTGATCCTGACGAAAAATTCTATATTCCTGAAAATGTCTATATCATCGGTACCATGAACGATATCGACCGCTCTGTGGACAGTTTTGATTTTGCCATGCGCCGTCGCTTCCGTTTCGTGGAACTTAAAGCGAATGAACGCCTTGAAATGCTTGCATCGCTGGAAAACGAGGAATTAAAGGCTGAAGCGATCAGAAGGATGACTGCGCTCAATAAGGCAATCACAGAGGTTGAGGATCTGAATGAAAATTATCAGATTGGAGCATCTTACTTTTTGAAGCTGAAAACACTTGATTTTGACCAGCTATGGACTGATTATCTACAACCTCTCCTACAGGAATACATTCAGGGAATGTACGATGAGGAAGGAATTATGAATCGGTTCGCAAGGGCATACGGCTATCAGAAGCCTACCAGAGGTGATGCGAATGAAGTTAATCAGGATCAAGGATAACTCCCAGCAGAAAAAAGATGCCTTTTCTCAAGTAGCGAAGCTGACAGGCAAAATCGCAGATAAAACGTTGGAACAGCTTGAGCGTGAAGGTGTATTCGTATTTCCTGAAACCGTAAAGGATGCAGGAGATATTACACAAGACCAGATGATCCTTCAAAGCGTCAATGACACCTATCGCTCCGGCAATGTGATGGGCTTTCTCGGCTACGGTGATGAGCGGCTTGTAATCGAGTCCCGTTTTTGTAGAGAGGGTGAGGATTACTTTTTTCAGTATCTTTTAGACAAAGTGCTGGACTTTCCAAACATCGTAGATCTGAACTCCGATGCCAATCAAGACAATCGACTGTTCAATTTTCTGTTGTTCCTGTTTCCGTATTACCTCAAGGCAGCTATGCGGAAGGGATTGTTCAAACAGTATATCCGCCACAGGTACAATGATGGAAATGCAAAAGGCACGATTGATGTCGCAAGACATATCAAGGAGAGCACCCCATTTGTGGGAAATGTTGCGTACAGTCAGAGAGAGTTTTCCTACGATAACAGTCTTATGGAGCTGGTGCGGCATACCATAGAGTTTATCAAAAGAAAGCCTTACGGAAATAAACTTCTTATCAAAGTAAAAGACGAGATAAAACTTGTTATAGATGCAACTTCGACTTATGAGCCGTATGACAGGCAGAAAATCATTGAACAGAATAAAAAGAATACCATCCGCCACGCTTATTTCAGGGAATATCTCGCTTTGCAGAGGTTGTGTCTTTTGATTCTTCGACACCAGAAACATCAAATCGGTACTGGAACGAGGCAGATATACGGTATTCTGTTTGATGGTGCATGGCTGTGGGAGGAATATGCTAACTTGCTCATTGAAGACATCTTCTATCACCCAATGAACAAGAGTGGCATAGGCGCTCAGAGACTATTTGATGGAAATGTAGGATTGATCTATCCTGATTTCATCAGCCGTAATAGCGAGATGCGGATGATTGCCGACGCCAAGTATAAGCCGATTGACAATATTGGCAACCGAGATTATTTGCAATTACTTGCCTACATGTTCCGTTTTGGTGCAAAAGCTGGTTACTATCTCTATCCGGAAGCAGATAGAGCTGACGATTTGAAATTACAGTTGAATCGTGGTTCTACCTATGAGAAAAATGTTACGCCGCGTGATGACATCAGTATTACCAAGCATGGTCTGAAAATTCCCGTAGATGTACAAGATTATTCAGATTTTACCACAAGGATAAAGGTTCAGGAACAGGAATTTATAAGCGTGTTTTATGTGTGATTTTATAGAAGCACGCAGAGCAGCATATTAAATAATCGAACAATAATAGCCCGTAGGAGTTAAAATGTGTAAACGAGCAAAATGTTCCTTCGTTTGTCTTTGAGACACTATTAAAATTCGACTCGCCTATCTGGATGCTACACCCACTGTAAAGGGGTGACGGCTTTTGCAAGAAGCGCTCTAATGCCCGGCAAAGTGGTCATGTTTTGTTTTGCACCCATCACAGACTCAGAGTTATCCCCAAAAAGGAAATGGATTGATTTGAAGGATATCTCGCGCTGGTATTTGTATATTGTTTTTTAGAATTTCCACTATTGTTGACCTGTCACTATAAGCAGCGTTATAAGCTTGGCAAAGATAATAGATGACTTTTCCATCTGACGTTGGTTGTTCACTATCGCAAACCAAATTCCTACCGGATACTTTTGCAATGACCTCGTAAGTCGAATGTGATTGAGCCCATTCTTTACTTAAATTGAGATGAAAAAGATCATCAATGTTTTGTAGGATTTCCGGTCTTTTGTGAACGTACCCAGGGTAAATGGATTTAGGATCAATCTGAAGAAAGCCATTGACGCAAAAATCATAGTTAAATCTTCTACCAACTAACCATGCTTTATAGGTCTCAGTATCTTCAGTATCCGATAAACCCGGCAGATTATCGAAAGAAATATCAAAATATCTGTTTCCATATTTAAGGCAGTTACAATCAAGCCGGATTTCAATTCCGTGTCGCTCAATGAACATGCGCAATTCGGAATCTGGGGATTTATAGACAGAACCAAGGTCTATAAGCCCATTTTCTTTTATTTCTCGGCAAGCATTGGCGCTTGTTGTAATGTGAGATATAACAAAATCAATATCGTCAAACCGTGGTAGCGATGTGCCATACTTTTTTATGGTTGCTTCAAGAAAATCATCGCAGTACGTATACTCATTGAAATGCGCACTTTCTCCTTTCCAGACAGAAAAAGGGATGGAAGTAAGACGCTTCAGTGTATCCTGAGCCTCTTTTTCAGTGTGAATATTGAACAACATCTCTCATCATCCTTTCGAGCACACAAGTATTATGCATATTTTTATTGAAAATTCTAAAAACTTTATCGATAGTCGTTAACCGCAAACCAGTTTATGCAGTCATTAAGCGATACGGGAGCAAGCGTCTTAATGACCAGCTGGGGCAAAAATGTGGCAATTCGACACCCCCACTTACGTAAAATATCCTTCATCTCCGGTCACATCATCTCAATCGGATTCAAAACTGAACTGCATGGCGGCAGATAGAGCGGAATCACATCTGTCGCACACAGTGCCTCTTTTACACCTTTTGACATGGTGTGACCGCATGTTGTACATGACAATGATGGCACCCGGGTAAAGCTCAGAAATTAGCACATTTTTCAGATAGTCAAGGACATATTCCCCTGTAGTGCCGCCCGAATACATGACATATGTCGTTTGACCGTTCAAGCGAGCAGAAGCCCAAATGGTCTGGGTGGAATGCCTGATTTCGTGTCGTGGATATTGTCAGCATGAACCACAATGCCCAACAAGTTGCCCATCGTGTCCACATCGGCATGCCGCTTTCGCCCTTTTTGTTTTTTTCTCCGTCGATGCTGCGCTCTTCGTTGTCCGTAACCGTTTTTACGCTTTGCGAATCAATTAGCACAGCCACTGCGTACAGCACGGCGTTTATCAGTTTGCTCTTGCTCCACTTCCGATTCCGCATTCTCGAATACAGTGGTTCTATTTCCTCCCACTGTGCGTCTGTCAAGTCCGTCGGGTACAGTTTGCGTTACGCTATTATACCACATTCCTCTTATGAAGACAAGCTCTAAGTTCTACTGTCTTACCAGCAGAGAGCCGTTCCGCTTCCTCTTTTGTATGTTTCATCTATTGTGTTATGCCGTCATGGTTATTTTTCAGCATCCGCTTTTGCATCTCTTCAATTTCACTATCTACCTGCTGAATCTGTTCCTGGATTGTCTTTATCAGAGAACGGTGAATTATCTTTGTTATTCCATCACCTGTTTCTTCTATATCATGACTTAGGAACTCAATAAGTCTGTTGTAGTTTCCCTTTGTCGCATTTAAATTTCCTTCATAAGAGACATCTTTACAAACAGTAGAGGCATCTTTACAGAAAAAACTATTTTGCCTTAAAAATGTGCCGATTTCTCGTTTAACCCGGTTGCTACTTCCATGATATGCATTCCAAATTGCACTTGTCATCTCATCATCAAGCTCAACAAAAGCATGTCGCCGGAAAATAAATCCATTATAGAGCTGAGGATTTTGCAGGTGGTTCAGCAACTTGCGTCTGTTGCCATAGCAGGCGATAATGTAGCTGGTTTTCCCGAGCAACTCATTGAGTGATTTTGCACCAGCCTCAATTTGGTCAAATGTAGCCTCTGTTGAAGTGACATCGTCCTCTAACTCACCGGACTTTATCCGCTCGAGCCGTTTTTGAAAACCAGCAAGCATTTTTGCATAATCAACTTCACACGGAAGATTGATTGCATTAACTTTGAGATTCCATATTTGGCTAATTAAAGTAACAACCTCATCGTGCGTAAGTTCACCGCGGTAGGCTTTCTCAAGTGCTATAGGCAGACCATCATCAATATAGCTTTGCTCCAGGTTCCAGAATAGACTACGGAGAAAACATTGATCCGGTGTCAGTTGGATTATATCATAATGCGTTCTAAGCTCAGTAGTAAAACTCTTACTGTCCCAATTACCTGTATTAATCCAATTATTGATTGAATAGAAACTGCTGTATCTTTCTCCTTCTAAAGAATATTTTTCATTATTGTTATTATAATCAGGCTGTTCTTTTTTACTTTTATCCTCTTTCGGCAGCCGATTTTTAAAGTAATTTGCAGCAAAAGTATAGAGCACATAGGGCATATTATCTTTTGAAATAGTCGTTTTTTCCCACTCGGTATAAATGCGCTCAAAATCAGCTATAATGTACTTCATTAAGCGAATATTACTTGAACCACTTTCAGAAAATACTCTATGCAATATGTTGCTATTCTGCGAAAGAAATGATGAATAGCCATCGGTAGTTTCTTTATAGTGACTAATTAGACTTCCTATTATCGCTTCAAAATTCGACTCCAGCTTAATTGTCCGGCAAATTACTTTTTCTTTATAGTTATGATATGTCTTATCGTCATTTGACGTTTCAATTTTCGTCTCATCTGCAATTAGAATAACCCTAATCTTTTTGTTCTCTACATAGTCGTTGACGCAGCCAAGCAATGCAATCTTATCTTGACATGAACAGCGTTCAAGATCATCGAATACCAGCACCAGTTTATCTGCGCTTATAAACGATTCAACATCAAACACATCAAATAGGTTAACGGATAGCAGCTGTTTTGCTTGATTGGGCAGTACCTGCTTTACAGCATTGACTCCCGTTTTAAGTAATTTACTTGCTTTTTCACCAACATTGCATCTGGTCTGTAAAGCGGCTTTCTTTACTTTCTCTTGCAATTCTGCAACAGATTCTACTCCAAATAAAGACACAATAACGAATATGAATTCTTTATTCTCTTTATATTCATTAGCTATTTCCTTTATAAGATATGTCTTGCCGCACCCCCATTCGCCAGTAAGTAAAAGCGCGCCGGGAATCTCTTTCGTTCCAATATAGCTCTCAACTTCTTGCTTTGCATCCATGAGTCATACTCCTTAACAACTGTTTAGATCATGATGTTTACATTCTTACCATATTTACCCAAATAAGAACGTTTGAATTCTATGGTTCACAGTTTTATGTTATAGAAGTTCAGTTGCTTCTTTCCATATCCAGTTTTACCATATTACTACGATGATGGCTACGTATTTTATTGGGCAAGTGCAACAGTGCAGATGCATACGCCCACGCTCCACCACCTCCTTACAAGAAATTAAGATTGTATTTATTATAGCAAATTGACTGATGCTTTGCAATAGTAAATTTTTGTTATGAAAAATTGATTTCTATTCCCACTTGCTTTTTTCTTCATATTGATTTAATGAACAATCGAAAAAACGTTTTTGTTGTGACTTAACAAAAGCAGCATTATATCCATCAATTGAAAAACAAAACACAAAAGTTGAGAAGCTTTGAGAACGTTTGAGAAGAAATGAGAAGGTTTGAGAAAAAAATCTGTGCTATACTATATCGTGTTATCAAGCACTCCCGCCACCAGCCCACCTACTTGATAACACATCACCCCCGCTGCACCCACAACCAGCAGCGCATAGCACCCAACAGGACAAATTAGCAGCGAACAGCACAAAACAAGACGAAACAGCACAAAATAGCACGCTTTAGCAAATAAACCTGTGCTATGATAGTATCGTCGGAAGTTCACAGCCCCCCGACCGAGGCAATCAGCGCCATGCTGACTGCCTTTTTTGCATCCCGCCGCGCATTTTTGAAAGGAGGTGGTTGCCTTGATTGTCACGGTCTGACCCTGGTTTTTGCAGGCAGGTTGCATCCGCAGCCTGTCTATTTTGTTGCCGCAAAAGCGGAGAAAGTGAGAAGTATATGAGAGTATTCGGCAAAATCAACATCATCGGGCTGGATAACGGCTACGGGAACATCAAGACGGCGAACGGCATTTTTCCGGCGAGCGTTACTTGCTGCGAGGCTGAACCGGCGCACGCGCAGGACGTGCTGGTGTACGATGGCAAGTATTACGTCATCGGCGCGGGGCATCGGGAGTTCACGCTGGATAAGGTCGGCAATCAGGATCATTACCTGCTGACGCTGGCGGGCATCGGGCAGGAGCTGTGGTGCAATCAGCTGACCACGGCGGCTGTTCATCTGGCGGTCGGATTGCCGCTGACGTGGGTCGGCGACCAGCGCGAGCAGTTCCGTGCCTATCTGTCGCAAAATCGGCATGTAGATTTCAACTGGCGCGGCATCGACTACCATGTTGATTTGGTCGGCGTGGACGTGTACGCGCAGGGGTATTCCGCCGTCATTCCCGAACTGCGGAAATTCACCGGGGCGAACATGCTGTGCGATATTGGCAACGGCACCATGATTGTCATGGCGATTAACGACCGCAAGCCGGTGCTGGAGCAGTGCTTCACGGAAAAGTACGGCACTTACCAGTGCGTGCTGAAGGCGCGGGAAGCCTTGACGCGGCTCTGCGGACGAACCGTGCCGGACGTGACCATCGAGCAGGTGATGCGCGAGGGCACGGCTGATGTTGCGCCTGAATATGTGCAGGTCATCCGCGAAGCGGCGGCGGACTACGCGGCGGAAATCATGCGCAAGCTGCGCGAGCATGAATATGACCCCAAAACGATGCGGCTGTGGATTGTGGGCGGCGGCGGTTGCCTGATTCGCAACTTCGGGCAGTATGACCCCAATCGCGTGACCATCATCGGTGATATTCACGCCTCCGCCAAGGGGTACGAGTATCTGGCGGAGCGGCGTTTGCAGCGTGAGGCGAGGGCGCGGTGAAAGAGATTCTGCGCACGACGATTCGCCTGTATGCGGAGAAACCCGCCGACCGGGAGGCGCTGCGGCTGCTGCGTCAAGTGCGGGAAGAACAGCACTTGCGCTATGCAGATGCTATCGTGGCGGCGGTCAATGCACACTATGGGCAAGCGCGGCAAGGCGGCTTCGATCATCAGCAGCGGGAGGAAATCCGCGGCATTGTCCGCGAAGAGATGGCAGCATCATCCGCGTCTGTGTTCAACCTGCTTCGATGTGCTGGGCAAACACCGGCAGAGACATCGGAGGACGCGAACGCGCCGGACGAGACCGATCTCGACAATCTGCTGGATATGATGGGCAACTGATGCGAAAGCGCACCAAATTTCTTTCTGCTGATGCGCGGAGAAACTTGGATGGCATCCGAGAGCATCAAATGCGCACCAGCGGGCATGAGCATTCAGCGGGCGGCAAACCCGCCGGAGTCCAGAGGCGGAGCACTTTGGTCAGTGTTCAGAGGCGAAGCCTTTGACCCACAGGGAGGCGCGCCGACCGAAAAAGTGATGCTGTGCGTCACTTTGTAGTGGGTAGTCTCTGCCGCAATCAGAGGGAATCGGTCGCTGCGCTCCCGCCGCCCGCAAGCAAGGAGGTACTATACGAGCAAAATCAGAGCAACCCGGCACAACGGTCGTGCCGGAAAGAACGGCGTGTTCACGACCAAGCACAACGACCGCAATTTTGACGTAACCAACGCCGAACACATTGACCCTGCGAAAACGCACGAAAATGTCTATTGGGACTGGCTGAATGGAATGCGCACAGGCGAAAGAAGCGCAGACGTTCCTTCCTTTGAGGAGGTCGAGCGAATCTTTTACGAGCGGCATTATTCCGATTATGTCGCCGGGCAATGTGCGCGCAACGCCCAGCGCCGCCACACGGAGCGCAACCGAACCGTAGAGCAGATTCGCCGCGACAAGCGCACCTGTCCGGAAGAAACCATCTTCCAGTTCGGCAAAGAGGGCAGCGGGGCGACGCCGGAGCAGCTGCTGACCATTTTCACGGCATTCAAGCAGCAGTTCGAGGAGCGCTACGGCAAACACGTCCACATGCTGGACTGGGCGATGCACTGCGACGAAACGACGGTGCACATTCAGGAGCGCCACTGCTTCGACTATGTGAACAAGTACGGCGAGGTCGAGCCGAAGCAGGAAAAGGCGCTGGCGCTCATGGGCATTCCGCTGCCGCAGCCGGACAAGCCGCCGGGACGCTACAACAACCGCAAAATCACCTTCGATGCCATGAATCGGCTGATGCTGATTGAAATCGCGAAGGCGTGCGGCCTGGACATTGAGGAGCAGGTAAAGTACGGCGGCAGGAATCATCTGGAAAAGCTGGATTACATCATTGCCAAGCAGCTCGAAACCATCCGGAATCAGCAGAAGCAGCTGACCGCGCAGAATCAGCAGATTCAGACCTTGACCGCGCAGATTGCCGAGAAGGATGCCGAGCTGGACGCGAAGCTGTTCCGCCTGTCCGATGTGGATTTGCTGATTGAGCAGGTGACGGACATTTGCTACGAAAAAGCCGTGACCGCCGTCAGCGAGAGCATGAATAAAACGGCGCTTGACAAAGCGGCAGCGGGCGTTGACCGCACCATTCGAGCGGCAAAGTCGCCCAGCAGTGGGCTTGGCGCTCCCTTCATCGGCGTGGTGGAGACGTGGCTGGGCAAAGCGAGGGCGGATGTGTTCAGCGCACTGCTTTCGATGGCGGACGACGTGCGGCGACGGCTGCTGTCGCCCGCGATGAACGAAATCATGAAATGCAGCATTGCGGAGACGGCGCGCCCAGCCGTGGTGGAAAAGCTGCGCCCCAAACTGCGGGATGATGCCTATCCGAAGAAGCGCCCCGATGCGTGGGCGCGATAACCATTGCAGGAGATGAGAACATGAGCGACGAAACGAAAATCGACTGGTCGCCGCCGATGCCGGATGATCGGATGGCCGCCGCCTACCAATCTGTACAAGCCAAGTTGACCCACACCGCTGGCGGCGAAGTGCGCAATACGCTGCAAAACTTCGTCACGGCGCTGACCCATGATCCGGTTTTTGCCGGAAACATCCGCAGAAATCTGTTCAAGGAGCGCATGTCGATGACTTGCCCCGTCTGGTGGGCGCGGAAAAGCGACATGATTGACGACATGGATGTTGCGTTCCTGCGGCTGTATCTGGAAGAACACTACGGGCTGCGGTCGGAAAAGCTGATTTATCCGGCGCTGAACATCGTGTCCACCGCGCAGGCGTTCCATCCGGTGCGGGACAGGCTGAACAGCCTTGTCTGGGATGGCGTGCCGCGCGTCCGGGTGGCGCTGCACCATTTTCTTGGCGCGGAAGTGAGCGACACGAACGAAAAGTACCTGCGCACGTTCATGCTCGGCGCGGTGAACCGGGTGTTTCATCCCGGCTGCAAGTTTGAGCTGATGCTGGTGCTGGTGGGCGGGCAGGGCGCTGGCAAAACCACCTTCATCCGCTTTCTTGCGCTGGAGCCGGAATGGTTCACGGACGATGTCAGCAAATTGGACGACAAGGAAATTTACCACCGGCTCAACGGTCATTGGATTTGCGAGCTTTCGGAGATGGTCGCGACGGCGAACGCCAAAAGCATCGAGGAGATCAAGTCTTTTCTCAGCCGCGACAAGGATTTTCTGCGGATGGCATATGACCGATACGGCGGCGATCATCCCCGGCAAAGCGTGTTCGCGGGCACGACCAACCGCATGGATTTCCTGCCTTTGGACAGAAGCGGCAATCGGCGCTTTCTCCCGGTGACGGTGGATGCGTCGAAAGCCGACTGCCATATTCTCGATAACCCGGTGGAGTCCCGACACTATTTTGAGCAGATGTGGGCGGAAATCATGGTACAGTACAAGTCCGGCGCGTACAGCACGCACTTGTCCAAGGAGGATGAAGACGCCCTGCGCAAACAGCAGCAGGATTATTGTCAGGAGGATACGCTGGCGGGGCGCATCTACGCATGGTTTGAGACGTTCGAGCAGGACAAGGTCTGTTCCTTGCAGATTTACCGGGAATGTCTGGCGCACCCGTTCGATGAGCCGAAGACTTACGAGACGCGCGAAATCCGCGAAATTGTGGACAGCGGGATAGCCAGCGGCGAAATCAGCGGCTGGCAGAAGTTTCGCAATGCCCGCAAGTTTGCCAAGTATGGGCGGCAGTATGGCTGGGAGCGAATCCCGCCGCCTGCACAACTGACGTTTGGCGGCTGCACGGTCGTGGACGAAGAACCACCCTTCTGACATGCTGCCTGTCGTCCGAATGTCGGGGAATATGTCGCGGAAGTCCCAGCTGCGGCAAGGTGTTTCGCGGCTTGACATATCAGACACATCCAAATCAGCAAAACAAATCGTTTCAATATAATAATAGGAGACGCAGAAAAGGTTCGCATCCGGCGTGTCAGCATGTCGGATATGGCCCTGCGTCTCCATTTCGGAGGTGAATCTATGTTCAATCGCGTTCCGGCGGACGATCGGGCGGACGAAAATCAAGCAGAGTCCGCGCACAAAGTCCCCAAAATGACGCTGACGATGGCGGAGCTGGCAGACGAGCTGCACATTTCCCTGCCCACGGCGCGGAAGCTGGTGCGAAAATCAGGCTTTCCCGCGTTCAGCATCGGCAGCAGGATTCTCATCAACCGGGAAGGGCTTCAGCGTTGGCTGGATGGTCAGCCGCCGATTGCCGCCACCTGAATTTTTTCGCAAAATGTACTTGCCCCGTGCTGTGATGTGTGCTATGATCATCGTAGCACCTTGACAATTGAATCAGCATACACAGCACGGGGCAATTGAGAAGGAGGAACATCAATGCCTCGTCAGAAATTAACCCAACGTACCGACGGCTACTTCAAGGTGAAGTACCATGACAAGCAGTTTTACGGCAAAACGCAGGCGGAAGCCATGAAAGCACGCGATGCGTACAAGCAGAAAGAGCAAATGGGGCTCAGCCACGACCTCGAAGGAATTACCTTTTTGGATTATGCGCTGAATTGGCTGGAAATTTACCGCTCCGATTGCAGCGTGCCATTGCAGAAGCAGTACGCCAGCATGATTCGCTTTGCCGCCGACCACACGCGGAAGCGGTTCATCTGCGACATCAACGCGAACGACTTGCAGGCCATCTTCAACAAGCTGAGCTGCTATTCCTCGTCCTATGTGAGCAAGTTTGCATCACTCATGAACGGCGTCTTCCGCAACGCCGTGTCCAACGGTGCGCTGATTCGCAATCCGATGGCGGGCGTGCAGCGTCCCAAATGCAAGAAAACGGGCGGACACCGCTGCTTGGAGCCGTGGGAACGGGCACTGATTCGCAGTACATGGCAGGAGCACGACTTCGGCCTGGCGGCGATGGTGATGCTCTACACCGGCTTCCGCAGGGGAGAAATGCTCCACCTGAACATCGACCGCGATGTGGATTTCGAGAAAAAGACGATTGCCGTCCGCGGCGCTGTGTCGTTCAGCGAAGGCAATCGCCCGAAGCTCACGAAGGGCAAAACCGCTTCCGCCATCCGCACTGTGCCGCTGCTTCCTCCGCTGGAAGAGGCGCTGAAAGGGCGGCACGGGCTGGTTTGCCACAAGGAGAACGGCGGCATCATGTCGCAGTCCGCCTTCGCGTGCAAGTACGAGTCGTACATCACCTTCTTGGAGACGAAGCTCAACGGCATCCACAAGCGCTGGTACGGCAAAACCAACGAGCAGAAGCAGCTCTTGGCGGAGGGCAAGCTGCCGCCGTGGAAGGAAATCAACATCCGCTGCCACGATTTCCGCGTGGAGTTCTGCACAAGAGCCTACTACGCGCAAGTGCCGCTCAAAACGCTGCAAAGCTGGATGGGACACGCCGATGCCGACATGATTCTCGCCATCTACACGAAGCTGGACAAGGAGCAGGAGCGGACGGATGCCGCGAAGATGGTCAATTACCTGACCCGCTTGGAAGTGGATTCCGCCGCCGAATGAGAGCGCACCGACGAATTCCCGCAATTTTATAACCCCGCCGGTACAGCGGCATGTCCCTGAAAGCGGCTAATTTCAAGGGATTCCGGGCAAATTTTATAACCCCGTTATAACCCCATTGCCCCCTGAAACGGCGTGAAAATAGGCGAAAATGCGGTTTTCGGGGAGGAAAAGGCGCAGAAGCTCGGAAGCAACGGAATCTGTGCTACTTGCAAAATCATGTGCTGTATGGCATAAATTTCAACCATAATAGACGAAAATCCGCCCGAAAGTACAAAAAAAGAAGCGATTTTTCAATCGCTTCGATGTCTGGGTGAGAAGATTCGAACTTCCGGCCTCTTGAACCCCATTCAAGCACGCTACCAAACTGCGCTACACCCAGTCATGTTCCGAAGGCTTCGACTCTCGCCGAAGAGGTCAACCTTGCGAACAGAACTAATTATAGCATGTTTCCAGCGCCCTGTCAAGAGGGAAAATGTCTTTTTTTATGATTTTTTGCGAAGTCGTTGCATTCTTCTGCGTAATCCCTGATTTGCTTGAGAAGATCGAAGAAACACTGCTCAGCCATGCTTTTGCTTCATTCATACATGATAACTGACAGCCTTTCTATCTTGTGATGCCGAAAGAGGGGAGCGCGTGCTGCCCCTCTATTTGATTGCAATCCGTCTGTATGTGCCATCCTCCTCCATCACAAACCCCTCTCCATTCCCGACTTGAAAGTCAAAATACCCGCCCTCCGGCACAGCAAACTTTTCCATAATCGCCATGAGCGTTCCGCCGTGCGCCACCACCGCGCAGTCCTCGTCTTGCTGGTGAATCTGCTCGAATGCGGTCACACACCGTGCGGCAAACTGCGCCCTGCTTTCGCCATGCGGGAAGGGCAGCTCGCCGCCGGAGTCAATCCACGCCTGATAGTCGGCGCGGCCGTTTAGTTCTGCGTAATTTTTATTCTCAAAGTCACCAAAATCACACTCGCGGAAGCTGCCGATGATGGTCTGCGGAACGCCGGGATAGAGGAGATTCGCCGTTTCCACGCAGCGGCGCATGGGGCTGACAAACACGCGCGACACGGGCGGATAGTGCCGATTCTGCAATTGCGCAATTCCTTCGGCGCACAGCGGCTCCCC
>ENA-OPRV01000057-OPRV01000057.1-human-gut-metagenome-genome-assembly--contig:-NODE-57-length-85351-cov-5.788736_pt1 | contig 85351 bp, 69 predicted proteins | sample MGYA00241896_ERZ501886 | MGnify/ENA primary metagenome ERZ501886 (study PRJEB25962, sample SAMEA2042452) | human gut metagenome | biome: human gut; feature: human-associated habitat; material: faeces... | reverse complement strand
TCCCTTGACCCTGCAAGGGGCAATTGCCCCTTGACCCCTTTTCGCGATTGAGTTGAGTTCACTCTCATACTTCTTCCGCGTGTTGCTTTTTATTTTTTCCCTCCCTCATTTTTTTAACAAGGAGGTTTCTATGCTATATCTCGGCTGCCATCTCTCCGCCAGTGCGGGCTATCTCCACATGGGGCAGGAAGCCATTTCCATCGGCGCAAACACCTTTCAATTCTTCACCCGCAACCCCCGCGGCGGCACTGCCAAGCCCCTCGACCTCTCAGACGTCGCCGCTTACCTCGACTTCGCCAGCACCCACGGCATCGGGCAAATCGTCGCCCACGCGCCCTATACCCTCAACGGCTGCTCGGCTGACCCCGCCATCCGCGATTTCGCCCGCCGCACCATGCTCGATGATCTCCAGCGCCTTGACCACCTGCCGGGCAATCTGTACAACTTTCACCCCGGCAGCCACGTCAAGCAGGGCGTGGAAGTGGCGACCGAGCAGATTTGTGACATGCTCAACGCGCTTTTGTGGCAGGATATGAAAACGACCGTCCTGCTGGAAACGATGGCGGGCAAGGGCTCGGAAGTCGGGCGGACATTCGAGGAGCTGCGCGCGATTATCGACCGCACGGAGCTGAATGGCAAGCTCGGCGTGTGTCTGGACACCTGCCACGTCAGCGACGCGGGGTATGACATCGTGAACCACTTGGAGGACGTGCTGGCGGATTTCGACCGCGTAATCGGGCTGAATCGGCTCAAAGCCATCCACCTCAACGACAGCAAGAACCCCTGCGGCGCGCACAAAGACCGCCACGAGCAGATTGGCAAGGGGTACATCGGGCTGGAGGCGCTGATGCGCGTGGTCAATCATCCGACGCTCAAGCACCTGCCGTTCGAGCTGGAGACCCCGAACGACCTCGCGGGCTACGCGGCGGAAATCAAGCAGATTCGGGAGTTGGCAGAATGATGCGGGTGAGTGCGGGCATTGTGCGCTATCCGGACGGGCGAATCCTCATCTGCCGCCGGGGCGAAGGGCGCAAAAACGCGCATTTGTGGGAGTTTCCGGGCGGCAAGCAGGAGGCGGGCGAATCACCGGAAGACGCATTGCGCCGGGAATTGCTGGAGGAATTGTCGCTGCCGATTGCGGATATTTCGCCGCTGTGCCGCCGGGAAGCGCAGGGCATCGCGTTCGACTTCCTGACCGCGACGGCAACGCGCGCGCCGGTGCTGACCGAGCACGAGGGCTACGCGCTTGTGCATCCGGCGGAAATGACGAAATACGTTTTCTGCCCGGCGGATGAAGTCGTGGCGCGCCAAATTGCGTTTGCGAACGTCCGCGCGTGCCTGTGGGACTTCGACGGCACGCTGATGGACACCTATCCCCTGCTGACGGAGGTGTTCGTGCGCATCGCGGCGGAAAACGGGGTGCGTCTGACGGCGGAAAACGCGCTTTCGCTGCTGAAAGGTACGCTGCGGGATGCGTGCGCGGCGCTGTCGGCGCTGACAGATGTTTCTGTGGATGAGCTGCTGAAGGAATGCCGCGCGGCTGAAGCGGAACGCTTGCTGGACGCCCCGAAGCTGCTTTGCGGCATACCGGAATTGCTGCTTGCGCTGCACGAGCGGGGCGTTCGGCACTATGTGGTGACGCACCGTGACCTGCGCTGCCGTGACATGCTGGCGCAGTGCGGGGTGCTGATGCTGATTTCGGGCTTTCTCACCCACGAGGACGGCTATCCGCGCAAACCCGCGCCGGAAATGGTGCAGGGCTGCCTGCAGCGATACGCCTTGGCGGCGGATGATTGCGTCATGATCGGCGACCGGCCGCTGGACACCCGCGCAGGCAAAGCGGCGGGGGTTCGCGGCATCCTGCTGGACGCGGACGGGCGCTTTGCGGGCGAAAAGTCGTGCGAGGCGCGGGCGGAAAATGTCGCGGAAATCGCAGAAATGCTGCTGCCTGACTGGTGCTTGTAAACGCGCGAACCGCCCGGCAAATTACGATTTTATCTACATGATATATGCACTACGATTGGAGGAATCACCATGCGGAAAATGCTCTGCCTGCTGCTGATGCTGGCAATGCTCACGCCGTGTTTGCCAGCCCTTGCGGAGGATACGGACGCGCTGGATGTCATTTTGCTCTCCAGCGCATCCATTGAGCCGCTGCAGGAGACGCTGCGCCCCGGCAAGGCGGTCACGCTGCGGTTCACATCGCCTGTGGACGGCACGGTCACGCTGCTGCTGCGCAACTCGGAGACGCTTGAAACCGTGCTGCCAGTCGCCAAGGATTACCCCGTCACGGCGGGCGAAAATCAGATGCTGTGGAACGGTACATACGAGGGCGTTTTCGCGCCGGAAGGAATCTACCGGCTTGTGGCGCAGTTCTCCGACGGGTCAGAAGCGGACACCGCCATTCTGGTGGGGCAGATTGCGCCCTTCCTGACCTCCATTTCCGCGCTGGAGAGCACCGAGGACGGCGAAGTGCGTCTCTCCTTCTACGCAAGCGAAAACGGCCGCCTGACGCTGGGGCTGTGGGGCGCAAGCTGGTCGCTGCTGGAGAACATTGACATTTCCGCCGGCACGAACGAAGTGACGGTGGACGCAACCGCCCTTTCGCCGGACACCGTCGCAATCAGCCTGACGCTGACGGACGACACCGGCTACTGCTCGAACGAGGAGCATGTGGCAGTGAATCCGGCATCCTTCGGCATCCTGCCGACGGCGACCCCGACTGCCGAGCCATCCCCCACGCCGTCGGCATCCCCCACGCCGACGCCGTCCCCCACGCCGACGCCATCCCCTACGCCGACGGCAGTTCCGACGCCATCCCCCACGCCGTCGCCCTCGCCCACACCCTCGCCCACGCCGACCCCGAACATCACCTTCACGCCGTCCTACGGCAGCCCGTATGAATTCCCGTCCGACGCGCCCGCGTCCTACTGGAACACGCCGATGGACTACACGGACGAAGCGGCTGTCTGGGCGATGCTGACCGCGCCGATGACGGTGGTCAAGGGTGACGGCCGCACGCAGGTGCGCATCCGCAAAGAGCCGGACAGCAAGAGCGCCGCCATCGGCATCCTGACCCGCGCGACGCAGGGCATCCGCGTGATTGAGACGCTGGACAACGGCTGGTCGCTGATTGAGTGCTACTCCTCCTCCTTCGCGGACAACACGGTGAAGGCGTGGAACCTGCTGGTGCAGGGCTACGTCGAAACGAACACCCTGACGACCGTGGAGTGGGACAGCAACGACAAGTACGGCTTAGTGGTGGACAAGCTGACGCAGCGCCTGTACGTTTACGAGGACGGGCACCTGATTTCGACGCTGCTTGTCTCCACGGGACTTGCAAACGCGAAGCAGCCGTTTAACGAGACGCGCTCCGGCGAGTACATCATCGGCAGCTTCACGGGCGAATTCACCAGCGGCAACCTCTACTGCGGCATGGGGCTGCGCTACAACGACGGCGACCTGCTCCACGAAGTGCCGCACACCAAGCGCGCCGACGGCTCAAAGTCATACGCCTACAACGAACCCAAGCTCGGTACGCGCGCCAGCCACGGCTGCATCCGCGTTCAGCGCCTGCGCAACACAGAGGGGCTGAACATGAAGTGGCTGTGGGACAACCGGAAGCATCTGGGCCGCCTGGTCATCTGGGAGGACTGGCAGGGGCGGCAGATTCCGATTCCGGACGACGACACCGTGCTGTACTACAACCCCAACGGCGGCTCGTACTACCACCGCGCCGACACCTGCTACTCTGTGACGAAGGACAACGTGACGTTTGAAGCCTTCACCTATGCGCAGCTGGACGAAGAACCGTACAGCAAGCTGGATTTCTGCCCGTACTGCGCGCCCGCGATGCGCAAGGCGGACATTGAAGCCATCAACGCCCAGTACGTCTTCGGCGGCGACCACGACCCGATTCTCACCGCCGCGCGTCAGCCCTATTTCGACTATATCGCCAGTCTCGATCCGCCGGAAGCGACCGAGACCCCGGCGCCATGAGGTAACGCATGAACATCGTCGATTACGTCATCATCGGCATCATTGGCATTTCCGTGCTGTTCGGGCTGTATCGCGGCTTCATCGCCAGCGTGCTGAACATGGGGTGCGGGCTGATGTCGTTCCTCGCGTCCTTCTGGGTCAGCCCGAAGCTCGCCGCCGCCGTGCAGTCCAACCAGTCTTTTCTCAACATGCTGCTGCACTACACGGATGCATCCAGCCGCATCGGCGACCTTGAAACCGCCATCACGAACGTCGCGACGCTCACCAGCCAGAGCATCAACAGCATTCTGGAGAAGGTGAACCTGCCCGCGCCGCTGGACACGCTGCTGCGCGTGAATCTGGAGAACAACGTATACGCCTCGTCGGGGCTGTCCACCGTCTCCGATTACGTCAGCCAGACGATTTTGCAGGCAAGCATCAACATCATCTGCTTTCTCGTCAGCTTTTTGGTGCTGTATATTGTCCTCGCCATCGTGCTGAACCTGCTCAAGGCGGTGTTCCGCTTTCCCGTCCTCAAGCAGCTCAACGGCTTGGCGGGCGGCGCGTTCGGCTTCCTCCGCGGATTGCTCGTCTGCCTCGTGCTCTTCACGCTCGTTCCCCTCGTGCAGACGGTCATCCCGCTGGACATGGTGAACGACCTGATTGCCCAGTCCACCCTCGCGCCGATTTTCTCCAACGGCAACCTGATTCTCGCCATCATGAACGGCAAGTTGTAAAATTTTTTGCGGAAGAAGGAAACGAAACGGCGTTGACGAACGTCTAATTACATGGGGGAGACGCAAGGGGCGTTGCCCCTTGACCCCAGCAGGGACGCTGTCCCCGCACCCTGCAAGGGGCAATCGCCCCTTGACCCCTTTTCGCGATTGCATTGGTTACACTTCCATACTTCTTCCGCGTGTTTATCCACAGGATACCCACACGTTCCCCTGCTTCCCTACTTGCGGCAAAAAGCAATCAACATCGGAAAAAAATCCCCTTGCAACCCCAACGACAAGCCTTCAAGGAGGTGCAACAACCTTGAAACCCACCCAGCGCATCGGCGCAATGCTTCTCATCAGCAGTATGCTGCTGACGGGCGTTTCCGTGGCGGAAGAGCCGTCGAATCCTCCCGCAGCGACGGAAGCCTTGGTGACTGCCGCTCCGACGGAAGCACCGACCGCGACCCCCGCGCAGGAGCAGCCAACGGAACAATCGGCGGATGCGCCGACCGCGACCCCTGCTCCCGAAAATCCGACGGACGAGCCGACTGCGACACCCGCTCCCGAAAATCCGACGGACGAGCCGACCGCGACGCCCGACCCCGAAAATCCGACGGACGAGCCGACTGCGACGCCCGACCCCGAAAATCCGACGGATGAGCCGACTGCGACACCCGAAATTCCGGCGTGCGACGTGGAAGGGTGCGCGCACATTTCGCAGGACGAAAACGGGCTGGATTACCCGTTGTGCCGTTACGGGCGGTACCTGCTGGACGAAGAGGACGCTTACAGCGTGGCGACGCTCTCCAACGATTTGCGCATTGTTGACCTCAACCGCGCCGATGTGACGTTCTACCGCAGCGGTCAGTACGCGCTGATTGGCGACCGCAAGGGCGCGGCGGTGCGCGTGGTGAAGAACCGCGCGGCAATTCTGGAACTGCGCGGCGCGTCCATCAACACTCTGACAGTGGAAGCGAACGCCGTCGTTTACATCCGCGCGGCGGACAATTCGCTGGCATCTATCAAGAAACTGGAAGTTGCATCCGGCGCGGCGGTGATTTTCTCCGAGGGCGGCGCAATTTCGATCGGAACGGTCAACAGCAAGGGCGACATTTCCGTCGAAGGCACGAACCTCTTTGCCGATTTGACGGAAATGAACGGACGCGCGCGCTATGCGTTCTCCGCGTCCGGCGTGCAGAGCGTCCTCGTGGAGGGCGAAAGGTACGCATGGTCTGTCACGCCCGATGCCGACGGCAAGCTGTATCTGTGGCTGAAGCGTCCGGGCGAGGGAATGCAGTGGACGGCGACCGTCACGGAAGGCACGATGACCCTCCGCCAGACCGCCAAGGCCCCCAGCGGCGACGCGGGCAGCATCACCCCCGGCGAGCGCAACACGCTCAAATCCGGCACGGTGTACACGCTGTCCGGCGACATTGCCGAGGGTACGGTGCTGGAAATTATGGAAAGCGGCGTGACGGTCATTCTCGACGGCACGACGAGCGCGGGCACGCTGATTGAGGCGGGCGCGCCGTATGACCTGATTGTGCGCGGCGACACGATTCTGGACGGCCGCGGGCAGATGCCGCTGATGGGCAGCGCGCCGAAAATCACGGTGGATGGGCTGCTGAGCGTGCAGGGGCAGCTGCCGAACGGAACGCAGGTGCTCTCCGGCGTGGTGATTTGCTCCGACGCGCCCGACGGCTACACGGCGTGGGCCATTTCCGTCCCGCTGGCGCGCCAGAAGGTGACGCTGGACGGTACGGCGATGCCCCTGCTGATGACCCCCGCGGGCGAGCTGCTCCTCCCCGCCCTTGCGGATGACGCAACCTACTCCATCAGCGCCGACGCGGACACCATCGTGATTGAGACCGTCCACGCGCAGGTGCTGACGTTCAACCTGTCCGAAAATGCGCCGAATGCCGACGCGGGCGACGCAAGCCGCTTCATCGTCAACGGGCAGAACGGGTATCTGGACGGCGCGATTCACTCCTCCGGCGCGGCGGCGAGCGCGACCCTGCGCAATGTGCAGCTGAACAGCGCTTCGAGCGTCCTCCGCGTCGAAAACGGTGCACTCTCCGCGACGCTGACGGGCAATTGCGCACTGCTCAGCGACGGCGCGCCGATTGCACTTGACAACGCGCAGGTGTCGCTGAATGTCGAAAGCGGACGGCTCGTGCTGCGGAATCAGAACGACCTGACCGGCATCACCCTGCGCGGCAACGTGCGCGTGGAACCGGAAAGCGACGCGCCGCACACCGTCGTCACCATCCGCGACGCGCAGGGCAACCCCGTGCCGAACAAGGCGCTGACGGTCGTCATCGGCGGCAGCCAGTACCGCTACACAACGCACTTTGACGGAACGCTGCAGCTCTGGGGCTTCGGCGACCTGACCGGGCAGGACATTGCCGCCACCGACGGCGAAACGGTGTACTCCGCCGTCATCGCCGGAAAGTCGAGCAGCGCCGTGACCGGGCTGGAAATCAGCGACATTGCCGCCACCGACAACGAGGACGGCACGCTGACCATCACCTTTAAGACCACGGGCGCAAAGAGCGCGGGCGTGCAGGTGTACGCCGGCGAAGCGCCTGCCTCCATGCCTGACACCTACCGCGCCGACGCCAAGCAGTACGCTGCGGACGGCAATACCGTCACCATCAGCGGACTGAACACCGGCGACGTGGTCATCTACCGCGTGTACGCATCGGCGGAAGAGAACGTCACGCTGACGGAAAGCAACGCGGACGGCTTCTCCTTCAGCGAGGAGTGCTTCCACGTCCACCGCGTCAAGTGGGTGCCGAGCCGCACCGCGAACACCACCTACAACGCCATGACCTACCGCCCGCGCATGACCTTGCCCGAAACGGCGAGCATCACCTACTCCGGCAACAACCTTGTCGGCGGGCTGCCCTTCTACGTCGGCAGCTACGTCATGCACGTCAAAATCCCCGAAGGCGACCCGATCTATCTGCCGGGAACGGTGGATGTCGCCTTTAGCATCCAGAAAATCCCGCTGACCATCTGCCCCGACGCGAATCAGCAGAAGAACGAGGGCGAGGCTGACCCGGCGCGGTTCACGTTCACGTCGATTGGGCTGCTGGATGGCGACGTGGTCAGCGGCATCCTGAAGCGCGAACCCGGCGAGGAAGCGGGCAACTACAACTTCGTGCTGACCGGGCTTTCCGCGGCGGATTACTACACGCTGCGCCTGATGGACGACGCGCCGCAGTTCACCATTCTGCCGACCGAGCCGTCTTGGTGGGGCGGCGGCGGCGAACGCCTGAACCCGGTGCAGCAGGTGATTGAGCGCTCCGACGGGCGGAAGATGTTCGTGACCATTACGACGCAGGAGCAGCTGGTACTCTCTTACAGCGAGCTGGGCAGCGTCGTGCGCAACACGGCGGACGACCAGCCGCGCCCCTTCACCCCCTCGCTGACGTGGAACAAAAAGACGGACGAGGTGCTGCTGCGCATCAGCGCGGAAGCCGAGCTGAACAAGGACGCGGGCTACGTCACCGACTCCTACGGCAACCCGGTGTACGGCGCGCGCACGCTGCGCTTCGGCTACATGAGCCTGCGCTACATGAACAACGCCGGCATTGACGCCATCAGCTTCTCCAACAAGAACGCCGCGGTCATCCTGCGCCTGTCGGACTTCCTCTCCGCGGACATGGAGAAGGCGATTAAGCAGGCGGGCGGCAACCTGACGACGACACTCTTCCGCGTGACGATTGAGCCGGTGGATCTGCCGGACGGCGCGGTCACGGGCGGCTGGAACATCCGCACGGAAATGGTGATTGACCGCAAGCCCACGGATATCAGCGGTCTTTTGCCGAACGCGCAGGTCGCCGTGGACATGGAGGTTGTCGCAAAGCTGCTGACGAACCTTGACCGCTACGACGAAAAGACGTTTGACAAGCACTTCACCCTCCGCCGCGATGCGCAGACGCAGGAAAGCGTATTCATCGCGCCGTATCAGGACGACGAGCTTGAGAAAGTCGCCTACCCGAGCGTGCTCTTCGCAAGCCGCTATCTGCTCATGCCGCTGGATGAAAGCGGTGTGGTGGATGTGGTGATGGTGCCGATTGAGGAAGACGCAGCGGACGGTTCTGCCGGGTAACGGATTCCAAACACAGCAAAGCCCGCACGGGGGAATGAACCTCGTGCGGGCGATTTTGTGGGGTTATTTGACTTTTCCACCTTGGGCAGCTTGTTACTGTATATATGAAGGTATCGTTGATTTACAGGAATACTGCTTTTAACCAGCATGGTTTTAGTTGCTGCGTTCATCGCCTCTGCGGAGGCGACTATGTTACTTTCTGGCGCGCCAGAAAGTAACCAAAGAACGCCCAGAGGGGGCTGAAAAGGGAAAGAGCGGGGATTTCAGCCCCCTCTGGACTCCCCCCGCCGTAAAAGTTTCTTGAGGGAAAGAGCAGCTGTTGGCTGCCTAACAGGTCACAACTGCATGATGGCATGGGGTGACAAACTCATACAACGCGCCCTCCCCCTTCACGCACTACGAAGAGGGAGGGCGCATTCATTTCCGGGAAAATCTTTACTCCTTCCCGCCGCCGACCGCAACGCCAGCAATGATGAACTTGCTGAGGAAGAGGTAGACGATGATGACGGGGAGAATCGAGAGGGCAATCATCATATAGACCTGCCCCATGTCGAACTTCAGGAAGTCGGCGCTGCGGAGCTGAGCAATCAAAATCGGCAGCGTCTTTTTGTTCGCGGAGTTCAGAATCAGGGCGGGGGTGAAGTAGTTGTTCCACGCGCCGACGAAGGTGAAAATCGCCTGAACCGCCAAAGCGGGCTTAATCATCGGCAGAACGATGCGGTTGAACGTGCCGAACTCGCTGCTGCCGTCGATGCGGGCGGCTTCGATGACCTCCAGTGGCAGGCTCGCCTGCATGTACTGGTACATGAAGTAGAACACCGCGGGGCTGGCGATAGACGGCAGGAACAGCGGCAGGAGCGAATCCTTCAAGTTCATCTTGCCCATCAGCTGCACAAAGCCCAGCGCGGAAACCTGCGTCGGCATCGTCATAATCAGCAGGATGAAGGTAAGGGCGAGCGCGCGCCCCTTGAAGCGGTACGCGTGAATGCCGAACGCCGTCAGCGCGGAGAAGTAGCACGCAAAAATCGCCGTCATGGCGGAAACGATGAGCGAATTGCGCATACCGGAGATAATCGGGATGTTCGCGTTGTTTATCACCTGCGTGAAGTTGTTGCACAGCGACGTCCACGAACCCGGCAGGAACGAGAAGCCCTTCTGGATATCCGCGTGCGGGCGGGTTGCGTTGATGATGAGGACGTAAAAGAAGAACAGGCACAGCGCGCAGAGCAGAATCAGCACCGCATACGCCACGATGCGCCGCGCGGTCAGCACCGCATGGGCGCCGGTCTGCTGGTCTTTTGTCTTGGGCTGCACTTTCATCGTTGCCTGACTCATGCCGCTTTGCCTCCCTTCACAGCCTTCGCCGCTTTCACAGGCTTGGGCTTGCGTTCATCATCGCCGCGCGTCGTGCGCATGATGACCACGCACAGCACCGCGCAGATAACAAACATGATGGCGGACACCGCGCCCGCACGGCCGTAGTTCTTCGACGTGCCGATGAAGTTGTTCAGATACATGACAACGGTCATGGAGGAGCGAACCGGGTCGCCCTTGCCGTTGGTCAAAATCTGCGGAACGTCGAACATCTGCAGGCCGCCAATGAGGGACGTGACAAGCGTGTAGACGAGGATGGGGCGAATCAGCGGCAGGGTAATCTTCCAGAACGTCTGATTCGGGGTCGCGCCGTCAATCTGCGCCGCCTCGAACATGGAGGGGCTGATGCCCATCATCGCCGCCATCAGGATGATGGTGGTGTTGCCGAACCACATCAGGAAGTTCATCAGCGCGACGAGCGAACGCGTGCCCCAGATATTCGAGAGGAAGCGGATGGGTTCGCCGCCGAGTGCCTGAATCATGTTGTTGACCGGGCCCTGATCAGCGAAGAGGGCGAAGAACAGCATGGCGAACGCGGACGCCATAATCAGGTTGGGCATGTAGATGACGGTCTTGAAGAAGCCTTGGCACTTCAGCTTCAGGCGGTTATCGGTGAACCACGCCGCCAGCAGAAGCGAGAAGACAATCTGCGGGATGAAGCCCATCAGCCACATGATGATGGTGTTTCCGAAGTATCTGGGCAAATCCTTGGAGAAAACGTACAAGTAGTTCGTCCAGCCGACGAATTTCGGGCCGACCTGAATCAGACCGCCCTGCTTGAAGAAATACTCAAAGAAGCTGTAATAAATCGTCGAGACGAGCGGATAGAGCTGGAACAGCGCAAACACGATGAAGAACGGCGCGATGAACACATAGCCCCATTTGGCATAGCTGACGGAGCGGACTTTCTTTTTTGCTCCCTGCATCCGGAATCACCAATCCTTCCTACGTTCGTTTGCCCCAATGATGACCTCTGGCATCCGGCGGGCGTGGGGATTTCGCTGCCAGAGGTCACCATTGGAACAGAATACAATTTTCTTCGTAAAGCAAGCAGGGACGGGCGCAATGCCCGCCCCTGCCGCTTGGTTTGTGGTGCGAATTACTTCGCGTCCGGCCACTGGAAGTTCACCAGTTCCGGATACTTTTCGGAGATGATGCTCTCGAACTGCGCCTTGGCTTCGTCGATGGTGGCGTTGCCGTCGAAGTAGTTCTTGAACGCGCCCTGGAAGGATTCGTTCAGACCCTGGTCATAAGCAGAGATGTTGCTCATGTCGATCTTCGGAGCCGCTTCCGCGAACAGCGCGATGTGGTTCTGGCCGCCGAGGAAGGCAGAGGAGTAGTTCTGCGCCAGCTCGTTCATAGCCGCCACGTTGTTGGTGTAGTCCTGCGTGTCCTCGGTAATCTTCTTGGCGATCGCCGCGTCGCAGGTCAGCTTCTGCATAACGTCCTTGATGGTCGCCACGTTGTCGGTGCCAGCAGCCGCGCAAATCCAGGTGCCGCCCCAGTAGTAAGCCTGCGGGCCCTGGCAGACCGCGTAGTCGCCATAAGCGCCGTTGCCGACTTCTTCCTTGCCGCCGTTGGCGACGGAAGTTTCCAGAGAGTTGCCCAGCAGGGTGAAGTTGATGCCCCAAGTGGAGTAGAAGAAGCCGAAGACCTTGCCGGTCGGGCCCTGATCAGCCGCCCAAGTCGCGTCCCACAGGGAGGACTTGTGGTTGTAGCCCTTGTCGGTGTACAGCTTGGTCTGGTCAACCCACTTCATCAGGTTCGCGTCAACGACCACGGTTTCGCCGTCGTCAGCAACCCACGGAGCGGACACGTTGTTGGAGAAGGTGCGGTACGCATCGTCATAGCCGGAGAGCATGTAGTAGCCCTTCGCAGCCGCCTGCTCAGCGACAGCGTTGAACTTGTCCCAGTCAGCCAGCGCTTCCTGCACTGCATCGGGATCGTCGGTGCCCAGCACGTCCTTGGCGATGGAACGGCGATACGCGAACAGGCCGGGGGTCGCCTGCCAGGTGACAGCCTTCAGCTTGCCATCAGCGGAGGTGGCGATTTCCTGCGTGTACTTGTACTGGCCGCCCAGATCTTCGTCGGTCAGGCCGATGTCCGCCTTCACGTCCAGCGTGTAGGGGGAATCGACGTACTTCAAAGCGTAGTCAGCTTCGATCAGGAAGATGTCGATCTTGTCGTCAGCCGCGGCGGATTCCTGCGCGCGCAGGGCTTCGTCCAGCTTGTTCTGGTAGTTGTTGCCCTCGTTGGGGTTGATCGTCCACTTAACGATGGTGCCATCGTTCAGGGTGGTGGTGGACTTATCCTCAGCAATTTCCTTCACTTCGGGATAGTAGGCGTTGAAGCAGCTCTGGAATTCATCGTTCCAGCACCAGATGTTCAGCACCTTGCCCTCGGCGGTTTCCGCCGATGCCAGCGTGGCCGGAACGACCATCATCAGGCACAGAAGCAGAGCGACGAGCTTTTTCATGGGATTTTCCTCCTCTTTAATGGGCGGGTTGTGCCCGCTATATTTCCAGCGGCTTCCCTGCCGCGGGAATACGATGTGGGGTGATTTCTTCCGCCTCCTCTTGCGGAAAAAATCAGCTGTTGGCGGCGTCTGTCTTCACCGGGCAGATGCCCATGGATTCGCCCTCCAGCAGCTTAACCGGAATTGTTGCGGTTTCGCTGTCAGCGGTGCGCGGGTTCTCGATGCGGTCAATCAGGAATTCCGCCGCCTGTGCGCCGATGCGCTTGGTATCCTGCTCGATGGTGGTCAGCCGCGGCTGAAGCATCTGCGTCAGGCGGATGCCGTCGTATCCAGCCAGGGACAAATCCTCCGGCACGCGCAAATTCAGCTGTTTTGCGGCCTGCAGCGCGCCCAGGGTCGAGTGGTCGTCCGGCAGCAGGATACACGTCGGCGGGTCAGGGCGATCCATCAGGTTCAGCACCGCCTGCATACTCGTGGCGGGGTTGTCGTAGAGCGCCTCGACGACGAAGTCCGGGTTCACATTCAGCCCATGCTCCTGCATCGCGCGGTAGAAGCCGATGATGCGGTTCTCCGTGACGGAGGATTTTTCGCCGTGGACATACGCGATTTTGCGGTGTCCCTTCTGATAAGCGGCATCCACCAGCAGCTTAAGTCCGCCGATGTTGTCCGACAGCACGCACGAGCGGTTGTTGAAGCTGTGGTCAATGGTGACGACGGGCAGATTGCTGTCCACCAGCTCAATGACCTCCGGCGCGTAGAAATCGGCGCAGACGACGCACACGCCGTCTACATTGCGGTATCGGCAGTGCTCCAGATAGGTCATGCCCGTCCACCCGATGTGGTGGTTGATGAAGGTGATGTCGTACCCGCGCTTCTCCCCCGCCGACTTGAACGCATCCAGCACGGAGGCGAAGAAGCTGTGCGTCAGACCCGTGCCGCGCTTTTCTTGGAACAGAACGCCCAAGTTGTAGGAGCGGTTGGTTTTGAGCGTGCGGGCGATGGCGTTGGGGTAATAGCCGATTTCACGCGCCGTGCGCTGCACGAGTTCGCGGGTTTCGAGGCTGATGTCCGCGTAGTTGTTGAACGCCTTGCTGACAGTGGAGATGGACAGGCCGCACTTTGCGGAAACATCCTTGATGGTCACGGCCATGGGCGCCCCTCCTTTCGTCTTTGCTGGAAGCGCCGAGGCGGGTTAGCGTTCTGCTTCCGGGACATGTGATGCTCACGAACCCGTTCGGCTTTTTGCTAAACCGGTTTCGTGATGGTTAGAGTATACACCACCCGCGCGAAAAAATCAAGTGTTTTCCTGTGTTTTTTTATAAAATTTTTTTCCGGATTCTCCATTCCTCGCGTTGTAAACGTTTCCATTCCTGTGTTTTCAAGGGTTTGCGGGATTTTTTACGAAATCGTTTCGACTGATTCTCGAAATCGTTTCAGCAGGAAATTTCGGTCAAAAAATGACCATCCAGTCGGATTTGCTGGATGGTCGCAGGGAGGATTTTCGGTTTTTGGGATTTTGCCGGACGGTGCGCGGGCATTCGGCGAAAACGCGCCGACCGAATGCTTAGCATCCTGATTTCACCGCGCGCCGTCCGCCAGCTGCTCATTCCACTTCTTCCAGCTTCCGCAGTGCCCGCTTCGTGTTCTCTCCCGCCCGAAGCTGCGCGCCTACCCGCCGCGCGTTCGCCGCGTAGCGCTGGTAGTCCTCCTCCGGCATCGTGTGAATCAGCTCCGGCAGCTCGCGCAGGCTGTTCAGCGCCACGCCGACCTGCTCCCGCGCCACAAAATCCGCCGCCGCGGCGTTTTTCGCAACAATCACCGGCAGTCCGCCCGCGAGGTATGTTGACAGCTTGTGCGGGCTGTTCAGCAGGGCATACGCGCCGTACAGGCCAGTCAGCCCGTCAAGGCTGTCGCCGTCCCACACGATGCCAAACGCGCCCGAAATCGTCTCCGGCAGCTTCTCCGGCGCAATTTCGCCGTGGTATTCGATGCGCGTTGAGCCGCTGCCTGCCCAGTTTGTTCCATATAATTGCCATTCCAGCGGAACCTTGCCAATATCTTTCAGGTATCCGCTCTTGTCCGCGGCGAGGTTGCCCGCAATCGCGACCATGCGGCTCTTCTCCCGCACGGGGATTTTCCCTTCTGACAGGCAGTCAAACGCTTCCATCAGAATCATCGGGCACGTCACGCCCACCGTGCGCAGGTAGCTTTCCATCCGCTGACTGTGCACGATGAGCGCCTCGAACCCCGGCAGCAGCAGCTGGTCGCTTCCGCGCGCGGCGCTTCCCCCAATCCGCCGGAGCGAGTCGAGGTCGTGCACGAGCGCGGCGGTTTTCACGCCCTTCCAGCGCAGCAGGTGCAGCGCCAGCCGCGCCACGCCGTAGCCCTTGACCGGGAAATACGGGTACTGCACGAGCAGCAGGTCGCCCTGCCGCATCCGGTAGAACGCGCGAACCCAGTCGCCAAGCGTCTTTGCGCCGACTTGGATAGCTTGCCAGACGCTGCCATTTGCGCTGTCCGGCGCGTGGAGCGCGAACGGCGCGTACCCCATTTCAGCGGCGATCTGCTCGATGTCCGCGCGCGCCTTGTTCAGCGCCGGCACACCCGATGCGCTCGTTTTCGGGGACATCAGGAAGCGCCGCTGAAACCGTTTTCTCTCCATCAGGGCGATGAGCTTGTCCTCCAGCCGCTGCGCCGCGGTGCCTATGTCGTAGCCCGCGTCGGCGATGGTCTGCGCCTCGTCGCGGCGGATTTCGTGACGTTCCAGCATGTTCAGCATATGTTCCGCCCAAATCGCCGGATCTTCCGCCGGAATAAACTCCACGTTTCGCGTCAGCTTCGTTTCCCTCGGCACGCTGGCGGATAACAGACACGGCAGCCCTGCCGCCTGCGCTTCCAAAGCCGCCATCCCGAAGCCCTCAAAGTGCGACGGCATGACGAACAGGTCGAACGCCTGCAACAAGCGGTTGACGTCATCGCGGTTGCCAAGGAAGAGGACTTCCCGCTCGATGCCGAGGGTGACGGCTTTCGCCTCCAGCTCCGTCAAATCCGGGCCATCGCCGACGAGCACGAGCCGCGCTTTCTCTTCGCGCTCATGCAGGTGGCGGAAGGCGTCCAGCAAGAATGTTTGGTTTTTCTGGTACTGCAAGCGCCCAACATGACCAACTACGAGGCAATCTTCCAGCCCATACTGCTCGCGAACCTCGCGCCGAACCTGCTCCGAGAAGCGGAACATCTGCGCGTCGATGGCATTCGGGATGACCTCGCAGGGCAAATCCATGGCGGGGCACGCCCACTTCGCGCTCTCCATCGAGCACGCCCAAAGGACGTTGGCGTAGCGGCTGAGGGAATGGTGATTGACCCGATGCAGGAAGCCCTGCACATGTCCGATGACTGATTTATCCATATTCTGCGGATTATGGCAGTGCGCGATTCGCACCGGAATGCCCACCTCCGCGGCCTTTTTCAGCGGCGTCATGTCGTTGAACATGCACTCATTGTCCCAGATAATATCGTATTCGTGCCCATGTTCGCGGAAAAAGTCGTTGATTTCCCGATAATAGCGCATTATATCGCTGCTCCGCCGGGTTATTGTGTAAATTTTCCCGATTTTTTCCGCTTCTTTTTGGCACGCAATCGGGCTAAAACGGCACAAAAAGTCGAATTGAACGCGTTCGCGGTTCATTTTTCCACAATACGCCATTAAAAAGTGCTCAATTCCGCCCGTCGTCGCCGTCCAGCCCACGACAAGCACCCGCAGTGGTTTCATCGTCATACTTCCTTTCATAAGCGAAGGAGACGCGAGGGGACGCTGTCCCCTTCGATCCCCTGCAAGGGCTTCGACCCTTGACGCATCGCGCGATTTCGTTGGCTACGTTTGCATACAGCCTCCGCGTGCTGATTTTGCGCTGATTTACAATCTGCTGATGTCGATTGACGAATACGCTGTCTACCATTTTCGCCATCATCGGCGTGCAAGCGCAGATGTGCCATGACTTTCCACCTGATGAAAGCGTCGCCGCAGCGACGGATAAGGTCGTCCCGCCCGCGATAACCCGCAAGTTACTGCTGATTTTCCTCTCGCCGGTCGCAGCGCACCCCGGCGTGAAAAATCTCTTCCAATTATATTGCACTTTCCGTCAAAGCACACGCCTGCTGATTCTGCCTGCGCCGAATCAGAATCGCCCGCCGCGCCAGCGGATACAGCCCGCACCGCAGCATGAGCAGCACCGCCTGCGCCTTTGACCGCGGCAGCCACCGCACACGGCGCAAATCCGCGCGGAACGCTTCCCGGCACAGGCGTCGAATCGCCCCGCACTGGCGCAGCCCGTCGCGAAAGCCGCCCTCCTGCACCACCCCGTGCGTCAGCATCAGCAGCAGGTGCATCAAGCGGTACTGGGCCGCCGCGTCCGGCATGTCCAAATAGTTTAATGTTGGCTGTACCGCCGTGAGCGTTCGCAGATATTCGCGCACCACGTCTGACGCGCTGTGCACCGCCGAATCCGCCCGCAAATGGTAGCAATAGGTGTTCACCTGCGCAAGCGCAACGGTTTTCGTGCCGCGCAGCACCCGCATCATCCACTCGCCATCCTCCCCCAGCCGTAGCGATTCGTTGAACCTCTCGTTACATATTTCCCGCCGCAGCAGCCAGCCGTGCGTGTGTAAATGCACGGTTGGATTTCGCAGCGCCAAGTCCAGCATATCACGCGAAGAGAGGGTTTGAACGGTGCATTCCGGCACATCAGGGGCTTCCGAACGGGTCACAAGGCCCTGAATCGCTTGCGAATCCCCCGCAAGGGCAAGGAGATTGCCGATTGCGTCGGGCAGCAGCACGTCATCCGCATCAAGAAAAGTGAGCCATTCCGACGCTGCCGCTTGTAACCCTGCGTTTCGTGCGGCAGACACCCCGCGGTTTTGCTGATGAATCACCGCAATGCGCGGATGGTGCGCCAGCTCGTCGCACAAGCGCGCTGTGCCGTCGGTGGAGCCGTCGTCCACAAGGAGGATTCGCACGTCCCCCTGCATGAGTGCAGACGTAACCGCAAGTTCAAGCGTATCAAGTGCATTGTACACAGGGATGATGATATCGACCATCGGATGGCTTCACCTCCCAAAACGCAAATTTGTAACCATGCGTTATTTCGGCAGCGCTTGTGGCTTCAGCCGCCGCGCCTGTGCATCCACCGCGCCCATCAGCAGGCAGAGCCAATAGAGCATTGGCGAACCCGTCGATAGCATCGTGAAGCAGTCCACCAACTCGCAAACCAGCAGGTAAATTACCGGGATGGGCAGCATCAGCACCCAAAGCGGCTGATTGCGCTTGGAAATCCGCGCTGTCTGCATGAGGAACATGGCAATCACAGCCAGCAGAATCAGCAGACCGGGAATCCCCCAGCTGACAAGCGTCTGTAAGTACAGATTGTGCGCATGTTGGAAGTATTTTGTGCCGGGAGGCGTGTACAAATTCATCATTCCTGCCGCCAGCGGCGCGCTTGTGCCCGTCAGCAGCAGCTCCGGCTGTGCTTTGAGCAGCCGAAGCGCCCCCTTCCAAATCCCCCAGCGTCCGTTGAATGCGTCCGTAGTGTCAATGCTGCGGTGGACGGGTGTGCTGTCCAATATAACTTCCTGTTCAGCAGAGGCTTCCGTCATCAGGTGCGCCGGGAACTCCAGCAGGTTCACGTTGTCCAGCGGGCCGGGCGCGACGGACGGGGCAAGCAGCGTCAACACCCCCGTCAACAGCCCATAGCAGAGGATAATCCCCGCTGCCATCAGCATAGGAAGCATAAGCCTATGGTTTAATTTCGACGGCATATGCACCTTCGCACCGAGGAGCGTCCACACGCAGAAGCCCGCCGCGACGCCGAGCGCCACGAACGCCGTCCGGCAATCCGTCAGCGCGAGCGCGCCGCATTGTACCAGAATTGCCATCACACAGGCAATTTTCGCCCGTTTCGTGCGGCTCAGCGCGAACAAAATCGCGGTCAAAAGCACGGTCATGCCCATTTTTGCGGCGGCGGTCGTAACGTAAGCATTCAAATACAGGCGGTGGTCACCGAGGTTCATGCCGATGTACCACGTCCCCTTCATGCTGAAAACGGCGTGACCGCTGATTGCCGCCCACAAGCCAATGGCTGCTTGACAAGTAATTGCGGTCATCCAGACGGCTATCGTTCCCTTCAAAAACTGCCGAAAACGATTTTCGGTAAGGCAGCCCGGCAGCGGCGCAAGCACGAGGAACGCAATGATGCCCTCCTTGAGGTACTGCCACTCAGCCGCGAGAACATTTTCGCCGCGGATAGCGCTCATCAGCAGCATCCATCCAAGCCCCGCTGTCATCGTCCAGACAAGCGGGGAGCGTTTTTTCCAGCCCAAAATCAGCGAAAGAATGGCGGCAATGATACCAAAGTCGCCCAGATACGGCATAATGGTGAACGTCCATGAAAATTCTGTCATTCGCGCGAGGTTCCACCAGAGGTAGCCCGCCGCGACTGCCATATAACCCCAGCGGGCAATCCGCCGCCCCGTTTCCTGCTTCATGCGCCACCTCCGCGTTCATTTCAACCTATATTATAGCATTTTTTTGCTGCTTGCGCAAGTGGGCGCGTTCTTGCTGAATTCATCACGAAAATAGTTATGATTTATATTCTAATTGCTGATCTTTTACGAAACCATATGTTTCGTAGAACTCGCGTTTGAGCAGCAAAAAATCCTCCATGCGCCGCAATAGGACGTACAGCAGCGCCCTATCCTCAAACTCGCCACGCGTTGCGGGAAGCGGCTGACGCTGCATCTCTGCCAGCAGGCCATGCAGGGCGGACAACAACGATGTGCAGTCGTTTTCACGGTCATACTCGGCAAAAATGCGGCCAATCAGCGCCCGAACCTCGGCTTCCTGCGGCGGATGTCCCTGTACTTTTTGTGCGTCTTTCGTGACTTGCAGCAGGATTCTCCGCTGCTGGCGGCGCATGTTGATATAGTGAATCTCGCGCGTGGGCGCGTCGGTTAGGCTATTTTCGGCGTTTTTCGCGGCACATTCGTCTGCCTGACGGAGCGTCTCACCCAGCAAAATCAAGGGGTTACGCGCATCCGCCGCTTCCGCAAGCGCCCGCAGCGCAGTCCGCATCTGCTCATCCGCCTGACGAAGCAATGCGTCCAGGCGCCTTTCGTCCGGGTGCAGGTGCAGGTTCGTCAGGATGCCGCAGGTTGTGCCGATGATGAACAACAAACTTTCGTTGCCAACCTGCGTCCACGTCATGCCGCCCGTGCCCATAAAGTGGGAAATCAGCACGGAAATCATCGCCGTCGCGTAACCCCACGAGCAGGCATAGCACAGCGACGCGAAAACAAAAAGGTAAATTCCGAAAGCAAGCAGACCATCGCCGAAGAGCGAGAAGCACACGAAGGCGATCAGCAGCGCCGACCCGTACGCCATCAGCCGCCCCAGCGCCACTTTCATTGTCTCGCGCTTCGTACCCATCAGGCTTAAAATCGCGATAATCCCCGCCGTCGCGCTAAACTGCAGGTGTATTGCGCTGGCGACGGCTATCGCGACCGCCGCACTTCCGGCCGCCTTCAATCCGGTCAGCAGAAGTCCGCGCGTTCGGTCATTGTGCGTTCTTTTCCACATAAACACTCCTCGACGGGAAGGCGAAAGACAGCCCTTCTTCCGCCATCAGATGCATAACCGCAAGGTTAATTCTGCCTTTGAGCGCACGGTAGTCGCCGTAACCGGGGGTGTTGACCATCATGCGGACGTTGACGTTGATGGACGAATCCGCGAATTCCTCCAGCACCGCCTGTACGCTCTGCCCGTCGACTTCCGGATCTGAAACCAGAAGTTTCGTCAGGTCGCGGATGAACTGCTCCACCTGCGGCGCACTCGTGCGGTACTCCAAGCCAATCGTGAACGCCCACAGGCGCTGGGTGCGCGCGTTCGCATTTTGGATGTATTCAGCGCAAACCTTGCTGTTTTCGACGGTAATGAGCACTTGGTCGGGCGTGCGAATGCGGGTTGAACGCAGCGAAATGTCCTCGACGGTGCCCTCAACGTCGCCCAGCACGATGTAATCGCCGAGCGAAAACGGGTGCTCCGCAACGAGCGTGATCCCGGCAATCAGGCCGGAGAGCGTGGACTGCGCCGCGAGGGTGATGGCAAGCCCGACGACGCCCGCGCCGGCAATCAGGCTCGTGACCGGTACGCCAAGGCCGTCCAAACCGACCAGAACCGCCATCACGACGACGACTGTTCGGCATCCGTTCTCGAAAAAGCGTGACAACGTTTCGTAGTTTTCCGGCTGATCAGGGAGCGGATGACGATGCAGCATTTGCCAAATAACCGGGATTGCTTCCCAAACGCCCCACGCCGCCATCGCCAGCACAAACGCCTGGTAGTACGGCATTGCGTGGGTGAGCACCACACGGATTTCGGCGCTCCACGGGATGGTTAGTACCGCCAAACCCGCGAGCGTGACGCGGACGAGCCATGCCGCCGGGCGCAGGAAGCAGCGTAGAAGATGCCCCACAAGCATTGGAATTCGGTCGCTAATCCGCTTTTTTACAGACGTCAGGATTCGCTTCAAGAGCGGAACGGCGAAAACGGCTGCCAGCAGAAGAAAACCTGCGAGTAAATAATGCTGGACTTCGGGTGTCATGGCGCGCGTCTCCTTTTAATAGGTAGAAATTACGCAGGAAAGGGGAAGCCATTGCGCTCCCCCTCTGTGCTTACTTGCTCTTTTTCTTGCCGATGGACATGATTTTCTCTTTCCACTGGCGCAGCAGCGACATCCGGTGTCCGCTCTCACGCGGGTCATCGGGAATCTCGTCGCCCGCAGCGGATGCGGATACAGATTCTTCCACGTCCGTATACCCCTTCTGCCGCAGGCCGTGCCGCGCCGCCGACCGCAGAATGCCGTAAATTGTGGCGAAAATGGGAACGCCGACGACCATACCGACCAAGCCGAAGAGATCCCCACCGACGACAATCGCGAAGAGAACCCAGAGCGCCGAGATGCCAATCGAATCGCCGAGAATCATCGGGCCGATGAAATTGCCATCCAGCTGCTGGATAATCAGGATCAAAATCAGGAAAATCAACGCCTGCCACGGATCGAGGAAGAGCAGAATCACCGCGCCGGGTATCGCGCCGATGAACGGGCCGAACACGGGGATGATGTTCGTGATGCCGACAATGATGCTGATGAGCGTCGCGTACGACAAGCCGAGGATGTTCATGCTGACAAACGTCAGTACACCAATAATCGCGGAATCGAGGATTTTCCCGGCGAAAAAGCCGCCGAAATTACGGTTTGCGTCGTGGCAAATCCGCAGGGTCGTCTCCGCGGCGCTCTTCGGCAGGAACGCGCGCGTCAGTACCCGCGCGTGGCGGAGCAGCTTATCCTTCTGCAGGAGGAGGTAGACACTGCTGGCAATTGCTGTAAAAATGGTCACGACACCCGACGCGACGCCCCCGACGTAGCTGATAATTTGCGGCACGCGGTTCGTAATCGCCTTGACAATCGTGCCAAGCAGGTCGCTCATGCTGGCATTCAGGTTCTCCACCGCCGTAACCGCAAGGCTCAAATCCACGCCCGGCGTTTCCGCGTCAAGTTCCTTGAGCATATTCAGCAAATTTTGCGCATAGCCGTCGAAATTCTGGTAGAACATGACAACGCTGCCGACCATTTGCGGAATAATCAGCACCATCAGCAGCGCAACGATTGCCAAGCCGACAATGTACGCCAGCAAAATGGCGAGTCCGCGGCACTTTTCTCGTCCGCGGAAGAGGTACTTCATCGACGCTTTAACAATTGGGTTAAGGCAGTAGGCAATCACCACACCGCCCGCAAACGGCGCAAGGATGCCCAGAATGCGGTTCACACCGTTCAGGAAGGACTGCGCGTTGAGCAGCGCCATGTAAAACGCAACCGCAATCAGCGTAATTCCAAGGTAATCGAGGTTGCTCTGCGGCTTTCGGCGCAGCCACTTGTTCTCGTCCATCAAAAATCCCCTCGCTCTCTACCTATTATAATAGTGCAGAAACGCCCGGCTGTCAATTGCTTCGATTCATTTTTAACGTTTTTTTCATTTTTCGGACGTGAAAAAGGGCGCATTCCCGCGAATGAACCCTTTTCTTACAATTTTTGATCTATGGATGATGCCGTCCACCGAAATTTAACTTTTCAGCAGAATTTGCTCCACTTCCGCCAGATTTTTTGCTGTATAAGTTGCTTGTTGGCAACCCGTGTTCTTCCAATCAACAAAGATACTGTCGATTCCAGCGTTGACCGCCGCGGGGATATCCGCCGTCGCGCTATCGCCGACCATGACAGCTTCGGTCTTGTCCGTGCAGCCGCATTCGGCAAGGGCAATTTCAATCAGGCGCGGATCGGGCTTGCTGACGCCTTTTTCGCTGCTGATGACAATGTTATCCAGCAGTGGCGTGAACACGCACCGGAAAAGTCGGTTGCGCTGGATGACGCTGTCACCATTGCTGACCAGCACGATTTTCATCTGCCCGTGCAGGCGGCGCAAAAGCGCCTCCGCGCCGGGCATGAGGTCAGCGTGCGTGCCGAGATAGTGGCTGTAACGCAGAGCGAGGCGGGGCGCGCAGACGTTTTCGGCGGGGTATTCTGCCAGGAGCTGGGCAAAACGGGCGATTTTGAGCGCCGCGTGGGTGGTTTCGCCGCGTTCGAGTGCCTTCCAGAGTGCGTCATTGATGGCGCTGTACCGTGCGCAGACGGCGTCGGTCGGTTCAATCCCGGCTTCGGTGAGTGCCTCGCGGAGGGCGGCGTGTTCGGCGGCGTGGAAGTCCATGAGGGTGTTATCGTTGTCGATGAGCAGATAGCGATACTTCATAGCTGTCTCTTCCTAAACTTTTAGGTATTTTCGTGCGTTACTCGCTGCGCTCCGGCGTATAGGGCAAGTCGCGGTCGGCATTCTTTTCCTTCAGGTAGTCAATGACCCAAATCTTGCCGTCCGTGCGCATCCGGGTCAGCCCTTTATAACCCAAAAGGTACGAAATGTGCTTCTTGTCGCAGTAGTTGACGCTGCCTTTGATGACGTTCGCCGCGCCGTTGATGAAAATCAGCTGCGGGTTGATGGCTTCCAGGAAGTCATCGCGCAGGCGCACCTGCCCGTGGTGCGGGTACTTGAAGATATCCGCGTTCAGCCCAATTTCCGGCGGATTCGCCGCGAAATACTGCTGCGAACGGTTCTCGTTGTCGCCCGCGAAGAGCATCCGGCGGTCGCCGTACTGCACCATCAGCATGGCGGACTGGTCGTTCACGCCCCAAGAGGACTTGTGGTACTGAATGACGGTCATCTTGACGCCGCCGTCCTCCCCCAGCGTGAAGGTGTCGCCGTTGCCAATCTGCTCGATGGGGATGTTGTTCGCCTTCATGAATTTAACCGCGCTCTTCATCCGCGCGTTAAAATCTTCCGGAAAGGTAATAAAGAACTTGGAAATCGGCGCGTATTCGTTGACGAACTGAAATCCGTCGATATGGTCATCGTGCGGATGGCTATTGTAGGCAATGTCGATGTGGTCGATGCCGAGGGTATCGCAGGCGGTGTAGATGCGGTTGCGCATGGTCGCGTTTTTGGTCGATGCGTCTATCATCATGACCATGCCGTCATAGCGCAGGAGGATGCAGTCGGAGGAGTAAACGCGCGGAAAAACGATTTCGAGAATCTTCGCGCCGTCCTCAAAGTGGTATTCAGCGTCCGGATTTTCAACCAGATTGACAATGACAGGCGTTTCTGCCATCGCGAACGTCGGCAGGAGCATTGCCATCATCAGGAGTAGCAAAAGTAATTTCTGGATTTTTTTCATCGGAGAAGCCTTCCTTTCCTGTACTTCCCTTCCATTGTAGGCAATCGGGCGGGGTTTGTCAAGCCGCCGCGAAGATTATTACAAATCAACCGTCGGTTATTCTTCCATCGTGAGATTCTGCAGAATCCACACCTGCCCGTCGGTTTTCAGCAGCAAGCCGCATTCATCCGTGTGCGCGGCGGGAATCGCCATGGCGTCCAGCTGCGCGAAGGCATACGGCGCGCGGGTCGGTTTGGCGGTAATGATGGCGAGTTTGGGCGCAATAGTGGTCAGAAGCGTCTGATTCATGGCAGCATGGCCGTGGTGCGGGTACTTGAGGATATCCGCGTGCACATCGTCGCCGGAATCGCGCAGTGCCTGCTGACCCATGCTTTCGAGGTCGGCAAGCATCAGCATCCGGGCATCCCCCAGCGTCACGAGGGCGAGGAGTGAGCGATTATTAACGGTCTTGCCGGTATTTTCCGGAAGAATCAGCGTGATTTGCGCGTGTCCGAGCGTCAGCATTTGCCCATCCGATGCATTTTCGACCGGCACGCCGCATTCCGCCATTACCGCGAGGGTATGCTGCATCTGCGCGTTTTCGTTCGCGGGGAACGACGTGAGGAAGCGCCCAATCGGCATCCGGCGGGCGATGGCCTCGAAGCCGGGCTGATGGTCGTGGTGCGGATGGGTGGCGACGACCCAATCCAGCCGCGTCACGCCGAGGGCTTCCAGCGCGGTCTGGACGGCGGATTCCTCCGCGTATCCGCCCGCGTCAATCATCCCGGCGTGGCCGTCGCAGACGAGAATGGCGGCGTCGGCGAAGGTCATCTGGGGAAAAGCGACGGTGAGGACGGCGGCGTCGGACGGAAAGCGGGCGTCGGCGTCGTGGGCGCGGAGGTCAAGGACAGGGGCATCCGCGTGCGCAGCGGACGAGAAAATCAGGAGGATCAGGAAAATAGAAATTAACTTGCGGGTCACTTTTTTCCCTTCTTGAGCGCCTTGCGCTTCTCTTCGAGACGGTCAAGTTCCTGCTGGAGCTTCTCGCGTTTTTCGCGCATATTCGCCTGCAATTCGTCGTGCTTCGCCTTCAGGCGGGCAAGGTGCGCCTTATTGTAGAATTGCACCTCCGGGAAAGCGTGCAGCGGGTGGCGGAGCAGGAAGCCCTGCGCCATGAGCGCCTCTCGAACCGCCTTGGTGATGGCTTCGGTGTTGTCCGCGCGGACGGATTCTGCCGCGCCGCGAATCTTTGTCAGCACGCCCGCGGAAATCGCGACGTCCGCAATCAGCAGCGCCGTCAGCGTGATGGTAATAGTATCCAGCCAGACAGTCGGGATTTTGGCGAACAGCCCAAACGCAAAGGGTTTCAGCACCTTGACGACGAACACGCCCATCACCCCGAACGCCAGCAGGTTGCTCGCGCACACGCGCCCGTTGATGTTGAAGCGCTTCTGGGAGTAGTCCCACCAGCGCGCGTGGAACAGTTTTTCCATCAGCCAGCTGGTGATATATTCCAGCGTGCCGCAGAGGACGAGGGCGAGCAGGAACGTCGACTCGACCTGTGTTGTCCACAGGGGCAGAAAGTACGCCATCAGCACAGCGCCCGTGCCGTAAATCGGGCACAGCGGGCCGAGCAGAAAGCCGCGGTTGATGAAGCGCCCGAACTGCACGAGCTTACAGGTGACCTCCATGCACCAGCCGAGGAAGGAGCAGGCGAAGAAGAGGAGGACATACATTTCAATTTCTATCCACAAGGCGGTGATTCCCCTTTCGATATGGGTTCATAAGTGAATCATAGCACAAGACGAGGAATTACGCAAGGGGGGAGACGAGGGGCTTTGCCCCTAACCCCAGCAGGGCGCTGCCCTGCACCTGCCAAAGGGTCTTCGACCCTCTGGACTCCCTTTTCGCGATTGAGTTGGTGACGTTTTCATACTACTTGCGCGTGCTGATTGAGGGGAACGACCTCATCCGTCGCTGCGGATGAGGTCGGGTTCTGCTGCAATCAAGACAAAATCTCCCGGAAGGTCACCCCTCCGGGAGAAAAAAGCACCTTAGGTTAAATATCCGAATCATCCGCCGGGGAATCCTTCTCGTCCTCCCCGCCCAGATCCATGTCCAAATCGCTGCCGTTTGCGTCCTCTTCGGCACGGCGCAGCAGCTCCTGCACTGCCTTCGATTCCGCCGCGTCCGACGTGTCGAAGCCCTCGGCGCGCGCTTCGGCGGCATCCGCATCAGCAGCATTCGCGGGCGCATCCGGCTCTTCGTCGCGCTCAGCGCGGGCGACGCCGATGACGTGGCTGCCTTCCTGCAGCTTCATCACGATAACGCCCTGCGTGTTGCGGCCGCAGACGCGGATGTCCTCGGCGCGGGTGCGGATGATTGTGCCGTCGTCGGTGATGAGCATCAGGTCTTCGTCCGGCTTGACCATCAGCAGCGCGGCGAGGTCGCCGGTCTTGTCGGTCAGCTTCGTGGCGATGATGCCCTTGCCGTTGCGGCCCTGCTCGCGGTACTCGTCGGGATTGGTGCGCTTGCCGTAGCCCAGCGTCGTAATCGCCAGCACGTCCGCGCCCTGCTCCAGCGGCACCATATCAATGATGATATCGTCGTCATCCAGCCGCATGGACTTCACGCCCATCGACGCGCGGCCCATCGGGCGGATGTGGCGCTCGCTGAAGCGGATTGCCATGCCCTTGCGGCTGCCCAGCAGAATTTCGTCGTCGCCGCTGGTCAAATCCACGCCAATCAGCTCGTCGCCCTCCTTCAAATTGATGGCAATCAAGCCGTTCTTGCGCAGGTTCGCGAACTCGCTGTACGGCGTTTTCTTAATCATGCCGTCGCGCGTCGCCATCACGAGGTTGTGTTCGCCCGTCGCGCCCGGCACAGGAACCATGCACGTCACCTTTTCATCCGACGCAATCTGGATGAGGTTGATAATCGCCGTGCCGCGCGCAGTGCGTCCAGCTTCCGGAATCTGGTAACACTTGATCATGTACACGCGCCCCATGTTGGTGAAGAACATGATTTCGTCGTGCGTGGAGACGACGCGCATCTGCACGGCGAAGTCCTCTTCCTTCGTCGTCATGCCGGTCACGCCGCGTCCGCCGCGGTTCTGCGCGCGGTAGATGGATTTCGGCGTGCGCTTGACGTAGCCCTGCCGCGTCAGCGTGACGACCATGTCCTCCTCCTGAATCAGGTCTTCCACGTCGATTTCGCCGTCGATGGTGGTCAGCTCGGTGCGGCGCGGGTCAGCAAATTTATCGCGGATGGCGCTGATTTCGGTCTTGATAACCTCCATCAGCAGGTGTTCGTCCGCCAGAATCGCCTGGAAGCGGGCAATTTCCTTCTCCAAATCGTCGTATTCCTGCTGGAGGCGGTCGCGTTCCAGACCGGTCAGGCGCGCCAGACGCATGTCCAGAATCGCCTGCGCCTGCTTGTCGGAGAAGTCGAACCGCTCCATCAAGGTCGTTTTCGCGGTGTTGGGGTCTTTGCTGGCGCGGATGATGGACACAATCTCGTCGATGTGGTCAAGCGCCTTCAGCAGACCTTCCAAAATATGCGCGCGGGCGAGCGCCTTGTTGAGGTCAAAGCGCGTGCGGCGGGTGACAACGTCCTTTTGATGCTCCAGATAGTAGTACACCATATCGCGCAGGGAGAGGATTTTCGGCTGCCCGTTGACCAGCGCGAGCATGTTCGCGCCGAACGTCTCCTGCATCGACGTGTGCTTGTAGAGCGTATTCAGGATAACCTGCGGGTAAACATCCTTCTTCAGCTCGATGACGATGCGCATCCCCTGCCGGTCGGACTCATCGCGGATATCGCTGATGCCCTCAATGCGCTTGTCGTGCACAAGTTCGGCAATCTTCTCCACCAGCTTCGCCTTGTTGACCTGATACGGGATTTCCGTCACGACGATGCGGCTGCGGCCGTTGGGCATTTCCTCGATGTTGGTCTTTGCGCGCACCTCAATGCGCCCATGCCCCGTGTAGTAGGCTTCACGGATGCCGCGTCTGCCGAGGATGATGCCGCCGGTCGGGAAGTCCGGACCTTTGATGTGCTGCATCAGGTCGTCGATGGTGCAGTCCGGGTTGTCAATCATGCAGATAACGCCGTCGATGACCTCGCCGAGGTTATGCGGGGGGATGTTCGTCGCCATGCCGACGGCAATGCCGCTGGAACCGTTGACGAGCAGATTCGGGAAGCGGCTGGGCAGCACGGCGGGCTGCATGAGCGTTTCGTCGAAGTTGGGGTAGAAATCGACCGTGTCCTTCTCGATGCCTTCGAGCAGGTAGGGGGTCAATTTCGTCATGCGGGCTTCGGTGTAACGCATGGCGGCAGCGCCGTCGCCATCCACCGAGCCGTAGTTGCCCTGCCCGTCCACGAGGGTATAGCGGATGTTGAAGGGCTGCGCGAGGCGCACCATGGCATCGTAGACGGAGGAATCGCCGTGCGGATGGAATTTGCCCAGCACGTCGCCGACAAGGCGCGCGGATTTGCGGTACGGCTTATCGGGCGTCATGCCGAGTTCTTCCATATCGTAGAGGATGCGGCGGTGCACAGGCTTCAAGCCGTCGCGCACATCCGGCAGCGCGCGGTCGATGATGACCGCCATTGCGTAGGAGATGAACGACCGTTTCATCTCCTTTTCCAGATTCACCGGGATGAGTTTGTCCTGAATGCTGCTCATAATTTCTCTCCGAACTGTTCAGGTTTTCTGTCTGATAATTGCTTGTTGTATAATGCGCACGGGGAACCAGCCGCAGCGGGCGGAAGAGGTTCTCATTGCGCGGATGCGGTTACACATCCAAATCCTTCACCAAATCCGCGTTCTCCTCGATGAACTTCCGCCGCGGCTCAACCTGATCGCCCATCAGCAGCGTGAAGATTTCATCCGCCGCCATTGCGTCCTCCGGCGTAATCTGCATCATCGTGCGGGTTTCGGGGTTCATGGTCGTCTGCCACAGCTGCTCGGCGCTCATTTCGCCCAAGCCCTTGTAGCGCTGAATATCCGGCTTCGGGTCGCGCCCGATTTCGTCCAGCAGTCTTTGGAGTTCGTCGTCATCATAGACGTACTTTTCCATTTTGCCCTTCGTCACCTTGTACAGCGGCGGCATGGCGGCGTACACATAGCCCTTTTCCACCAGCGGCCGCATGTAGCGGTAGAAGAACGTCAGCATCAAAATGCGGATGTGCGCGCCGTCCACGTCCGCGTCCGTCATGCAGACAATGCGGTGATAGCGCAGCTTGCTTTCGTCGAACTCATCGCCGAAGCCGCAGCCGAACGCCGTCAGCATACTCTTAATTTCGTTGTTGCCCAGCGCCTTATCCAGCCGGGTTTTTTCGACGTTGAGGATTTTGCCGCGCAGGGGCAGAATCGCCTGAAAATGGCGGTCGCGTCCTTCCTTGGCGCTGCCGCCTGCGGAGTCGCCCTCGACGAGGAAGATTTCGCACTTGCTGGGGTCGCGCTCGGAGCAGTCCGCCAATTTGCCCGGCAGGGACGCCGATTCCAGCACCGTCTTGCGGCGGGTGGCCTCGCGTGCCTTGCGGGCTGCCTCGCGCGCGCGCTGGGCGCTCACGCAGCGGTCAAGAATCGTCCGCCCGACAGACGGGTTCTCCTCCAGATAGGTGGACAATTCCTCCTTCACAAGGTCGTTGACCACGCCGCGAACCTGCCCGGAGCCCAGCTTCGATTTCGTCTGGCTCTCGAACTGCGGGTCTTCCATTTTGACGGACACAACCGCCGTCAGGCTTTCCTTCGCGTCCTCCGCCTTCAGGTTCGGCTCGTTGTCGCGCAGGAGCTTATACTTGCGGCCGTAGTCGTTGATGGCGCTCGTCAGGGCGGTGGTGAAGCCCGTGAGATGCGTGCCGCCGTCGGGGGTCGCGATGTTGTTGACGAAGGTGTAGATGTTTTCGGCATACGAGTCGTTGTACTGCATGGCGACTTCCACGAGGATGCCGTCCTTCACGCCCTCGGTATAAATCGGTTCAGGGAACAAAACTTCCTTGTTGTGATTCAGATACTTGACGAACTCGCGCAGCCCGCCTTCGTAGAGGAAATCCTCCGTCACGGGCGTTTCGCCGCGCTCATCGGTGAAGGTGATGTGGATGCCCTTGTTCAGGAACGCCATCTCGCGCAGGCGCTTCTTCAGCACGTCAAAATCAAACGTGACGCCGCGCTCAAAGATGCCGTCGGGGTTGTCGTCGCTGATGACGTCGGGCAGGAAGCGAATCGTCGTGCCGGTGCGGTCGGTTTCGCCAATGACGCGCAGGTCGTAGAGGTACTTGCCGCGCGCGTACTCCTGCTGATAAATTTTCCCATCCTGATAGACCGTCACGGACAGCGACTTCGACAGCGCATTGACCACCGACGCGCCCACGCCGTGCAGGCCGCCGGACACCTTGTAGCCGCCGCCGCCGAACTTGCCGCCCGCGTGCAGCACCGTCAGGCAGACCTCAACCGCCGGACGCCCCATTTTCGGGTGGATGCCGACGGGGAAGCCGCGCCCGTCGTCGCGGACGGAGACCGAGCCGTCCTTGTGCAGCGTCACGTCGATGCGCTTGCAGTAGCCCGCCAGCGCCTCATCCACGGAGTTATCCACAATTTCGTACACCAGATGGTGCAGTCCGCGGCTGTCCGTCGAGCCGATGTACATGCCGGGGCGCTTGCGAACCGCCTCCAAGCCCTCCAGCACCTGAATCTGCTCTTCGCCGTATTCGCTCTTGACCTGCGTCGCTTCTTCAATCTGCTGTTCGATTTCTTCTTCCGTCCGGTGTTCGAGTTCCTGGTCGTTCAACATGCTTGCACCTCACAAAAATCAATAAACGGCGGATTTTTTCTCCGCGCCGTGGAAAACCGTAAAATCAGGGGCATTTGCCCTTGCCCCGCCATCCGGGAGGGGGACACGCACGTCGGGGTACTTCGCGTCAGCGGGCGCATAAGCCGCGTCTATGCGCGCCCTGCCGCCGGATTCCCCCGCTGTTGACTCTTCCCCAACATATCTATTATAGCACTTTCCGCCCCAAAAGAAAAGGGTTTTCCTTCATTATTATTGTGTTTTGCGGCGTATGGGGGAAAAATGTTGTTTTCGGTCAAAGCGGATGCGTTCGGTTCTGCCGCGAAACAGTTCAAGCAGCATGGGTGAGCACTGCGAAGGTTTCCAAACGGCGACCGCAGACGTTCGTCTGTTTACATTGCCCCCTCGTCGCTCCCGCAGGAGCGAAATCCCCTGCGCAACAAAAAAGTGCAGTTGGTTTTGCCCCCAAAATCAAATGAAATCAAGCGAAATCAAATGAAATCAAATTTCCTTGACGAACATCCATTCCCCGTACTACAATATCACTGTCGCAATAGCGACCCACAAAATCCGAAAGGAATGACCCAAATGTGCAATGTAAACTACTTGATTGAAATCCGCCGTTTCAACACATTTGCCGCGCGAACCCGCCTTCCCGCCAGCGCCCAGCTGCTGTGGTACAAGCTGATTGAAATCATGAACCAGCACGCCCGCGGCGGCGACTGGTGCGACGGTTTCCTCCGCATCGACAACCCGTACCTGCTCGCCTACTTTCCCATGAGCGCCACCGCCCTCGCCGACGCTCGACGCACGCTCTGCGAATCTGGGCTTTTGGAGTACATTCCCGGCGAAAAGAAGCGCACGCCGCCCGCGTACCGCCTACATTACTTCTCCGTTTGCGACGGAAAAGGCGCTGTTGAGCGTGACTATCCGCGTGAAATCAGTGCTGACAGCACAGCCGATTGCCTTGCTGATGATCCCGAAATCCGTGACTATTCCCGTGACAATCCGAATTACCCAAGCGTTTACCCAAGCGATTGCACAACCGATTGCACAACTGATTGCACAACTGATTGCACAACTGATTGCCACGGAAATACGCCCATTTTCCACGACACTAATATAAACTATACAGAAACAGAAACGGAAACCGTAAACCCAACGGGGAAAAAGAATGATGATGAAAAGGAGACATCTGCTTTCTCTGCCGGATACGCGGGCGCGGGCGCGTGTACGGGTGCGTATGCGTGTACGGATGCGGGCGCGCGCGAGGGAGCGTTTCCGCGGTCAGTGCGGGAGAGCACGAAACTGGCGGGTAAAGTGCTGCTGCATCAGGTGTTCACGGAGAATCAGCTGAATCGGGTGATGGCGGCGTTTGGGGCGTACCCGTTCGAGGACGGGCTGATGATTCAGGCGGTCGCCAAGACGGCGGAGGCGAATCCGACGAACGCGGTGAATTACCTGATTCAGCTGCTGACGGACTGGGGCGGCGCGGGTGTTCGGACGGTTGCGGAGATGGAGGACTACCTGTACGCACGGGATATGGCGCAAGGGAACGCGCTGATGCACACGCGGGAGGAGGGGCGGGCGCTTTTGGCGGCGTTCAGAGCGGAGCATGGGGCAGCGTGAAGGGAAATTCGGAATGCGGAATTATGTGTGCGCTTTGGGGCATGAGAAACGCCCGGCTGGCGTGGGCGCAGTCGGGCGAAGGGTTGGCTTTATGAACTTGCTGGTTGTAACCGCAGATTTAATGGGCTTTCCGGCGCACGCTCAAGCCTTTCGGGTCTGCACCTCTTCAATCATCTCCAGCACGCGCTTTGTGCCATCGGCGGGAGGGGCGTTTTTGACGGCGGCGGTCAATTTGTCGCGCTCCGCCCACGTCTGCATCAGCGCGTCGGTCAGGGTCTGCGGGGTCATGTTTTCCTGCAGGAGAACGTGGCAGAGTCCGCGTTTTTCAAGGCTTTGGGCGTTGAGAATCTGGTCGCCGCGGCTGGCGCCCTTGGGGTACGGGACAAGCAGCAGCGGACGGGCAAGCGCTTGGAACTCCATCAGGGCGTTGCTGCCCGCGCGGGAGAGCACAAGGTCGGCGGCGGCGAGCACATCCGGCAGTTCCTGATCGAGGAACTCCACCTGCGTATAACCGGGGGTTTTATCAAGCGTCGGGTCAAGATTGCCCTTGCCGCAGATATGGGCGACATCAAACGTGCCGGTGAGCATCGGCAGGGCGTCCCGCAGCGCCTTATTGACCGCCTGCGCGCCGAGCGAGCCGCCCATCATCAGCAGAACGGGCTTCGTGCCGTCGAAGCGCAGGAAGGACAGACCCTTGGCGCGGCTGCCGCGGAAAAGCTCCGGGCGCAGGGGCGTGCCGACCATCTCCGCCTTTGCGCCGAGCATCTGTGCGCATTCGGGGAAGGTGGTGGCGATGCGCTTGACGAACGGGCGGCTGAGTTTATTCGCCAAACCGGGGGTTAAATCGCTTTCGTGGCAGACGACGGGAACGTGATGCAGCCACGCGCCGAACACGACCGGCACAGCGACGAATCCGCCCTTGCTGAAGCAAACGTCCGGTTTAATTTTGCCCATGAGGTGCGCGGACTGGAACGCCCCCGCGGCGACGCGGAAGGGGTCAGTGAAATTCTTCCAGTCGAAGTAGCGGCGGAGCTTGCCGGTCTTCACCCCGTGGTAGATGACGCCGGGGACATTGCGGAGCTTCTCGGCTTCCATGCCGTTTTCCGTGCCGATGTAGTGGACTTCGTAGCCGGCGGCGAGGAGGTGCGGCAGGAGGGCGAGGTTGGGGGTTACATGACCCATCGTGCCCCCGCCGGTAAGGACGATTTTTCTCTTCATGGATGAAGCCTTCTTTCTGGCTGATAACTGCAAGTTACGCAGGCATGATTCCCCTGCAATGGTATGCGCATTGCGAATTGAAAAATTCTATGCTATACTAATCAAGAAAAATGCAACTTCCACGAGGAGGAAAAATCCGCATGAAAATTGTCATTCTTGATGCGCAGGGCGGCGGCATGGGGCGGCAGCTGGTCGAGGGGCTGAAGAAAGCGCTGCCGAATCAGCCGCTGATTGCGGTGGGGACGAACGCGCTGGCGACGGCAGCGATGCTCCGCGCGGGGGCAGACCAAGTGGCGACGGGCGAAAACGCCGTCGTGGTATGCGCCGGGATGGCGGATTTGATTCTTTGCCCGATTGGCATGGTGCTGTGCGACGCGATGCTGGGCGAAGCGACCGCGAACATGGCGCTGGCGGTCGGGCGCAGCAAGGCGCACAAGATTCTGCTGCCGGTGAGCAAATGCCAAGCCACGGTTGTGGGAACAGCAAAAATGAGTATGGCAGAAGCCGTCGCCAAGGCGGTGGAAGAAACCGTGGCGCGGGTTTCGGCGGCTTCCGTGTGAAGCGGAATTGACCTTTTTGCTAATTATGTTAGCATAGTTGACTACTCTTCCACAACTGGACTTTTGCATAGTTCAAGGGGGCTTTCCGGTCGCCCCCTTGACCCCTTCGGTTACATATCCTTGATGCAGTCCTTGTTGCGGACGAAGTAGTCGATGCCGCTCCAGAGGGTGATGGCGGCGACCCACAGCGTCAGCGCGGTGCTAATCCACCGCATCCACGGCGCGCCGAGGACAGTCGCGCTCACAACGTCCCACGCGGGGGCGGTCAGGGCGGGCTGGTGCGTAATCAGCACGAAGAGGAGCATCACCATCTGGCTGGCGGTCTTGATTTTGCCGAGCTTGCCCGCGGCAATCACGCACCCCTGCCCCACGGCGACCATGCGCAGGCCGTCAACGGCGAGTTCGCGCGCCAAAATCAGCACGACGACCCAGCCCGGCAGCGTCCCGCGCTGAACGAGCATCATCATGGCAGAGAGGTTGAGCAGCTTATCCGCGACGGGGTCGATGAACTTGCCGAAATCGGTAATCAGGTGGCGGGATCGGGCGATATGGCCGTCAAAATAATCCGTCAGGGCAGCGACGGCGAACACGGCGGCGGCGAGCAGATCGCAAACGAGGGTCTGCGGGAGCATCAGCGCCACCATCACCGGAATCAGCGCGACGCGCAGGAGCGACAATTTGTTGGGCAGGTTCATGCAATCACCCCTGTCAAATCGTAGGTGCTGGCTTTTTCAATGCGGACGTCCACGAAATCGCCGACGCTGGGCATTTTGCTTTCGCCCGCGGTGAAGATGATTTCGCCGTCGGTTTCGGGGGCTTCGCGCTGGCTTCTGCCGAGGATTTCGCCGCGCGCGTTGCGGTCGGTCACGAGGACTTTCTCCACCGTGCCCACGCGCGCCTGATTCTTCTTCCGCGCGATGGCGGCCTGCCGCTTCATCAGCCGGTCGAGCCGCTCCGCCTTGACCTCCTCCGGAATTTGGTCAGGCATTTTCGCGGCGGGCGTGCCCTCTTCGGGGGAGTAGGTGAACGCGCCGAGGCGGTCGAACTCGGCTTCGGGCAGGAAATCAAGCAATTCTTGGAACTGCTCTTCCGTCTCGCCGGGGAAGCCGACGATAATCGACGTGCGCAGGGTGATGCCGCGCTCGTGCGCACCCTTGACGGCGCGGCGAATATCGGCGCTTGTGCCGCGGCGGTGCATCCTTTTCAGCACCGCGTCGTTGACGTGCTGAATCGGCAAATCAACATAGCTGCAAATATTGGGCGTGTTCGCGATGATGTCCAGCAGCTGCTCGCTGGTTTCCTCCGGATAGCAGTAGAGGACGCGCAGCCAGTCCACGCCGTCGATTTTCGCCGCCTTCTGCATCAGCTCCGCCAGCTTCGATCCGCCGCCGAAGTCCATGCCGTAGCGCGACGTATCCTGCGCAACGAGGATGTGCTCCTTCACGCCCTGCTTGGCCAAACTTTCGATTTCGCGGAGGATGTCGGCTTCGGGGCGGGAGCGGTACGGGCCGCGGATTTTCGGAATCGCGCAGAACGTGCAGCAGTTCGAGCAGCCCTCGCCGATGCGGGTGTACGCGGTGTAGGACGGGGTGGTCAGCACGCGGTCGTGGGCGTAGTAGGTGTGGTCGTCCATGCAGTAGGACTTGCGCACGCCGCCAAGCGCCTTTTCCAGCGCGTCGGGCAGCTGCTGATACTGGTTGACGCCCATCAGCAGGTCGATTTCGGGAATCTCCTGCATCAAATCCTTCTCGTAGCGCTGGGCAAGGCAGCCCGTGACCACCAGCACCCGGCACTTGCCGATTTGCTTATACCGCGCCATGTCGAGAATCGCGTCGATGGACTCCTCCTTCGCCGACGCGATGAACCCGCAGGTGTTCACCATCAGCACATCCGCCTGCGCGGGATCGTTCGTCAGCTCATACCCGTGCTCCCGCAGCAGCCCCAGCGCGGTCTCGCTATCCACGCGGTTCTTATTACATCCCAGCGAAATCATTCCAACCTTGAGTTTCGTCATTGCTTTCTCCTTACCATTGATGGGGGAGACCCAAGGGGCTTTGCCCCTTGACCCCACCAGAGGCCTTGCCTCTGGACTCCACAAGGGACTTCGTCCCTTGACCCTTTCGCGCGATTCAGTTGGTCGCACGTTCAAACTTCTTCCGCGTGTTTATCCACAACTCACCCACACTGTCCCCCGTATCCACAAGTTGCGGAACAGACCAGTAACAGGAGTGTGCACTGCGAAGGTTTCCAAAGGGCGATCGCAAAGCCCTTTGGTCGCTCCCGCAGGAGCGAAATCCCCCTGCGACATGAAAAATCAAGTCACACAGGAAAAACACACGCCAAAAATCAGCATCGCGAAAAGAGGTTATGGGGAAAAATCGCAAATTCCCCTATCATCCATTTTACCACGAAAATCCGCATTTGAAAAGCCCGAAAATTCCCCCAATTCCTTGCCAAGCACGTCATGGCGCACCAAAATAGGGCTGCAAAAGCGCATTTGGCACGCTTGCAGCCCCGCTGTTATACTATTTCCAGATGAAAAGGCGCAAGCAGATGGCGCAGGTGAATCTGGAAATCGTATTATTCCGCCACAATCGCAATGGCGCTGTAATTGTCCGCTTCCTCGTCGCGGCGCTGCGCATTTGGATGCGGGAGAACGCGGTTTGGGCGACGCTTGAGCGGAAGAAAGCGCGCGCATAACGGCAATCAGGACTCGTCAGCATCCTCTTCCACATACCCTGTCGCCACGCCATCATACGCATTCGTCGCCGGATCGGAGGATTTGCGCGCCTGCACCGTCAGGCAAGTGCCCGTGAATCGCAGCAGCATGTCCACGCCGCAGGGGGCATCGTCAATGATTTGGCAGCGGACGCGCAGCAGATTCCCGTTTTCATCCGCCGACACCCAGCCGCCGGAGGATAACATCGTGCGCCCCGGCCATCCGGGAAATTCACTTGCGAGGTTCTCCCCCAGCCCGAATTGCAGCGGATGCCGCCCGCGCGCGTTCTCCCAAATCAGCGTGTTTCCCCGCAGTTCCACGCGCTTGAGACTCAGCGGGTTCGGCGCGGCGAAATGGTACACAGGCGACGCATCCAGCGCGCACGCGGGATTGTTCCCCAGCGGCTGCATTTCGGGCGACAGGCGCACGGGCGACATATCCTCCATGCCGCAGTAGGGGTAGATTTCGTCGAAAAAGGCGTTGTAGATGCGCTGCACGCCGATGGGGTCAAGGCGCGTGTCGGCAATCGTGCACAGGCAGACATCCTTCTCCGGGCACACCACGGCAAGCTGCCCGCCCATGCCGTACATCGCCCAGCCCGCGCGCGTCATCCACACCTGCCAGCCGTAGCCATAGCGCTCTTCCTCGTTCGCGCACAGGCAGTTGTCGATGTGCTTTTTCGTCATCTCCCGGCAGAACCATTCCGGCAGAATTCCACGCCCGCCGTCCATCACCAGCCGCGTCACCTTGTGCAAATCGCGCAGGGACATGCACAGCCCTGTGCCGCCCTGACAGGTGCCCGCGGGGTCGCGCAGCCAATGCTTCTCGTCGTTTGCGCCAAGGGGCGTGAACACCCGCGCGGTCAGGTAGTCCATCACCTGCTGCCCGGTCAGCCGCGCCACCAGCGCCGCCAGCACCTGCGAACAGCCCGTATCGTAGTGGAACACCGTGCCCGGTTCGTGGGTGGGTTCGGCGGTGAAGAACGGCTTCGTCCAGTCGTCGTCGTTTTCGCGGTAGACGGTAGCGCGGTAGCACGTCGCCATCCGCAGCATATCGCGGATTTTCAGGCGCATCAGGCGCGCATCCGGCTTTTCGGGCAGGAAGTCGCGGAAGTAGTCGGCAATGCGGTCATCCAGCGAAATTTTCCCTTCGTCCAGCAGGAGGCCGATGGCAAGCGCCGTCATGGATTTGGACACCGAGTACATCCGGTGCGCCTTCCCCTCATCAAAGGGCGGATAGTACGCCGTCGCCTTCACTTCGCCCCGCACGTCAAGGATGAAGCCGTGCATACACACACTTTCGCGCTTCAGGCGGCTCACAAAATTCTCCACGCGGGTTGCCAAGCGCTGGTCAAGCATGGGGTTCACTCCCTTCGTAGGCACAGGCCGCCTGAATGTACGCGCCCGTCCCCTTGATATCGTAGCTGCCTACGGTTTCCGAAATATAATAGTCATACGACCCATCGCGGTACGCGTCCGTTTTTCCGCCCAGCCCCGCGCCGTAGCACGTTTTCGCCAGAAACAGCGTGCCATCCCGCATCTGCCCGACGAAATGCCGCTGAATCGCCCGGAAGCTCTCCTGCGCCGCCGTCAGCATCCAGTCAGGCAGCTGATGATTCGCCGCCGCCTTCAAAATCGCCGCCGTCATCAGGCACGAGCCGGAGGATTCGAGGTAGTTCCCCTCGCGGCCGGGGCAGTCCAGCACTTGCAGCCACGCGCCGTCCACGCGGATTTCCAGCATCCGCGCGCTGATTTTCTCCATCAGCGCCCGCAGCGGCTCAAAGCATTCGTGATTTTCCGGCAGCAGCGCCAGCACATCCGCCAGTCCCAGCATATACCAGCCGACAGCGCGCCCCCACGCGTGCGCCGAGCGCCCCGTCTCCGGGTCTGACCACTGCTGCGCGCGGGATTCGTCCCACCCGTGGTGATTCAGCCGCGTTTTCGGCTCATAGGTGTGTTCATACGCCAATTGCAGCTGTTTCGCCGCGTCGCGGATACCCGCATCGTCCTCCATCATCAGGCAGTATTCCACATAGAACGGCGCGGACATATGCAGCCCATCCAGCCACATTTGGTAGGGGTAGCACTTTTTGTGCCAGAATCCCCCGTCGGATGTGCGCGGCTGACGGCGCAGCTGGTCGCGCAGCACGTCCGCCGCCCGCAGGTACTTTTTATCCCCCGTCGCCTTGTAGAGATACAGCAGCTGCCGCCCGTTGCTGATGTAGTCCAGATTGAACTCATCCAGCGTGTAGTCGCGAATCGCGCCGCTTTCGTCGGTCACGAACGTGTCCATCGCGTCCTTGATGTAATCGAAATACTTCTTTTCGCCCGTCATGGCGTACAGCGCCTCCATGCCGCGCCACGCCACGCCGTAGTCATAGCTCCAGCGGCTGGTCAGCAGGCCATAACGCTTCATCAGGCAATCCGCCATTTTCGCGGCGGATTTCGGCAGAAACTCCTTCATTGCGCTTCCTCCAGCAGTGTTTGTGCAATCCGCACGGCGCGTCATTTTTCCTTCATTATCATACCATGAATGCGGCGATAGATAAAGGGCTTTCCGGCAAATTTCCGCCAACGCCGTTGCCCGTTCCTGTCCTTTGTGCGGTGTTACCTTAATTTATGCTGTTTTCTTTGTAGATTCCGCAAAAAGTGCAGCAAACCGTTGCCGTTGTGATATGATGCTAATCGAAGGCGATGTGGTTGAAAAATCGCCAAATAAGAATGGAGGAATTTCCATGAAGAAGCTGCTTTCCATCGCTCTGTCCCTGTGCCTGCTCCTGTCCGTCGCGCTGGCGGACGTCACCCTGACCAAGGTCTACAAGACTGAGGACCTCGTGTCCAACACCTTCCACAACGGCTTTGTGACCGCTATCGGCATGACCGGCGAGAACACCGTCGTCCTCAAGGATGACGGCACCTACGAGTACACCAAGCGCCTGATGCAGACCGCGGAAGACGGCACCGTGACGGCGGACATCGTTTACACCTTCACCGGCACTTACACGCAGGATGGCGACACGGTCGTTTTGATGTTCCCGACGGCTGGCACCGCGTCTGAAAACTGGGGCGCTCTGACGGGTTCCTACTTCCAGAACACAGAAAACGCTGCCTTCGCGGACAGCGACTACGCGGCGGGCGTTGTGCAGTGCAAGGAAGCGGAAAGCCATCTGATTGCCGACCTGTTTGAAGGCCCGTATCTGCTGGACAACCTGACCACCTCCGACGCGGCGTTTGACGCGGAGGAATGCACCGTGACCATCACCGTCAGCGGCGACACCTTTGACTATGTGATTACCAATTCCGACGACGACTAATTCTTATCCCCAAAGTGTTAGTAAGTCCGGAAAATCCTCACGGGGAGGGCGTTACGCCTTCCCCATTTTCTTTCGCATGAAAAGGAGAAAATCATGAGTGCTGCGAAGAAGGGTATGAAAAAAAGTACCTATTTAATTATCTGGACGCTGGTGATTGCGCTGCTGTGCAGTGCCGTCGGCGTCGTCAACTACGAAGCGCTGTACTGGGATTCCGCCCTGACGCTGTACTTCGGCGAAGTCGGCGTGAAGAACGTTTCCACCGTGACGTTTGACACGGACGACCATGCGCAGGTGGCGAACCTGATTGTCGCCGAAGGCGCGGTGCTGCTGAAGAACGAAAAGAACGCGCTGCCCATGAAGGGCGGCAAAATCAGCCTCTTTGGCATCGACAACAAGAACGGCGTTTTGCAGAAGGTGCTGGAGGATGAGGGCTTCACGGTCAACCCCACGCTGGCTGCCTTCTATGCCGCGTCCAGCCACTCCTCCGGCGCGGGCAGCCTGTCGGCAGGCAACGGCTCCGAAACCGGCGGCTGGGTGATTGACGAAGTGCCGCAGAGCGAATATACGGCGGACGTCAAGGCCTCCTACAAGGATTACAACGATGCTGCCGTCGTCGTGCTGATGCGCACGGGCGCGGAAGGCAACGACCTGCCGTATGACATGTCCCGCTACGGCGGCTCGGCAGATGAAAACTACCTGGAACTGAACAAGGACGAAAAGGAACTGCTTGCCGAGGTGCATAAATCCTTCGACAAGGTGATTGTGCTCATCAGCTCCGCCAACGCCATGCAGATGGACTTTGTGGACAAGGCGGAATACGGCATTGACGCGGTGCTGTGGTATGCCCGTCCGGCGGGCGGCATCGGCTCGATTGCCAAGATTTTGTCCGGCGCCATCAACCCCTCCGGCCGTCTGGTGGACACCTATGTGCACGACAACCTGTCCTCCGCCGCCATGCAGAACTTCGGCGACTACCGCTATGTGAACGAGGACGGCTCCCTCTCCGGCTATTCCTATGTGAACTACGCGGAAGGCATCTATGTCGGCTACAAGTACTATGAAACCCGCTATGAGGATGCTGTGCTCAAGCAGGGCAACGCTGGCGATTACGATTACGCCGCCACCGTCGCCTATCCTTTCGGCTATGGTCTGAGCTACACTGATTTTGAATGGTCTGACCTGAAGGTGGACTGGGACGGCGACCTCTGCACCGCGTCGGTCACGGTGAAGAACACCGGCTTCACCTCCGGCAAGGATGTTGTGGAATTCTACGTCCAGTCGCCCTACATCCCCGGCGGCGTGGAAAAGGCGGCTGTGGCGCTGGCGCAGTATGTCAAGACATCTGAGCTTGCCCCCGGCGAGTCGCAGCGCGTGTCCGTCACCTTCTCCAAGCAGGACATTGCCAGCTACGATGCAAAGGACGCCAAGACCTATGTGATTGACGCGGGCGACTGGTATGTGACCGCTGCCCACGATGCGCATGAGGCCGTGAACAACGTGCTTGCCGCAAAGGGCAAGACCACGGCGGACGGCATGACCGCAAACGGCAACACGGCGATGGCAGCCAAGTACACCGTTTCCGAGCGGGAACTGCTGAACAAGGACGCTGTTTCCGGCGCGGAAGTGACCAACCAGCTTGATGATATCGTCTATGCGGACGACACGGTGTATCTCTCCCGCTCCGATTGGTCTGTGATGGACAATAACGGCCTGGAATACGCCACCGGTGTTGCGAAGGGCGTATCCAACGTCGGCAACATCTCCGGCGACGTGCCGACCTATGTGATTTCCGACGACCTGCGGGCGAAATTCGAGCTGAAGGGCTTTGCGGCTTCTCTGAACCCGACAGACCCGACGGATGCTGCCCTGTATCCCGGCAAGGAAGCCTACACCTACGGCGCGAAGAACAATTTGAAGCTGATCGACATGGTGGGGCTGGACTACAACGACCCGAAGTGGGATCTGCTGCTGGATGAACTCAAGCTCTCCGAGATGCATCAGCTGTTCAACAAGTCCGGCTGGGGCTCTCTGGCGGTGGAATCCGTTGGCAAGCCCAAGACGTATGAGTATGACGCGCCGCACGGCATTGCGAACTTCCTGACGGACGCGGTCATCTACTCCTACCCCTGCGCAACAATGACGGCGGCAACGTGGAGTCAGGACGTTCAGCGCATCTACGGCAACGCCATCGGCGAAGACGCGATTGCGTCCAACACCGAGGGCTGGTACGCGCCCGGCATCAACATCCACCGCACCCCCTTCGGCGCGCGCAACTACGAATACTACTCCGAGGATGCTGTGCTGACCGGTCTTTGCTCCGCGGCGGTCTGCGCGGGCGTTGAAGCGCACGGTATGCACGCCTACATCAAGCACTTTGTCATGAACGACGCCGACACCAACCGCGCCGCCAACGGCTGTGTGGCTGTGTGGGGCACGGAACAGGCTACCCGTGAAATCTACCTCAAGCCCTTCCAGTATTCCATCCAGAAGGGCGGCGCACAGGGCATCATGCTGACCATGTGCCGCGTCGGCTGGCAGTTCACCTTCGGCTCCTATCCGCTGATGAGCGCCATCTGCCGCAACGAATGGGGCTGGCACGGCTGCTACATCACCGACTACACCACCACCATGAAGGGCGCTGGCGCTGACCAGTATCTGGCGGCGGGCGGCACGCTCATTCACGCGACCGCGGAACAGTCGCTCAGCGACGTTAAATCCGGCTGGTGCCGCAAGCTGATTCGCGAAGCCGTGCATCAGATTCTCTACAACACGGCAAACTCGCTGGCGGTTGACCCCGCCTATGCGGCGATGCTGAATCAGGACAAGGACGGTGCGGAAGAAACGACTGCCCCGGCGGTTGAGGAGCAGAAGGGCTTCCTGCACGGCATGGCGTGGTACAAGGTTGTGCTGTACGGCTTTGACATTCTGATGGCGCTTGTGCTGGTGTTCATGGCAATTCGCGTATACAGCAAAGTGCCGATGACCGAGGAGCAGTTCCAGAACCGCAAGCGGATGAGCAAGAAGGGCAAGCGCATCATGTGGATTGTGATTGCCGTCGCCGTCATCGCGATTGCAGTTGTCTTCTACCTCTGGGCTTGGCCGCTGCTTGTCAAGGCGTTCAAGATTTAATCCCGTTTTCCGGGGCTTCGGAGTGTTCCGGAGCCCCATTTTGTACAAGAAAGCCTTGCAAGGAGGACATTATGCTGTCTGGGAAGAAAATCTTGTCGGCGGTGCTCTCTGCCGCTCTGCTGCTGCCCGCCGCCTCGGCGCTGGCAGAGGACGACGCGTTTGCGGCGGAAATCGAGCGCCGCTATACCGTGCCCAGCATCGACAACCGCAGCGAAGTGCGCTGGTGGATGGCGGAAGCGGGCCATACGGACGAGACCATCCGCGCGGAAATTCAGGCGATGTACGACGGCGGTTTTCGCGGCGTGGAGCTGTGTGCGCAGGGCGAAGACGAAATCAGCGAAGCGGACTACGGCTATGGCTCTGCGCAGTGGGATCACGACTTGAAGCTGGCAATGAACACGGCGCTGGACTTGGGGATGACCGTCTCGCTGACCTCCGGCACAAACTGGGCGACCGCCAACGTCCCCGGTCTTGACCCGCACAGTCAGGGCGCAAGCCAGATTGTCGTGGACATTGTGGAATACATCAAAGCAGGGGCGAGCCGAAGCGGGGCAATCCCCATGCAGAAGAAAGTCGGCAGCAAGGTCTACCCCATTGCGCCGACGGCGAAGCTGATTGGCGTTTTTGCCGTGCCGCAGACGAGCGGCAACAAGGCAAAGCCCATCGTGACGGACGGAACGGGCATCATCGAGCTGACCGACAAGCTGGTCTACAAAGCGGACGGCACGATTACGCTGGACTGGACGCCGGAAAACGCCGAATCGAAGTACCGCCTGTTCTACTACTGGCAGCAGGGCGCAATGCAGGAATCCCACCCCGCCGCTGAAACCGCGTACTGCATCAACTACTTTGATGAAGCGGGCATTGAAGCGCTGAAGGAATACTGGCTGGCGCACATCCTGGACGACGAGGCGCTGAATGCCAAGATTCAGGCGGGCGACGTGCAGCTGTTCATGGATTCGCTGGAAATCAGCACCGAATACGGCTGCGCGTTCTGGTGCGACGACATGGCGGAAGAATTTCTGGCGCGCAAGGGCTATGACATTCGTCCGTACCTGTACCTGACCATCGGTCTGCCGGATCTGTTCTACTGGGATGCAGTGGACTACGGCAGCTATGATTTGGCGGACAAAACCATGCGCGAAAAGGTGCTCAACGACCTCTTTGACGTGCAGACGCAGCTCTACCGCGAGCGGATGCTGGAGCCGCTGCGCGCGTGGCTGCACGAATACGGCATCAAGACCCGCGCGCAAATCAGCTATGGGCAGCGGCTGGAAATCTCCGAACCCATCATGAGCGTGGATTATCCGGAGGCGGAAATCCTCAACCAGAACAATCAGGTGGATATGTACCGCCTGTGGACGGGCGGCGCGAAGCTGCAGAACAAGGTGCTCTCCTCCGAAACGGGCGCTTACGGCGGCTATGCCTATACCGAGCAGGATCACCTGATGGAGGCGTACAACCTCTTTGCGGCGGGCTTCAATCGCATTGTGTGGCACATCTGGTCTGCGCAGTACGGGCCGGGAACGGATAATCGCTGGCCGCATTATACCGCCAGCGGCGCGGTGTATGCCAGCTTCTACGCCTTCGGGCCGCATGAGCCGTCCAGCGTGGATTATCCGTCGTTCAACGACCATCTGGGGCGCATCTGCCAGCTGCTCCGCGAGGGTGTGTCCCGCACGGATGTCGGCATGATTTACATGAACTATCAGCAGCCCATGCCAACCAGCGGCAACCACGGCGGCGAAAACTGGCTGCTTGACCACACGACGGGCTTTTTCCCGTCCACGACCTTGCAGGACAACGGCTATACCTACGACTACTTCAGCCCGGATTTCCTGACGGCGGACGGCGTGTCCTACGCTGCCGAAACCGGCACGCTGGAGCAGGCAGGGTATCAGGCGATTGTGCTGTGGCAGGAGCAGCTGGCGCTGGACGGCGCGAAAGCCCTGCTGGATTTGGCGCAGCAGGGCATGAAGGTGGTTGTGGTGGATGGCTCCGCCGTTCAGACGCCGTACAATGATGGCGGCGAGGCAGCGCTGGCGGATGTGATGGCGGAAATGAAGGCGCTCCCCAACGTCTATTCCGCAAAGGACGCGGACGACGTTGCCCGCGTGCTGCAAAGCGCCGGGGTGAAGCCTTACGCGGGCTTTGCCGAGCCGAACCGCCAGCTGCTGACGCAGACGCGCCGCGACGGCGACACCGAGTACCTGTATGTGTACAACTACTGCGACGGCAGCTATGTTCCCGTCTGGTCGCAGGGGGAAAAGCAGGATACGCACGGCGATACCATCACGACGGAGATGGTGGTGGACGGCACTTGGATTCCGTATCAGCTGGATGCGTGGACGGGCGAAACGAAACGCATGGGCGTCTATCGCCATGAAAACGGCAGCACAATTTTCCCGCTGACGCTGGATTACGGCGACGTGGCGCTGTTTGTGTTCCGGGCGTGCGAGGCGGACAGCGAGCTTCACGCGGTCGAAACGAACGCGGCGGATGTTTGCAGCGATGGCAGCAGCCTGTCCGCCAAGGTCACAGCGTCCGGCGAATATCAGGCGCAGCTCAGCAGCGGCGAAACGCGGCAATTCGCGGCGCAGGTGCCGGATGCGTTTGAAATCACCGACTGGGATGTTACCGTCATGAAGCACACGGCGTCTGAGCAGGTGAACGAGCGCACGGAAACGCTGTTCGGGCAGACCATCACCGAAACGCAGGTGGCGACGGACATTACCCCCGTCACGCTCCATCTGGACGCCCTGAAAACATGGAATGAAATTCCGGAACTGGGCGAGCGCACGGTCGGTCAGGCGACGTACAAGGCGGTTTTCCAGTGGGATGGCACGGCGGACGGCGCGTATATCGACTTTGGCCCGATGAGCGAAAGTATGCAGGTTTTCATCAACGGCGAAAAAACGGGCGACCTGAGCATGACGAATGCCGTCATGGACATCACGCCGTGGCTGAAAAACGGTGAAAACACCATTGCGCTGCTGTATTCATCGAGCTTGGCGAATGCATGCGGCGGCACGGGCGGCGGCGACTGGTACGGCTACCGCTACGGCTTGCAGGCATACTGCCCTGCGCAGGCGGTTGTTCACCCCTACTGCCTGATTCCGCTGGACTGATGCCTTCTCCCCTGCCTTTTGTCCTGTACCGCGGGGCAAAAGGCAGGGTTGCGGCGGGCTGGATGCGTATGCTATAATGGCACCGAAATGAAGGAGGGAAAATGAGCGATGATTGCATTCCTCGCGCGGTGGCTGGGAGAACGTTATTCTTACCAAATGGGCCTTTCCGTTATAGCCTTTCTGGAAACACTGTCCGGTGTTGCTGTTTTCATTTTCCCGCTGAAGCACAAGCCGCAGTATGTCGTTCGTGCGACGGCGGGGATTGCCCTGATGGCGGCGATTATGATAGGCAGAGCCATCCTCCGCACGCATTTTCAGGCAATGCTCTGGTCACGCTTTCTGGGTGCTCTGATGGAATACTTGTCCGTGCTGCCCCTGCTATTCCTTGCGCATGAAGGCACATGGTGTGAGCGGCTGAAAACGTGGTGCGCCGGATGTGCCGCCGTCCAGATTGCCGGCAGCCTGTACGCACTCGTGCTGTCTTTCACGGGCGTGGACGATACGCAGACAATGACCATGTTTCCGCAAATTACCAATGCGGATGTGACACTTCTCATCTGGTTTGTGTTCCACCTGGCCGTCTGCTATCTGCTCCGGCTGCTGTTCATCCATCCGTCTGTGCAGTACCATGAAGATCGGAAATCGCAGATTCAGACCACATGGCTGTGCATCCTGTTCTTGTTAGCCAGTGTGCTGATTAACGCCGTGATGAGCGAATACCGCGCCGATTCACGGCCGCTCTATGAGATGCTGCGCTGCTGCCTGGTGTTCATGTGCATTTCTGTTTTGGCGCTGCACCACGACATTGTGCTGTTTTCGCAGAATCGGGCGGAAATCGAGGTGATGGATCAGGTGCTGGCGGAGAATCGGCGGCAGTACGAGACGATGAAGGCCAACATCGACCTTGTGAATCTGCGCTGCCACGACCTTCGGCATCAGCTGGACAAGCTGCAAAGCCGCCTGACCGAATCCGAAATTTCCGCCCTGCGGGAAGCAATCGACCTCTACGACAGCAATGTGAAAACGGGCAACGAGGTGCTGGATGTTGTGCTGTACAGCACGATGCTCAAGTGCATGGACAACGGCATCTCCTTCACCAGCATGGCGGATGGCGAGTGCCTGTCGTTCATGCGGACGCGCCACATTTACGCCCTGTTCAGCAATGCGCTGGATAACGCGGTGGAAGCGGTGATGCGCGTCAGCAACCCTGAAAAGCGGGTCATCAGCCTGCATGTCCGGCGGCTGAGCGGCGCGGTGGAAATTGCCGTGATGAACTACTACGAGGGCGAAATCAAGTTCAAAAACGACTTGCCGCAGACGAGAAAGCCCGACGGACGGCGCCACGGTTTTGGCACATCCAGTATGCAGTACATTGTCAGCCAATACGGCGGCACGATGAAAATCTCCGCCAAGGACAGCGTTTACCTGCTGGAAATCCGGCTGAACATCCCGGAAAAGGCGGAAAAAACGAAGACTCATTAAAAAAAGCAGGCGATTTGCCTGCCTTTTTTGGTTCTTCACGGACTCTTGGGGGAAGAGCAGCTTGGGGGCGCGTCTGCAGACGCGCAAAGTTACTGGCAGGGACGCTTCGCTGCCTGCACCTTTGTTGAGTGCGTTTGAGATGCTGGTCGCCCGCGGAACAGTTGGGGCGTTGCCCCAAACCCCACAAGGGACGCTGTCCCTTGGCCCTGCAAGGGGCAGACGAAAAGGGACGAAGTCCCCCCCTTGACCTCTCTGCGCGATTGGGGTGGTCGCGCTTTCATGCTTCTTCCGCGTGCAGCTTTTTGGTGCTTCGCCTAAGTCCTTGTTTGCCCCCAACTTTCCGTGAAGAACCAAAAAAGTATCAAAACAGCCTGTGGACGAATTCCGCAGGCTGTTTTTGATTGCAATCAGAACAAGTCCAGCATGTTATCCAGATAGATTTCCTCCCGCACTTTCAGCTGGCATTCCGGCTTCGTCAGGTAGTACAGCAGGAATTCCAGCACCAGCGCGCTGCCTAACTCGCGCCCCTCAATCTTGAAGTTCTCAAAGCCCATCGGCAGGTACGTCTGCTGAATATCCGCCACCCCGATAAAGCCCGGATTTTCCATTGCCTTGGAGAATCGGTAGCCGCCCTGCGCGTCCGGTGCGTGGCAGCGGTGCTCGTCGCCGCCTTCGCCGAGGTTCTTCCGGCTGACGGCTTCGTAGCACGCGCGGCGGTCGCGGCAGCCGAAATAGCAGCACTCGTTGCAGAGGAACTCCACCTTGTCCTTTTGACCCTGCGGCAGGGCATTCAGCTTCTCCAGCGCGTGATTCAGGCGGAAATCCGGCACGACATAGCGGAATTCCGCTCGTTCCAGTTCCGTCTGCAAGTTGGGAAACGATGTCAGCACCTTCGTCGTTGAGGACACGAAATACAAGTTCGGATACGTTTTCTGCAAATAGCGCAGGAGCAAATCCGAATGGAGAATCACGCCGCCATTCCCGCCGTCGTTCAGCATCTGGCAGAGCGCATTGCAGCGCGCATCACGCAGATGCTCCGCGCGCAGGAGGGAGTTGCTGAACGTCAGGCGCGGCGAAATACCGTAATCACGCATCAGCGCCAGCACATCCCGCGCGCTCGCCTCCCCCGACCCGACGCGCCCGCCGCCCCACAGACAATCCGCCGGTGCGCCGTAAATCGAGCCGATGTCGCACCAATCATAGAAATATTCCGGATGGTTTCGGTAGAGCGGCAAAAATCGGCAATACAGTTCGTAAAACTCGAACAGACCGGGCAGGTGATAGTGGGCGATTGTCATGTCTGCTGCCCTTCTTCCGCCGTCAGCAGCCAGTCTTTGCCCTGCCAATGCACTTGCAGCTGCACCTTCTTCCATCCCTCCGGCAGGCGCGGATGCAGCGTCGGCTTGCCGTCCTCGAAGCGCAGACCCAAGAAGCCATAGAGCAGCACCATATACGCGCCGCCCGCTGCCGCCGGGTGCGTGCCGCCAATGTACACCAGCCCTGCCCACTGCTTGCCGCCGCCGACAATATCCGCCTCGGCGGATTTCAGGAACAGCGGATACGCTGCCGCCGGACGCCCGATTGCGCACGCGCACAAGGCATACATGCACGCGGACAGACTGCTGCCATGCTCGGTTCGCGGCTCATAGTAATCATAATTCGCGGCGATGATGTCCGCCGGGTATTGCCCCAGCATGTACAGCAGGGCAATCACGTCCGCCTGCTTAATGACCTGCGTCTGCGCCGCCACGCCATACGCGCCGCCCCAGTATTCGCGCGGGTCAATCAGGCGGCTGCGCACCTCCGGCACGAGCACGTTTTCCAGCTTGAAGTAGCCGTCGAACTGCTCAATCAGCCCGGTTTTCGGGTCAGGCGCTTGATGCTTCAAGTGCTTCGCGGCATCCGCAAAGTGCATCAGTTCCGCTTCGTCCGTCTCCGGCAGGTACTTCTGGCAGACCTCCACCGCGTAATTCAGCGTCATCCGCGCCATTTCGTTGGTGTAGGCGTTGTTTTTCACATGCTCGTGGTACTCGTCCGGGCCCATCACATCCAGCAAATCATAGGTCTCGCTGAGGATGCGCTTGGAAATCAGGCTCATATAGAACCTTGCGCATTCCAGCACGACGCGCGCGCCGCCGCTTTGCAGCAGCGAATCATCCCCCGTGTACTGCGTATATTTCCGCAGTCCGTACACGACGGCAGCGCTGATGTGCACCTGCGTATCGCGGAAGAACGTGCGCATCGGTCGGCCCGTGAACACGTCGGTGACGTTGTAGTCCGTGCAGGCGTCCTTGCCGCCCTCGACGCTCTCCCACGCATAGAACGCGCCCGCATAGCCGTAGGATTTCGCCTTGTCCAGCGCGCCCGGCAGTGTCTGCACGCGGTATTCCAGGCAGTGCCGCGCCACCTCCGGCATACACGCCAGATAGAAATCCAGCATGAACATCTCCGTATCCCAGAAAATCGCGCCCTTATACGTCTGCCCGGACAGCCCGCGCGCCGCCACCGACAGCGCCGCCCGATGCCGCGGCGCGATGCTCATCAGGTGGTACATCGAGTAATTGACCGCGAACTCCGCGCGCTCGTCGCCTTCAATCGTCACCCGCGCTTTCTGCCAGAGCGCCGCCCACGCCGCCCGCTGTTCTTCGCGCAAAGCATCATACGCCGGGGCATTTTCTGCCGCTTCAATGGCGGATGCTTCCGGTTCGTCGCCGTCGCTGGTGGTGTACACTGCTGCGACCTCATCCAGCTGCCACGGCTGACCCGCCCGAAGCGCGATTTGCGCCGTCCGAACGCCGCCGTGCGTGATTTCGCCGTCCGTGCAGCTGCACCGAAGCGCCGTGCAGACGCGCTGATGGTCATCCGTTTCGCCGGTCAGGGCGACGACGCCGTCCGATTCTGTCAGCGTCAGCGTCTCATAATGCGGGCCGTGGATGTCCCAGACGTTTTCGTCCACGCCGAACGCGATGGTGACGGTGCTGTCATGTGTCGCCGTGATGGTCACGCGCTGTGCGAGCAAATGCACCCGCTCCATCGCGCAGAACCGTTCCTGCCGGATGGTGATTTCGCCAGCATCCGCCTTGAACGTGCTTTCGCGGGTGAACACGCCGTCGGCAATATCGAGCGCGAGGCGGTGCGACGTAAGCCGATCGGCATTTTCCGGCAGCGACACGCCTTTCACGGCGACATACAGCGAATTCGGGGCATTCAGCGGCTCTTCCCAGCCCTGCCCCTTTTGGTGGTGGATGCCCGCGAGGTTGACGGCGGTCATCTGCTGTACGCCCGCCTCGCCAATCGTCCCGCGAACGCCCATATACCCATTGCCCGTCAGGAAGCGGTTGCCGTTATCCGCGTCCTGTGCCGGGTCAAACCCTGTCCGCTCAATCACCGTATTCATCCGTTTATTCCTCCTCATGTTCAAAACTTCCCTCCATGCGGTATTCATGGAGGGAAATTCGCGGCTGCACTGCGCTTTTCCTGCTACGGATTGCAGGTTTTGGGGTGCGGAAATTTCGGTTCTGCGCAATTTGCTTCGTGGGAACGACCTCATCCGCCGACTGCGGCCGGCACCTTCCCCCTTGGGGAAAGCGAAGTCGGATGAGGTCGTCTCCTGCCTAATTGCTTTTTTATCCTACATACTCCAGCAAGTCCGACAATTTCCCCAGATGATACGTCGCGCGCGCATCCTCCTTAGCGTCCCCCATGGCGGCGCAGGCAAACCCACCCGCTTTCGCGGCTTCCACCCCTGCATGGGCATCCTCCACCACCACGCACTGCTCCGGCTTCAAGCCCAGCATCTCCGCTGCCTTCAAAAACACCTCCGGGTTCGGCTTCGAGTGCGTGATGCAGTTTCCATCCGCCACCGCGTCGAAAAAACCATCCAGCCCCATCCGCTCCAGAATGAACGGCGTGTTCTTGCTCGACGAGCCAATCGCCAACTTCAAGCCGCGTGCGCGCAGGGTATCCAGCGTGCGCTTCACGTCGCCGGACAAATCAGCGGGCGACATTTGGTTCAGCAACTGCCGATAGCGCGTGTTTTTCTCCTCCGCCATCGCGTTTTTCTCATCCTGCGAGTACGCCTTGTCGCTTTTTTCGAGGATGATGTTCAAGCTGTCCATGCGGCTGACCCCGCGCAAAAGGCCGTTGCGTTCGCGGTCAAAGGGGATGCCGAGCCGATCCGCGAGCGCCTTCCACGCGCGGTAGTGGTACTCGTCGGTCGAGCAGAGAACGCCATCCAAATCGAAGATAATGCCTTGATATTGCATCGTGATTTTCTCCTATCAGTAAACGCAAATTTCCGCTGCCTGCGCGCCGTCGGTGCGGGATGCGGAATTCATTGTGAACACAACCTTGACAAAACTGGCTTCCACACTATCGAAATCAATGCGGATGCGATTGCCCGTCGCAGGGTCGAATTGGTACTGCGTGGCGGGTGCAACTTCGGTAAAGTTTTCGCCGTCTTGGCTGACGAGAACGGCGATTTCCTGAATGCGCGCCTCCCAGATGGCGGATGGATTCAGGCAGACCGCGACGGTCGAGATGGTATGCGTTTCGCCCAGCACGATGAGCATTTCCGCCGGGAATCCTTTGCTTTCCCAGTAGGTATCGGTTTTGCCGTCGTTGACGTTTCGGCTGACGTACACGTCGGTATGCGCGCCGGAAATGACTTCCTTATTGAGCGCGAAATTCTCCGTTTCGGGGAGGGCAATGTACTGGTCAGCAGGGTCAGGGAAGCACGCCGGACGCTCCGCCTTGGTCTGGTCGGGCGCGGGGACAACGGTCACGATGGTGGGAATTTCTTCTTCCGCCTGCGTCAGAAGGGGCAGGCACGCCAGCGACAGGGCGAGCATGGCGGATACGACAGAACGCATTTTCATGAGCGAAATTTCCTTTCTATAATGATGGTGGGTGTGGTGATGCGGGTGGTCGGTCGCGCCCATTTGGCACGACAATGTGCAAGTGGTCGAAAGAGCAAGTTGGGGGGCGCGTCTGAGGACGCGCGAAATTACAACCGCTGCGCTGAAAGCGCTTCGCTGTTCAGCGCTCGTGTGGCAGAATTGCGTGCTTTTCCATTACTGGTTGCACGACAAACTGTTGGGGCGTTGCCCCAAACCCTACCAGAGGCGCTGCCTCTGGACTCCGCAAGGGGGATCCCCCCTTGACCCCTTCGCGCGATTGAGTTGGTCTCACTCCCTTAATTCTTCCGCGTGTTTATTCTCTTTTTTCCTTACTCCACCACAATTCCCTCACAATAATCATCATACCGCAGCTTCATCTGCTTCAAATTCGTCATCTTCTCCCCCAGAATCGTCACATTCCGCAAGGTCACATTCGTAATCCGATTATCCTCCCCATACCCCGACAATCTCGACGCCGGCACTTTCCCATCCAGCGTCCGCAGCACCGTCAGGCCATCAATCAGCACATCATCAATCGACCCAAACTCATCCTTGACCGTCGACCACGCCGAATTTTGCAGCGTCATCTCAATCAATTCCTTATTATTGCCGTTATCGCCCTGCATGAAGGCGTTTTCGACGACGATATTGCGGTAGACGATGGCATGCACATACGCATCGTCGCTGTTATGGATGCTGATAACGGGCTTGTGGAAGTTGTACAGCACAGTGATGTTCTCAAACAGCACATCGCTGATTTCGGGGTCAAGCGTCCAGCCCTTGTCAGTTTCGTAGCCGATTTCCATGGACTGGGCGAGGTCCGTCCACACCTGCATGTTGCGGAAGGTGATGCCCTTTGTGGAGCCGGAGTAGTTCTTGATGACGAGGCTGTCATCCCATGTGCGGGCGAAGCTGTTCGTCACGGTGTGGTCGGTGCAGGACTGGAAGGTGAAGCCGTCGCCATTCTGACGACCGGAAATGACCTTGACGTTGTTGATTTCCACATGCTTGGAGGAGTAAGAATTGACGTTCCAGCAGTTGGAATTGGCGACGATAATGCCGTCGATGGTGACATCCTTTGCGTGATTGAGATCAATCGGGACGCGCGCATACGAGCCGGGCTGATTCCACGCGTCGTAGTCGCTGCCGTCGATGATGCCGCGCCCGCAGATGCGGACGTTCTTGGCGTTATTGACGGAGATGATGGAATGCAGCACCGCGCCGCCGGAGATATAGAGCGTCTGCCCGTCTTCCAGCGCGATGGCGTCCATGACCCACTCGCCGGAGGGAATATAGTAGACGTTCGGGTCGTCGGGATCAGGGACGTCCGTTTCCAGCGGATTGGCGAAGATGTGCAGCGCCTTGTTGACGTTATCGTTGAAGACAACGGTGTACTGCCCCGGCTCCGTAATCATGAAGGAAACTTTGCCGTCCTTGACTTCGGGCGTAATCCCCCACGACTGCGGAATGACGGCGGCGCTCTCCACTTTGTCCGGCAGACCGGGCATTTCAACCTCGATGCGCACTTTGCCCTCGAAGTCAAAGTACGTCATAGGCGTGGTCGTCGGCTGGGTGTTGGCGTTCCAGATGTGTTCGTGGTTGACCATCACGTCATAGACGAACAGGTCGTTGCCGTTCGCGGTAACTTTCGCCGTCGCGGAGGTCGTCATCGTCTTCGGGCCTTCGTAGAGGGTCAGCAGCGTCGGATTCGCTTCGGCAGTCGCGGGCATCATCCACGCGGTCAGCAGAAGCATCAGCACAAGCATCAGGATGGGGGTGGTTCTCTTCATCGTTCATGTCCTCCTTGTTCGCCGCGGCGTTTCCAGTGTGTGGAAATTGTCCGCATTTGGTTAAGCGCTAAACCTATACCATGATTATAGCAGGAAATTTGGAAATGTGCAATGTGCCTGAAGATAAAAATTTTCAGAAAAAGCCTCTTTTCCCCTCTTGACATGTGGCAAATGGTATGTTATAATCATGTCAACGATAGGTTGAGCGTTAAACCTATCCACCCGTCAACATCATAAAGGAGGTATCCCCATGAAGAAGTTCCTTGCTTTCCTGCTTTCCCTGACGATGGTGTTCGCGATGGCAGCCGTTGCGTTTGCTGAAGGCGAAACCTACCTGTGGGACAACTTTGACGACCGTGACCCGAATGCCAAGCCTGAGCTTGCGCCCAACGGCGTGCACCTCTGGTGGGACAACTGGGCGAACCTGCGCGCAAAGAATGAGGACGGCGCGTTGAAGCTCGACATGCGCCCCAAGGCGTATGACCCGGAAGACTACGACAGCGAAGACGACTACTACGCCCATGCCGCCGACTGGATGGCGAACTGGGGCGAAGCCGTTGACATGTGGGGTCTGGACGGCGTTTCCTACTGCAAGTATCTGACCATCCGCATCAAGGGCGCGGAAGGCGGCGAAGAGAACAAGCTCATCATGGACTGGCATCCGGAAGACGCCAAGTTCTACGCGGCGCGCTTCTCTGACCTTGTGCTGGCGGACGGCACGCACCCGGTCATCACCACCGAATGGCAGGATCTCGTCATCGACCTCGAAGCGTCCGGCTTCCCGGGCATGACCAACGCCCTGCACATCCGCGCGTTCGCCAAGTGCGTCATCTACCTGGACGAAATCACCTTCTCTGAAGCCGTTGCGCCCATCGACGCCACCAGCTCCGAAACCATTCAGGCTGGTCTGACCGCACCGGAAACCGGCAAGCCCGGCGACCTGCCGATTAAGGACTATCTGGCTGAACTGGAATAATTCCAAAACGTTCAAAAAGGGGGGACAGTTTCGGCTGTCTCCCCCTTCTTTTACGGATTTTTTTCCAGAAACCGCTTGCGAACAACTTCAAAGACTGGTATACTTTTTATGATGCGCACGGACTTCGCGGACTTCGTCCGTTCTCTTTGAGCCGCGCAGATTACCACGCCTAAAACACTGCATAAAATGGAGCATCGCATGGTCACACTCAAAGACATTGCCGCCGAAGCAGGCGTAAGCATTACAACCGTTTCCAACGTGGTGCATAACCGCAAAAGCCGCGTTTCCGAAAAGAAGGTTGCAAAAATCTGGGAGATTATCGAGCGCGAACACTACGTTCCCAGCATGTCCGCACGCTCGCTGGCGAACGACCAGTCCGCCATCATCGCCATGGTCACTTACATCACGCCGCGCACCACCGGCAGCACCGTCAGCGACCCCTTCATGAGCAGCGTCGCCGCCAGCGTCGAGCAGCGCACCCGTGAAGCCGGCTACTACCTGATGCTGCGCTCCGCCGAAAGCGTCGCCGCGCTGGAAGGGCTGATTCACAGCTGGCGGCTCTCCGGGCTGATTATGACGGGGCTGTTTCAGGATTCGTTCTTCGATGCCGTAGCAAAACTGGGCATTCCCGTCGTCCTCATCGACAGCTATGTGGACGACCCGAACATCTGCTGCGTCGGCTTGGAGGATGAAAAAGGCGGCTACCTCGCCACGAAGCACCTGCTGGAGAACGGCCACCGCGTGATTGCGTTCGCGTCGCCGCCGATTTCCCCCGCGGGCGTTATCGAATTGCGCCTGCAGGGCTATCGCCGCGCCTTGGCGGAATACGGCGTGCCGTACGACCCGGCGCTTGTCTTTTCGCAGGAAATTTCCGTGCAGGAGGGCAAGAAGCTGGGGCATCAGCTCAGCACACACCCCGAAATCACGGGGATTTTCGCCTCGGCGGATATTCTGGCGGCGGGCATCATGTCCGGGCTGCATGAGTGCGGGGTAAGTGTGCCGCGCGATAAGTCGATTGTGGGCTTTGATGATCATTATATTTCGCAGCTGGCGATTCCGGGGCTGACGACGATTCATCAGGATTCGGAGAAGAAAGGCACTTTGGCGACGGAGATGATTTTGGCGCAGCTGCGGAAGGAAGAGATTGCGCAGAAGAAGGTTATTTTGCCGGTGCACCTTGTGGAAAGGGGCAGCGTAAGGAATATAAAGGAATAAGGAAAAAGAGGATAAAAACGCATCTTTCCTTCTTTGTCGATTCCGTGATGAACCAATTCGGAAATAGCATCATACAAAATCATCGGCACAGCGCCAAATGAAAACTTGGTGCTGTGCCGATGCTGTTTAAAAGGGCGCATCCAGGTTCAGAAATGGCAAGTCATCAAGCAAAGCCTTCCTTCGCCCCACCGTTCAGAGGCGCTGCCCTTTATCCCAGCGTGATGCTGACCGCGCCATCCGGGCTGACATTCAATTTCATGCACAGCAAGTATCGCTTGTAAAACGCTTCCTTCTCCTTGTCCGTCATCATAATCCACGAGTTTTGCAGCGCCGTCTCCATCATCTCGCGAACGTTGAATGGTTTCGTGCTTTCTCCCGCCAGCTGCTGATTGATTTGCTCCTGAATTGCATTGATCAGCGTGCTGGTTTTGATGTTGTACGACGCCGCCGTGCAGAAGTCGTCAATGAAGCAGAACGGGATTTCATGCCGCGCCAAGGTGTCCATGATGGCCATGCCCGTTTTGCCCTTCTCCAGCATAACAAGGAAGCGGACGCTGTCCAGCTGGCGAATCATCGCCCAGTAGTCGCTGTCCGACGACACAAGGATGACCGCATCCACGCCGGAGGTATACACTTCGCGGCTTGTCCGCACCGCCAGCGCCATATCGCACTGCGATTTGTTCTGGTTCAGCCGCTCGACCATAATATGCTCCAGCTCAAGGTTCGCTTTTTCATCCACCGCCGTAGAGAGCGCACGGTCAACCAGCGTTTTCCATTGTGACGTTGTATACTCGCTGTCAAACAGAATCACCTTAGATATTTTGCCCAGCTGCTCGGTCGGGAGGCTGCTCAGCGCCGCCGCGAGCTTCACGGCATCCGAATTTTCGCAGTCCACCGCAATCAGGCATTTCTTGCATTGCTCCAGCAGCCTGCCCAGATTGCGCATCGTGTGGTTGCCCGCATCGCGCACCAGCGACAGGTTTTCAAAGCGGTCTTCGTGGCGCTCATAGAGAATCGTTACGAATTTTTCATCATTATAGAGGATATTGCCCTTGCTCTCCGGGCTTGTAGCAACGGCATCCCAGTTAATCCAGCAGTGGAACGGGTAGCGGCGGGTATCGCTTTTATAGTATTCCCCTGCTTTTTTGATGCCATCTTTCTTCGTCCCGTTCGGCATCAGGAAAATGGGTTTCACATAGTCCCACTTCACCCATTCCGGGAAAAAGCGCGCCACTTGATTGATTCGGTTGCTGATTTCACAATTGATGCTGATAATGTATTCGTCAATATCCGGCTTTGCTTTGTAAATTCTGACGCCGTCCTGTTCCAGCTGCGCCACCGCTTCTGATGGAATGAGATTCGGCACGCTGCCGATATTGCGGAAGCTCATGCGAAATTCATTCACAATGGCTGGATAATTGCGTTCCATCGCCGTGCGAATGCGGCACAGATTGCGGATAATGCGCGCCTCTTTGTGCGCATCCAGCTCTTCGTAACTTTTCAGCAGAAATGGTCTTGCATTTTCTTCGCCAAAGTTTTCTTTGTCGATACCAATGAGGTACGCCATCGGCGACACCAGCGTGTACGTTGAATTCTGGAACTCATTGTAGATGATTTTTTTGTCAAGCGCCGATGGCTTTTGCTGATTTTCCGGATTCTCATCGTCTATTTTAAGTGCTTGAACGAGTTTTGATAAATCAGCGAGATTATTGGAGGTGATTGTTTTACGCGCTTTCGGCTGGGTTTTCGTTTTCTTTGCCATGTGGAAGACTCCTTTTCTGTATTTTTTTGTTCATTTCCATCATACCATTTTGGCGGCGGCATTGCAAGGGCAGCAGCGCACAAATCGTTCTGCTTTTACGCATTGTTTTCCCCCGGAAGTGTTTGACAAAAACTGCTCGATAGTTTTATTTTTCTTGACAGCCGGTTATTATGATGCCATACTATTATTGACATTAGATACACACAAATTGATTATATCGGGAGGGTTTTCTGTATGGAATACGTCACCCACCTCCGCGAGGACGGCAGCTATCAGCCACTCAACAATGCAGTGGGATGATGTGGTCAAGAAGGCGGCTTCCACGAAGAAAAAAGTTGCGTGGCATGTGGATATGGTCAATATCTTGTGGATAAAAAGAAAAAACCATCTACATTTTGCAATGCAGATGGTAAAAAGTGTCGAAGTGGCGGGATTCGAACCCGCGGCCTTTTGGTCCCGAAACGCCGTTGGACAGGGCGATTGCATTGATTATCTTTCATTTTGGCTTCAAACTGCGTGATTTCGTCATTTTCTGACGCGGAAATTCGATATTTCTTGGCTTCATTCGATGTTTTGGGGACAGGTGTCCCCAATGATTGTCCCCAGCCAGTTTGGTGAGGGCTATTTTTTTGCGCCTGCATCGGCTGCGCTATCGGCGGATGTGCCGGATGCAGCGGTGCTGGATTGTGCTGCGGAGGCGGGCTGTGCGTCCGGCGCGGTCACTTCGTCCGAAGCGGGTGACGTGTTCGGGGCGGTGGCGGCATCGAGATAGTGTTGCATGGCGGCGGCGCTGGCGGCATCACGGCTGTTGATGGCGTGGGCATAGAAGCGGTACGTCACTTCGGGAGAAGAATGACCGAGACGGTGCGCGACGGCAACGGCATCCATGTTGTTGGCGAAGAGCAGCGTGGCATGGCTATGGCGCAAGTCGTGGAAGCGGATGCCATCGAAGCCGTGCTTGTCGGCGAACTTGCGGAACTGCTTGGAGGGTGTGTCGTGATGCTGCGGTGTGCCATCCCAGCCGCAGACGATGCGGCCCTGTCCGCGCCAGCGGTCGCCCAGCTTGGCGGCAATGTCGTCCTGATAGGCTTTTGTCTCTTGGAGCAGGGTCATCATGCCTGCGGGCAGGTCGATGGTGCGGCTGCCTTCTTCAGTTTTCGGGTCGGAGGTGTAATTGCCCAGCTCCGGCACATAGTTCAGGCCTCGGCTGATGTCGATGGCGCAGCGCTTCCAGTCTACATCATCCCAGCACAATGCGCCGACCTCGCCAAGCCGAAGTCCGCACGTCAGCGCAAGCATCACTGCTGCGCGGAAGGACAGCGAATCTTCCTTTGCCAGGCATCGGAGAAGCTCGACAGCGCGTTCATCGTCCAGCACTTTCAGCTTCTTTCGACGTGCGGTCGGGCGCTTCACGTCCTTGAACGGATTCTCCGGGATGAGCTTCCACGAAACGCCCATGTCGAACATGCCGCTGATGGTTGTGAAGTGATGCTGAACAGTTCGGGCGCTCAGGGGCTTCGGCGGCTGCGGCTGACGCTGGCGGTCTGCTCTACGCTTCCGCTGTTCCGGGTCGATGGCGGTCGTGCGCCGCGGCGCTTGCCGCAGGCTGGCAATCAGCTGCTGTGCGTCGAAAGCGGTCAGGCTGGTGATTTGCCGATTGCCGATCAGCGGAAGGACGCGTGTCTCCATGAGTGAGCGATACGTCTTTGCGGTCGTGGGTGCAAGGTTGGGGATGCAGTAGATTTCCATCCACCGGTCATAGAGTTCCTGCACGGTCAGCTTCCAGCGGTCGCTTGCCTTCCCTGCGCCGAGCTTTGCGGCATCCTCCGGCGTGATGTGGTACTTCTCAATCAGCGACAGCACGTCTGCCGAGGATGGCGCGGTCATTGCCTGCCGTCCATCGGCTTCCTGCACAATCAGCCGTGCCAGCTCCACCTCGCACGCTTTGCGCTGCTCGACTTCGGGCATGTCTGCCGGGAACGAGAGCGTCTTGCGTACCCAGCCGCGTCCGTCTGCGACCGAGCGCCGAAACCCGACGCGCCATGTGTTTTCACCGCGCTTTTCAATTGACCCCATGCTGCTCATCCTCTCTGGAAAAGATATAGAGGGGGTAGGTGTGTGTTTTCTGCGTTACTTGTGTAACGGCGGTAACGCTTCTTATATTAAGTCGGTCAAAAAACGGACGTGTAACATGCGCCTGATTTGCGTTACACGCCCGGTCTTTTTGTGTTACGGTGGGGTTATTTCGCGGTGATGCTCCACGCGACACCCTTGTCACACTCAATTGCCCAGAGATATGCGGCATACTTATCCTCTGGCTTTATGATTGCAGTGTAGGTATTCGGGTCGTTGTTGAAAACCACATCATTCACAACAGTCTCAACCTGAGAAAAATACCCTGAATTGCTGATTCCGTACAGCTTTACACCAATGTACGAGGAAGATGTGTCAACGATTTGGAATGTAAGGGTTACTTTTTGCGGCTTTGTGCAAACAAAGAAGTCGCTTACATAACCGCCGTTGCCGCTGCACTCAATTGTGCCATCCATTGTGATGGGTGTATAGCTAATGCTCCACTCAGAATCAGTTTCTACACAGGCATATTCAACAACAGTGGAAGAGGACGAAGCCACAGGTTCGGCAACAATTTTCCGACCAATATCCACTTTTTTGTTTTTCCCATTGACTGTAAATGTTACGATGTCATCATATTTCGCCGTGGGAGCAGTGATTACGCGCCGCCAGAGGCCTGCGGGAAGGGTATAGGTATCCGTAATGTCCAGCCCGCTGCCGGAGAGCGTCATGCCTTCCTCTCCACACGCGGCACTTGCAAGGTTGGCAGCAATCTGCCGACTGATGGCAGTCTTTGCGTCCGCAAGCGCATCCGTGCTGGCCTCCTGCCAGCCATCCGCCAGCACGCCGTCCGCCATTGCTGCACCCGGCAGCAGGAAACAGGCAGTCAAAACCGAAGCAATCCAGCGTTTCATGTGGGTAAACCTCCTGTCATTCGTTTCGCGTTAAGTATTCCGAAGTAATATTCGACACGTCCAGCACGCTTTTGATGAGCGCGTTGCTCGCATCCAGAACGCCAGCAGCACTCTCATGATTGAGTGCTTTCAGCATTTCCGTCAGTTTAAGGATAATGTCACGCGACAAAACGAGTGGTGCAGTACCTACGGGACAGCGTTCGTCTGTGTATACTGTAATGGCAGCCATCAGCGCCCGGATATCCTCTGGTGCAATTGGCACAATCCCAACAGATTCTGCCTGCTGTGCTGCGCGATTCGTTTCTGTCATCAGCGCGTCAGTATCCTGCTTCCGCGTACTCGTTAAGCCGAGCAGGTAGTCCGCTGAAACATCGAAGTAATTAGCAATCTGCACAAGCACATCAAAGGGTGGTTCACGCCCGTTTTCATAGGCGGATGCCATCCCCTGCGAAAAGTGCAATGCTTCAGCCAGTTCCGACTGCTTCATGCCCTTCTCCATTCTCAACGTGCGCAAGCGCTTGGAGAACAAGTCCATTGTTTTTCCCTCCATCATTAAATATTGTAATGCGTTATCGAATATCTGTCAATTTCGTTTGCGTTTTTGCATTTTCGTGATTTTTTGTATTGACAAATTAGGTTTTGCGATATACAATTCTATCGTATCAGTAAAACGCAAATAAGAGAATCGCTGATACACCCGGAAATTGCGACAGCATTCCGCCAGGAATGGCGGGAAACGGAGGGAACATGACCAAGAAACAAACGATTTACTACGCAGCGCGCATGGAGGCGGCGCGGAAAAACCGCATTTTCGCCAGCCGTGAACGCGCTGCCGACCTGATTCACGTCAGCGCAGAGGCGCTGATGGACTACGAAACCGGGCTGACTGTGCCGCCGTGCGACGTTGTTGCGTGTATGTGCCGCATATACGCTCTTCCTGACCTGCGCAATGCGCATATGCGCACCATCTGCCCGCTGATGTTAGAAGGAATCGCGGAACGCAGCGAGCTTTGCGCAGCTGCGCTCGGTTGGGCGGTACAGCTGCACGATGCGGACAGCGCGGTACAGCGCTTTGTGTCGCTTGCCCTGGACGGGCGCATCCGACCGGACGAAGTGGAGGAGGCACTGCATGTACGGCGGAAAGCCGTGGAGCTGACGAAGCTGATGCAGGAGACAATCACGGCGATTGATGCGGCAATGGGAGGGCAGAGAGAATGAAGATGATGACGTGCCGAGAAGCAAGCCAGGCAATGTTGGCGGAACATGCGCTGCGCATCACGGCAGCGCGGATCCGCCAGGGCTGCACAAGCGGGAAATATCCATATATGCTGGTAGGCAACCGTGTGATGGTCGATTTCGACGCGATTTGTCCACTGCTGATGACAGAGTATGCCGACAAGGGGCTGAGCACATCGGATCTTGCCCAGCGAATCGGGCTGAGCGAAAGCGCCATCCGCCGCGCGGTCGCCGATGGGTGGCTGCCCTGCGAAAAGGGCGGACGTTCCATGCGGTTCGATCTGACGGAAGTTCAAAGTGCCATCAAAAAGCGGATGAACGACAAATACGAACGCTGAGGAGGGGGCGCGGATGAACCTGAAAGAGGTGCTTGAACACTTCGAGGTGAAGAGCGGGCCGAACGGCGAAAGTGGGTACTATGAATGCTTCTGCCCAGCGCACAAGGACACGCATCCCAGCTTGCTCATTAAGGCGGGTGAAAGTGGCGTACAGGTCAAATGCCAGCGGAACTGCCGGACAGAGGATGTTCTGGCGGCGGTCGGTCTGAAAATGAGTGACCTGTTCTACGAACCGCGCAATGGTGTGACGAAACCGACTGCACCGAAGATTTTTTCGCCAAAGCCTGCCGAACTTCCGAAAGCGAAAAAGCCGGAAGAATCGGTCAAGCGCGTTGTGGATCGGGTCTACACCTACACGGATGAACATGGAAAAACCGTCTTTGAGGTCGTCCGCTACAAGCCGAAGGACTTCCGGCAGCGTGTGCCGGACACAAGTCAGCGCGGCGGGTATCGGTGGAGCATCAAGGGTGTGCGCCCGGTGATTTACAATCTGCCGCACGTTCTTGCCGCTATTGCCGCCGGTGAAGCCATCTTCGTCGTCGAGGGCGAGAAGGACGCGGACAATCTGGCGCTCATTGGGCTGGTCGGCACAACCTGCGCAATGGGCGCGTGCAAGTGGCACAAGGAACACAGTGAGTTTCTGCGCAGCGCGGACGTATACATCATCCCGGACAACGATGAACCCGGCGAGCAGCACGCGCAGAAGGTAGCACAGCAGCTATTCGGCATTGCGCGGAGTATCCGCATCCTGCATATCAAGGATGTCTGCCCGGAACTGCCAGCGAAGGGCGATGTCAGCGACATGATGCAGATGCTTGGCAAGTCGGAAACGCGCCGATTGCTTGACAAACTCATGGCAGAAACGCCGGAGGAAACCGCGCCGGAGGTCAGCCAGTATGAACGGGCAGTTGAACTCTACGACGATGTGCCGGGGTACTGCATCATCGACGGCGGCATCTGCGCAATGGGCAAGGAAAGCGTGCGCAAGCTGTCCACCTTCGTCGCGCTGCCGACGAACATCATCACGAAAGACGACGGCGTGAACATCGAAAAGTACTTCGGCATCAGCGGATGGACAAAAACGGGTCATCCCCTGCCGCCTGTGACTGTTCGGGCAGAAGAGTTCAGCAGCATGGGTTGGGTGCTGAAGAACTGGGACTTCGCGGCGAACGTCATGCCGGGAAACACCATCAAAGAACAGCTGCGCTATGTGATGACCGAAGTCGGCAACCAGAGTGCGGTGCGCGAAACGGTATACACGCACGTCGGTTGGCGGAAAATCGGCGGGAAATGGGCGTATCTGCATCCCGGAGGCGCAATCGGTGCGGAGGGGGTACGCGTGGAGCTGGAAAGTGCGCTGTCACGCTACACGTTCGACAACGATTTGCCAGATGACCGAATCGTGACGATGGCGCTGGCGCACAACTTTCGCGAGGCAATGGCGCTGCACGTTTCCGTTCCGCTGATGGGCATTGCGTTTCTTGCGCCGCTGCGCGAATTTCTGGCGCAGGCAGGTCATACGCCGCGCTTCGCAATGTGGATTAAGGGGTCATCAGGCGTTCGGAAGTCAACGGCTACCGCGCTGACGCTATCATTCTTCGGGCAGTTCGGCTATTCCGACCCGCTGCCCGCGTCCTTCCACGACACAAGCAACAGCATCCGCCGGAAAGCATTTGTCCTCAAAGACAGCTTGCTATGTGTGGATGACTATCATCCGGAAACGTCGATGCAGGAGCGGCGCAAGATGGAAAGCCTTGTGCAGTCGCTTTCGCGCGCATACGGCAACGGCGACGACCGCGGGCGCATGACCGCCGAGCGCAAGCTGGAGGACAGCACACCGTCGCGCGGGCTTGCCATCATGTCCGGCGAGCAGACACCGGACATTGGGCCGAGCGGCGTGGCGCGCTACTACATCATCAGCGTCGAAAAAGATGATATTGCCATTACGCCGGAATTGGAGGTGATGCAAGACTTGGCGAAAAGAGGATATTTGCGCAAGGCGATGAGCGAATACATTGAGTGGCTCAGCCGACGCGCTGACCACTTGGCATCTGAACTGCCGGAAGCCTATGTGCGGCTTCGTGCGCAGGCAATGAAGGCAAGCACTGGTGCACACGGACGCTCGGCAGAAGCGGTTGCGCATGTGATGCTGGGCTATGAGATGATGCTGCGGTACATGGTGGACATTGGCGCGGCACTGCCCGAACAGGTAGAAGATGAGATTCGGCAAGCGTGGGATGTCGTGATGGACAACAGCCGTCGTCAGACAGAGGAAGCGAAAGAGGACAGACCGGTCGCGATGTTCCTGTCTGCTGTGCTGGAACTGCTGGCGAGCAAGCAAGCGACGGTACGCGATTTAACGATGACGGACAGCGGCGCAACGCCGCCCAGCACCATCGGCTACTGCGACGCGCAATACTACTACCTGCTGCCGGATGTTGCGTATAGCCGCGTCGCGCGCCTGTACAGCGACCAGGGCGTGACGTTCCCTCTCGGCAAGCGCGCGCTGTTCAAGCAGCTGAAAGACGAGGGCATTCTGATGTGCGACAGCGCAACGAACAAGACGACGAAACCCAAGCGGATTGGCTCGAACGTGCTGCGGCTGCTCTGGCTTGACCGTGTGCGCGTGGACAAGCTGTCTGGCAAGGTGCTCAAAGCAGAAGAAGAACAGCTCAGCATCGTGGAGGCACAGGATGATGCAGACAATCCATTCCTGTGAGATAAGGCGAAAGGTGGTGAATATTATGGGCAGCGAAGAACGACCGAAACTGCCGGTCAACAGCCTTGTCGGTGCGCTCAACCTCATCGAAGCAATCCTCAACGAAATGATGGATGAATACGCGGCTGCCGTTGCAAAACTGCAAAAGCGTCCGCATGACCGAACTGCGGAAAACACGATTGATGAGGTGGAAAATTGGGTCTGCACAGAAACGTTTGTGTCGTTGACGGGCGGACTGATTGACCCAGAGGACATGCTGGACATGATGCGCAAAGCCGTCGAGAACGGTCAGTACAAGCGGCGCAACAATCATGCGGGTCCGAAGCCGGATGAACAGGAACTTGCAAAACGAGCGCACAGGCGAGCACTTCATCAGCAGAAGATGGAGAACCCCGACTATGCTGCGTCGATGCGCGAAAAGACGCACACTTGGTATATGAATCGCAAGGCGCGAGGCAAACGATAACGTAGAGCGATGACAGGAGGATGAAATATGAGCAATGACATGATTTCCATGCAGGAAAAAGCCTTAGCCGCCGACATTCGGCATAATCTGAACGACAAACAGCAGCTTCACCTTGACCAGATTGAAATGCGCATCCGTGACCATCGGGAACGCTTCACGCTGTCACTGCTGGAAATTGGGCGCTGTCTGAACGAAGCGAAGGAAGCAAAGCTGGTGTCGCACGGGCACTGGCAGGAGTGGGTTGCCGTGAACACAGGCTTCACGGTGCGCGCGGCCCAGCGCGTAATGCTGGCAGCGCGGGAGATTCCAAAAACGTCAACGTTGACGCTTTTGGACTTCTCCAAGATTACGCCGCTGCTGGCACTGCCTGCGGAGGAACGCGAAGCCTTTGCTGCTGATGTCGATGCGCAGCGTTTGAGCGTTCGCCAGCTGGACGCGGCTGTCCGGGAGAAGCTGGCGGCGGAACAGCGGGCGAAAGAAGCAGAGCAAGCGGCGGAGGATGCGAAGCGGAGCTGTCAGCAGGCGCGGGATGCCCTGCAGCAAGCGAACGCCCGTCAGCAGGCATTGGAACGTCAGTTGGATGACCGCATCAATAATCCGGAGGTTGTCGAGATTGTCCCGGAGGACTACAAGGCGCTCAAAGAGCGAGATGCGGCGGCGGCGGCGCGAATCCGTGAGGCAGAGGACTACGCAGACGCGCAGGAAGAACGTGTGCGAGAACTGCAAGCCAGGCTCGATGCAAGTGCGGTACCTGGTGCGGAGAATCGGGACGATGTGAGCGGCTATATCCAGATGTGTTCTGGCTTTTATGCCGAGGCGCTGCGTTATCAGAACGTTTCGGATGCAGCACTCTTTGCAGGAAAAGAACGCGCTGACCTGAACACTATGCGGCAATGGGCGGAAATGATTCGGCAGTGGGGGCAAGCCATGTGCGAACGTTTGAGTCAGCCGGTGCGGACGGAGGTGGATGGCGATGTGCGATAAGCACGATGTCATTGTGCCGCTTGACCAGCTGATGCAGCTTAGCCGGTCAAGCGAAGCCACTGCCCAGCAGTTAGCTGACATGGTGCAGCAGCTTGGTGTGTACTTGGTGCAGCTGGATACGCGGCTGCGGCGGCAGGAGGAAATGCTGCAAAAGCGGCTGACCATCAGCAGCGCGCAATATCGGCAGATGCTTGCCGCGATTCGCCGCCGCGCATCTGAGATTGCTCGGAAATATCAGTTGGACAGCGCGATGCTTCCACCGCTTCGCACGGCGATTCGGCAGGATACAATCGGCCGCTGGCATGTGAAAGACCTGCATGATTTGCCGGAATCCATGCTGACAGAGGCGACTGCGGGCATCAATACTTGGGACAGTTACAGCACCGTTCGGAAACTGCGACAACGATAAGGGGGAAAGCAACATGAACAAGCTCATCATCATTGGCAACCTGACACGCGACCCGGTCAGCAGCACGACACAGAGCGGCATCAATGTCTGCAATTTTTCGGTTGCGGTCAACCGTGGGCGCGGCGAACATGAAACGACCGACTACTTCCGCGTAACGGTCTGGCGCAATGTGGCGGAAAGCTGCGCAAAGTACCTGCGGCGAGGAAGCCGCGTCTGCTGCTGGGGTGCGGTTACGGCATCGACGTATCAGGCGCAGGACGGCTCAACGCGCGTCAGCATGGAGCTGAATGCGGACGGCGTGGAATTCTGCGGCTCTGCTCGCCGCGAAGATGCTCCGGAACAGGATGAACTGGAATATTGACAGAGAGGAGGATGCAGCATGAAAGCTACGGATGTACTCGAACGCTGCCGTGCGGGTGCGGCGGAGGTGCAGCAACTTGACCAACGCCTGAACCGGCTGCTTTCCTGCGGTGCTGACCCGGCAACGATTGAGCGGGACGTGCTGAAATGCCGTCATGCCCTTGACGAACGCGCGCGGCGGCTGGATGCAGAAAAGCTGGCAGCTTGCCGCATTGTGGACATGCTGCCCGACCCGGAGTGCTGCATCCTCTATCGCTATTATGTCATGGGGCAGAATCAAGGCAGCATCTCGACGGCGCTGCATATCGCGGTGCGGACGTATAAGGCACAGAAACGCAGCGGTCTGGCGCTGGTGGAACAGCTGGATGACGGCAGCGTCACAGCGCTTCTGCCTGCGTGGTATCTCGAAATGGAGGGAGGTGCTGGCGAATGATTGTTGTTGCGCTGCTGGCATTGCTGGTGAATCGGGAATGATGGGAGCGTCACACTTCACACAGAGGTGTGGCGCTTTTCTATTGCCATTTTTTTATGCCCCACCTATGCCCCTCTCCCTCACCCTGTCTGCACCATGTATGCCCCACCCATGCACCCTATATGCCCCATTCCCTCACCTTGAATGCACCATAGGTGCATGTGCTATGATACAGGCGAAAAGCGACAACGTTGTCGCTTTTGGAGGTGAGGCATGGCATACCGAGGGAAGCAGTCAGATCCTTTTTATCACAGCAGCGCATGGCTGGCTGTCCGGAAGAACGCTCTGCTGCGCGACCACGAAATCTGTCAGATTTGCCTGCGTGCCTTCCAAGCCGGTCTGATGCGCAAGCCCAGACGTGCAACCATCGTGCATCACCTGATTCCGCGCACGGAACGCCCCGACTTGGAGCTTGACCTGCAAAATCTGCAATCCGTGTGTGCAATTTGTCACAATCAGGAGCATCCTGAAAAAGGTGGGTTGCATGGCGCTGACAAGCCGGGACAGACACGGTCGAAAATCACCGCGCGTATCGTGAAAATACAGGGGGAATAGCATGGAATACACGGACATGCCTGCGAACTTGCAGGATGAAAAGGCAAAACGGCTCTACACGGCGCTGTGCGAGGAATACTTGCGGACGCACGGCGTTGAGGAAATTCCGGACAGCAGCATGGCATTGCTGACGGACATTGCGACGATGGAGCAGATCAAGAGCAAGCTGCTCAAAGAAATCGAAAACCGCCCGATGGATCACATTCGGAACGGTCGGCAGGAGTACTGGAAGCCGAACGGAGCAATCGGCGAGGTCAACCGCCTTGTCAGCTCACAGCGGCGCAACCTTGCCGAACTGAAACTCACACCAGCCAGCAGGAAGGGCAGCATTGACGCGCCGACGGACGACGACTTCTCTGCCTACTGACAAACCCGCTCTGCCCACCGGAAGCCAGCGGCTTGAACAATATGTGCATGATGTGCTGGATGGAAAGATTATCGCGTGCAAAAAAGTGCGAATGGCTTGTCAGCGCCATCTTGACGATTTGAAACGCAGTCAAGCGAGTGACTGGCCATATCGCTTTGATGCAGAAAGGGCAGACCGCGCAATCGGCTTCTTTGAGCGTTTCCTGCGTCCATCAAAAGGTGAAATCACGCGAATGGAACTGATGCCGTGGCAGTGCTTCGTCGAGGGCAGCTTATACGGCTGGGTGGACAAGCAGACGGGCTTGCGGCGCTACCGCGAAGGGCTGGTGTGCGTGGGGCGCGGCAATGGCAAGTCCACCATGATGAGCGGCAATGCTGCCTACTTGTGTTCCAAGGATGGCGAGCGCGGCGCGGATGTGTATTTGTTAGCGAACAGCAAGGAACAGGCCAGCATTGTCTACCGGGAATGCGCAACGCAGATTGCTTCAAGTCCTGCGCTGTGCAAGCACTTTGAGGTGCGGCGCGACGTTATCCGCTATCCAAGCACGCACAGCATGATTCAGCACCGCGCATCCGACAGCCGCAAGCTGGACGGGCTGAATCCGCACGGCGCTGTCTTTGACGAAATCCATGCGATGCGGGATTTCAAGCTCATCAATGTTGTCAAGCGCGGCATGAACAAGCGCAGACAGCCGCTGATGATTTACATCACAACGATGGGCAGCGTACTGGACGGGCCGCTGATGTACTACTACGGACTGTTCGGGGATGCACTGCTCGGCAGTCTGCGCCCAGATGTCGCTGACCGCATGTTTGCATTCATTTGCGAGATGGATACAGAGGATGACATAGAGGACAGCCGTCTTTGGGTAAAGGCAAACCCGGCGATGGGCGTTCTGCTCAATCAAAGCAACTTGGAAGCGGACTGGGCGCGATGCAAACAGATACCCAGCGAACGCGCGGACTTCATCAACAAGCAGCTCAACATCTTCACGGATGCAAGCGACGCGCCGTTTGTAGACTTCGATGTCGTCAAGCGGAATGAAGATTGGATTGAGATGGGGCTGCTGGAAGGGCGCGAGTGCTTCGGCGGATTCGACCTTGCAACGTCCGAGGACATGACGGCTGCGGGCTTGGAGTTCCAGCTGGATGACGGCCGCTATTTCTGGCTCTGTCACGCGTGGACAACGCGCAAAAAAGTGGAGCTTGACCTCGAAAAGATACCGTACCATGAATATGCGCTCAACGGCTGGCTGTCCATCGTCGATGGGGATTACGTTGCGCAGGATGAAGTCTACAAGTGGTTTGAAACGCAGGTGAAACATTACGCCATCCGCGCCATCGGTTATGACCCGGCAAACGCAACGTGGCTTGTGCGGATGCTGGAAGCCAGCGGACTGCCGTGCAAGGTTGTTCGGCAAGGCCCGCTGACGCTGAATGCGCCCATGAAAGACCTGCGCGAAGTGTTGCTGGATGGTCGTCTGGTGCATAACCGGAATGCACTGTTCCGCTGGTTCTTGCAGAACGTCAAGCTGCGAACCGGCTATGGCGATGAGGACAAAGCGAACTGGGTGCCGACAAAGCGTCAGCGATACCGCAAGATTGACGGCTTTGCCGCCCTGCTGGATGCGCACACGCTGACGCTGGGCGAAAGTCCCCTGCCGGACGGCTTCGCGCCGGAGCTGGATGTCAGCATTTACAGCCTTGATTTGTAACGGAGGGTATACAATGGGAAAGAACAAGGAAAAGAAAGCCAAGCGCCGCGCAAACGGCACGCGGGATGCGCCCGATTGGAGCGTGCTGCGTACCGCAACGCGCACCCGGAGCGACTACACGCTTTCCGGCAGTGAAGCCATCTACTCGGCTGTGTCGCGAATCGCGAACACGATGGCAATGCTGCCGATTCACCTCTACAAGAATCATGAGATTCAGCGGGAGGACTGGCGTGAGCGCTTGATAAATTATCAGCCGAACGCCACCATGACACCATATCTGTTCCAGCAAACGATGGAGGCATTCCGGAATGTCGAGGGTAACACCTACGCGTTGATGATTCCTGATTTGACTGACCCGATGCGGCAGCGCATTGCGTCCTTGGATGTTCTGGATGCTTCGCTGGTGCAGGTGGAGCGTGAAGTGGAGACGCGGGAAACGTACTACAAGTTCACGCTGGATGACGGGACGCTGTGCCGGGTGCATGAATCCAATATGATTGTGCTTCGGCATATGTCCACTAATGGGCGCAAGGGCATCCGCCCGATTGATGTGCTGATGGGAACATTGCAGTATTCCAACGCCATCCGCGAATACGCGGCAAATCAGCTGCAAGGGGTCAACTCCGGTGTCGTGCTGAACATCCCTTCGACGAACCTCAGCCCGGAGAAGCGCGACAATGCCGTCAAGCAGTTTCTTGAAGCCTACAAGAAATCAGGTGGACGCGTCATTGTGCTGGAAGGCGGCATGACCGCAACAACGCTGACGCAAAGCCCGGTGGATGCGCAATCGCTGGATGTGGAGCGCGTCACGAAAAACCGCGTGGCGACCGTATACAACATCCCGCCGCACATGCTGGGTGACTACTCGGACAGCAGCTACTCAACAAACGAGCAGTCCACGCAGGAGTATCTGACGCTGACCATCATGCCGATTGTGGCGCAGTGGGAACAGCAGCTCAATCTGAAACTGCTGACGTGGCGCGAGCGCTGCGAAGGATACTACTTCGCATTCGACCTTGATGAGCTGCTGCGCGCCGACCAAAGCACCCAAGCGGAGGTCAACCAAAAGGGCATCCGCAATGGCTACAAGACCATCAATGAGGTTCGCAGAAAAGAAGGCAAACCACCTGTCAGCGGTGGTGACTTGCCGATGGTATCCAAAGACCTTGCGCCGCTGGAAGCTGTGCAGTCCGGCACGGCGCAGTGAAAGGAACATGCACATGCAGAAGTTTTGGAATCTCGTACTGCCGGAGGAAGCGGAAAAGCCTGCCGAGTTGTATCTGGAAGGCGAAATTGCAGCTGAATCGTGGTACGGGGATGAAGTAACGCCGAAGCAGTTCCGCGAGGAACTGGCGGCAGTCAACGGGCGTGACGTAACCGTCTGGATTAACTCCCCTGGCGGCGATGTCTTTGCCGCCAGCATCATTTATACGGCGCTGATGGAACACAAAGGCGCGGTGACGGTCAAGATTGAGGGTTTGGCGGCAAGCGCGGCATCGGTCATTGCGATGGCGGGCGACAAAGTGCTGATGGCCCCGACCGCGTTCCTGATGATTCACAATCCATGGTCGATGGGCTATGGCGACGCAGACGAACTGCGCCACGCGGCGGCTGTGCTGGATGAGATTGCAGACGGGCTGGTGCTGGCCTACGAAATCAAGACCGGGCTGCCGCGCGACACCATCCGGCAGATGATGGCGGATGAAACGTGGATGTCGGCGCAGACAGCCATCGACAATGGCTTTGCGGATGCAATGCTGCTGCGCGGCGGGGAAACTGATGCGCAAAGCGCGCTGCGGAATTGCAAATTTGGCAGCATTGCCGCGTGTGCGCGAACCCTCAAACGGATTTCCGCAAAAGCGCCTGAACAGCCCGAAGCGGTGAATCAGGAAGCGCGGGATATGCTTATCAAGAAAATGCAGACCGCAAAAGCGGCGCTGAACAACTACCCGACAATCAAGTAGGAGGTAACACATGAACATCATTCAGATGAAGCAGGAAATCAAGGACATCCGCGCGGAACTTGCTGCGGAAATCGACAAGGGCATGGAGATGGCGAAGAATCGCGCCACTACGCTCGAATCCATCAAGGCGCAGAGCGACAAGGTGGACGACCTGCAAATCCGCGAAGCCCTGCTGATGCAGGCGCTGAATACGGCAGAAGGCAAGGAAAATCCGCCGCAGAGCAAGAAGCTCGGTCAGAACGGCGGCTTCCGCAGCCTCGGCGAATTTGCCAGCGCGGTGCATAATGCCTGTACGCTCAACGGCCCGGTGGACAACCGACTGGTGCGCAATGATGCGTCCGGCGCGAATGAAACGACCGGCGCGGATGGCGGCTATCTTGTGCCGCCGGACTACGCGGCGGGTGTCATCGACCTGATTCAGGAGCAGTCCATTCTGCTGCCGCAGGCGCGCCGCGTGACCATCGCCGGAAACCGCCTGATTGAGGCGTATCTGGTGGAGAGCAAGCGCGACGATGGGCATCGTCATGGCGGCGTGCTGGCGTACTGGAAGGGCGAGGCTCAGCAGTACAAATCGAGCAAGCCGACGTTCGGTGAGCGCACGACCCAGCTGGACAAGCTGACGGCCATCTGCCCCGTGACGGAAGAGCTGCTGATGGATGAACCCGCCATCGAAAGCACGCTGGACACCAAAGTAGCGCAGGAATTTGCGTGGAAGGCGGATGCTGCCATCTTTGGTGGCTCTGGCAGCGGTTCGATGCCGCTGGGCATGGTCATGCCGACGACGAACGCCGCGCTGGTCACGGTGGATAAGGAATCCGGTCAGGCGGCTGGCACGGTCAATGTGCAGAACATCCTGAAAATGTGGAATCGTATGCCTGCGCAGTGCCGTGCGAACGCGAAGTGGTACATCAATCAGGACTTGGAGCTTCAGCTGATGCAGCTGATGATGGGAACGGATACGGTGGCAACCAGCGACAGCGGCGTGACGGTCAGTTTTGGCGGCCCGCTGTGGCTGCCTGCCGGTGCGTATGGTAACGAGAACGGCAAGCTGCTGGGGCGCGACGTGATCCCGCTGGAACAAGCAGCGGCGGTCGGGGCGATCGGCGACATTGCCTTCCTTGATGCGACGCAGTACCTGATTGTGGAGCGCGCTGGCATCAACAAGCAGACTTCCATGCACATGTATTTCGACACCGATGAGGTGGCGTTCAAATTTTCCTGGCGTGTTGGTGGCCGCCCGGACTGGATGACCGCGATTACCGGCGCAAACTCCACCATTGCCCGCTCGCCGTATGTTGCGCTGGCAGCGCGCGCCTGATGAGGAGGATGCAGGATGTTTGATGCGGTGGAAAGCATCGTGATGCAGGTTACGGCGGATGAGGAGAAACGTGTGGCGGTCGCTTCCCTCTCCGCCAGCTACAAGGCAGGCCGGCGCGCAAGCGTCAACATGGAGCTGACGCAGGCATACGATGCCAGTCAGCACGATGAGCTTGTGCGCAAGGCTGCGGCAGAGTTCCTGACAGAAGTGCAGAAGCGCTGTCTGTCGGCGGGGCTGCCTGTTCCCAGGGAAATGTGAGGGGGGGCTGAATCATGCCAAACATCAGCGACCTGAAGCGCTATGCCGTGGTGGATTCATCGGAAGATGACTTTGTGCTGGAAAAGTGCATGGCGGCGGCAGAACGGTACTTGGTCAACGCAGGCGTACCCGTGCCGACGGAAGAAGATCCGCTGTATGATTTGTGCGTGTATCAGCTGGCTGTCCACTACTACGATAACCGTGGTGCTCTTGGTGACAAGGCGGAGCAGCTTCCCTTTGGCGTCACCAGCATCATCCACCAGCTCCGGCTCTGAGGTAATGCGGTATGTACGATAATTGCGGCGCATTGCAGGACACCATACAGATTCTCCGCGCACAGCCTGGACAGGATGCGCAGGGCAATGCAATCACCACTTGGATGCTTATCGCGGAAACGAAGGCACAGGCGCGCGACCTGTCCGGCCGGGAGTTCTTCGCGAACGCGAATCATCAGGCGGAAAATGTGATGAATTTCAAAATCCGCTGGCGCACGGGTTTGACAACCGGAATGCGCATCAGCTATGCCGGGGCGCTCTACGACATTATCCAGGTCAACCATTTGAACAATCGGCGCGGCGGCTATATGCTGCTTCGGGCGCGGATGATTCAGGGAGAAGGTGCGGCATATGGCAATCTTTAATGTGACGGGACTTGATGAGGCAATCAAGCAGCTTGATTTGGCGGCGGATGCCCTCAAAGAGCGCGCGCCGGAAGCGGCAGTCGCGGGTGGAAAGGTCGCAGCGGCAGCATTCCAGCGAAGCGCGCCCGTGCGCACGGGACAGCTTGCCGCCTCGATGACCGTTGACGGCCCGCATCACACGGTGGCGGATGGCTACTACTGCGATGTCTACCCTTCCGGCAAGCGCGCCGACGGCGAACGGAACGCAACCGTCGGCTATGTGCTGGAGTACGGACGGAGCAACATGCCTGCACAACCGTGGATGCGGCCAGCAATGGAAGAAAGCGCGGATGAAATCAGCAGCGCCATTGCCGAAGTCCTGACAGGAGGCGGCGCATGACCATCCATGAAATGCTTGGCAATGCGCTGAAAGGGCTTGCGCCTGCGGTCGGGCGCTATCCCCTCAATGAGCGCCCGGACACCTACATTGCTTGGTTTGAGGTCAAGGCGACGCCGGAGAGCGCGAGCAACCGCTGGATTCGCGTGCGGCACATGATACAGGTTGACCTGTACAGCCGCGAGCCGCTGGACACCCTGCTGGCGGCGACGCTCTACGCACTCAAACGCGCTGGATGCGTCATCAGCGATTGGGGGCCAGAAACCTACGAAACAGAAACCCGATACAGGCATATTCAGATTACCCTGCGTCTAACAACCAATGAACAACAGGAGGTATTCACCCATGAGTGAAGCAGAAAAGACGATCGGTATCTTTACCGGCGTGCTGGATGTTTACGTCGCACGGTACGCGACGGAGGATACGACGGCGGCCGCGCCGACCTACGATCCCCCGAAGGTGCTTGGCGCGTCGATTGAAGTGACCATTACGCCGCAGTACGCGGAAGCAACGCTGGAAGCATCCAACCGTGTTGTGCGGCGCTCCAAGCGCATCAAGGCTTACAGCATCAAGGCGAACGTTGATACCGTGTCGCCGGAAATGAAGGACTACGTTCTCGGCCGCAAGAAGGACAAGAACGGTGTCACCATCCTTGACGGATCGACGGATGCACCGAGCGTCGCGATTGGGCTTTGCCGGACGAAGGACACCGGCGCAAAGGAACTCTGGTGGCTCTACAAGGGGCAGTTCAGCGAGAACGAAACCAGCGGCAAGACCGACAAAGTTGGCTCGACGGAATATCAGACCCCGACGCTGGAAGCAGTCTGCGACCGCCGCATCTATGACAATGCCCTTGGCATGGTGGTGGACAGTGATGATGAAACGATTCCGGCAAGCGTGATTGCGGGCTGGTTCACAGCTGTCTACGAAGCTGCGTCTGAAAAGGCAGGAAAGTAAGGAGGAATCGCGCCCGGTCTGCATGTGCTTTCCGGGCGCGTACTTGAATCATGGAAAATGTGAAGATGGAAAAGGTGGTGCGCGGTCGTGACTTCGTTGCACCAGCGCAGACAATTACCCTTGACGGACAGACCTATACGCTCAAATGGGGCAATCGGCAGGCGCGTTATACGGAAATGGTGTACGAAGAGCAGTATGGACGCGACGCGGAATACATGGAGATTCTTTCGGAACTCCAGCGCCAGAAACACCGCGCCATCGAGGCGTGTGTCTATGGTGCGCTCCGTGCGGGCGGCTGTGACATGGACTTTGAAACGTTCGACGACCTGTTCACCTATGACAGCATCGATCAGCTGCGCGATGTTATCCAGAAGTCCGTCATCAGTACACTGCCCGATCCGGAACAGCTGGGAAACTGATGAGCCACGCGAGGAAAGAAGATGCTGCCAAGCACTTTCCTTGGGCGTGGCTGATGTATCATGCGCTTGATTTGGGCATCAACATAGATGCGTTTTGGGAGACGACACCGCGTGCCATCTGCATCCTGCTGAGCGAAATGATGCGGGCAAACCAGCCGCGCGAAAAGCACACTGCAAGCGGATCCGGCGGGCAGACGGTGCGGCTGAACTACATTCCGCGCCCGTAGCGCGAAGGGAGGTGATACCATGCCAAATGGCACGAAGGTCGTCGAAATGAAAACGCGCGTCGGCGTTGCGGGCGAGCAGACCTATCGCGAGGCGCTGAAAAACATCAGCCGCGAACTGCGCGTCCAGAAGGTTGAGATGGATGCCGTAACGTCTGCCTATGGCGCGAATCAGAACAGCATTGAAGCACTCTCGGCGAAGCAGGAAGCGCTGACAAAGCAGCAGGACGCGCACCGCGAAAAGGTACAGATTCTATCCGAAATGCTGGAAATCGCAAAGCAGGAGTTTGGCGAAAACAGCGAAGAAGCCGACCAGTACCGCATCAAGCTGGCAACCGCGCAGACAGCCCTCAATAAGTGTTCCAACGAAATCAACACAACTTCGACGGCGCTTGCGGAGGCGCAGAAAGCGACGCAGGAAAACGCGGACGCAACGGATGACCTTGGCGATACGGTCGGCGAAGCTGGGGACGCGCTGGATGAATACGGCGAAGCAGCAGGCGAAACAGGCGATTCGCTGGACGAACTGGGCGACAGCGCTGATGATGCGTCGGGCAAGAATCAGGCGTTCCTGTCAGTCATGGCAGGAGCAGCGAAAACGCTGGGCAACGTTGTCGTAGCCGGCGCGAAGTTGGCGGCAAAGGCTCTGCTGGAAGTCGGAAAAGCGGCTGCCAATGCGACCAGAGAGGGCTTCGAGTTATCCAAGGAAGCTGGCAAGTACGCGGATGACATCGCAACGCTCAGCACGCAAACCGGCGTTTCGCAGAGCAGTCTCCAGCAATGGACATATGCAAGCAACTTCGTAGACACGAGCGTCGATTCGATAGCCAGCAGCATGACCAAGCTCACGCAGACGATGGGCAATGCGCTCAACGGCAGCAGTGAAGCCTCGGACAAGTTTGCGACGCTGGGTGTCAGCATCACGGACGTTCACGGCCGTCTGCGCAGTACGGAGGATGTATTCTGGGATGCGATTGATGCGCTCGGCAAGATTGAGAACCCAGCAGAGCGTGACGCTGCTGCGATTGCACTGTTCGGCGAGAGTGCACAGAAACTCAACCCACTCATCGAAGCCGGACGTGAAGGCTTTGAAGCGCTGAACGCAGAAGCAGAACGTCTCGGCACCGTATTCAGCGATGATGAAATCGCCACAATGGGCGGATTCGATGATGCGATGCAGCGCAATTCGCAGGCTGTAACCGGCTTAAAGAACGCAATTGGCTTGGCGCTGATTCCTGCATTCCAGCCGCTGGTGAACCGCGCAACCGAAGCAATGGGGCGCGTCAACCATGCCATTCGAGATGGCCTCACGCCCGACGAAATGGGCGAATTGATGGACTACCTGCTGGATGAAATGGACGGTGCAATCGAATACATCATCAGCATCATCGAGGACGCGCTGCCGATGCTGACTACCGCCGTGGGCAAGCTGGTGAGTTCCCTCGGAAGCAAGCTGCCGGGGATGGTCAATCGGCTTCTGCCTGCGGTGACGCAGCTGCTCCAAACGCTGGTGAATACGCTGAGCGCGAACGCGGCGGGCATCGGGCAAGCCGCTGGGCAGTTAGTTGCGCAGCTGGCCACTTTCCTTGTGAGCAATCTGCCTGCGCTGGCAAGTGCAGCGGTTCAGCTGGTGAGCGGGCTTTTCTCCGGGCTGCTTGCCGCCATTGAGCCGTGCTGGGAAGCCGTCAAAGATGGTGTCGGGGAAGCAATGGGCAAAGTCTGGACGGGCATCACCAGCGCGTTCGGTACGCTCGGCGGGATTTTGGAAGATGTGCTGGATTTGCCGGAAGGAAGCATCACAGAGCCGCTGAACAAGGCGATGAACGCTGTGGGCGGCTATTTTGCAAGTGTCTGGAACGCTATCACGGGCGTATTCGGCACACTCGGCGGGATTCTCAGCGATTTGCTTTCCGGTGAGATTGATGTTGGTGAAGCACTGGCGCGCGCAAAGACTGCGGTTGAGGGATTGTTCGGTCAGATTTGGGATGCAATCAAGAATGTCTATGGCACACTGGGTGAAATTCTGGAAGATGTGCTGAATCTGCCAGAAGGGAGCATCACTGCAACGCTCGGAAAAGCAATCAGTGCCGTAGAAACATACTTCAAAAGCATTTGGGATGCCATTACCGGCGTGTTCGGGACGCTTGGCGGGATTCTCACCGATTTGCTTTCCGGGCAGATTGATATTGGTGAAGCCTTGGAAAGCGCAAAAACGGCTGTTGCTGGCTTCTTCACTCAAATTTGGACAGCTATCACCACCGTTTTCGGTACGATGCTTGATATTATCGGCAATATTTTCGGTGTTGATGACCTTGGTCAAGCCATTAGTGATGCGTGGGAGAACGTAAAGCAAGACGTAACCAATGCGTTTCAATCCGCTTGGAATGCGATTCTGGATTGCTTCGGTAGCTTGGCGGAGTGGTTCAGCAATGTCTGGAACGGCGTATCAGAAGCGGCAACGACCGCATGGAACACAGTCAAAGACAGTGTGGGCAGCGTATTCAGCGGCGCTTGGAGCGCAATTCTTGGCAGTTTCGGCAGTCTGACTGACTGGTTCAGCGGCATCTGGGATGGTGTCGCTGGAGCAATTACGAATGCTTGGGAAAGCGCCAAAGAGGGCATCGGCACAGCTATCACAGGTGCATGGGATTGGATTACCGGGCTCTTTGGTGGCGGCGAAGAAACGCACGGTTCAGGTGTGCATACCTCATCAAGTGAAGCAGACTACGGCAGCGCTGGTAGAGAATTTTCCGAAACCGCGCAAGGAAGCACTGTGGTGCAGGATGTTGTCTCCGACCAAGTGTTAAGCCAGCTTGTCGGCAGCATCAGCGGCGAAGAGGACGGCGTTCGGGAAGCAATGCAAACCGTCCTGCAAGCCGCCATCGACGCAACCAACGAGCTGATGACTGTCGATGCGGGCAAGCCGCTCGGCAAGGACTGGGTGACGGGTGTCGCGGACGGCATCAACGAAGATGGGCACAAGGTGCAGGATGAAATGGGCACGGTGTTCGACAATATGCTCGCGGCGCTGCAAGCGTTGGTTGATAGCGGCACGTTCAACCGCATCGGCACGGCCATCAGCAGCGGCATTGCCGTCGGTATCCGATCCGGCACGGGTGCAGTTGTGCAGGCAGCACGGTCGGCGGCGCGTCAGGCATATTATGCTGCGCGAACGGAATTGAACGTCAACAGCCCGTCGAAGAAAACGCGTGAAATCGGCGAATCGTATACAGAGGGCTTTGCGCTGGGCATTGAGCGCACGACACCACGCATTGTAGAAGCTGCGCAGGCGCTCAGCAACATTGCCCTGCGTACCACGCAGACGACGCGAAGCAATCCGCCGATTGACTACAATCAATTTGCGGACGCTGCCGTTTATGCGGCGCGGCAAGGTGCTGCGCCTTCGGGTATCGACTACGACCGCATGGGCGACGCAACTGCCGCCGCAATGCGCCGCGAAGGGCTTGGGCAGACGACAATGGTGATGGATCGTCAAGTTGTCGCCCGGACGATAGAACCGAGCGTCAGCCGGTCGAGTACCGACCGCGGCAACCATACCATTGCCGGAAGGACAGCGAAGCTGGTCATTGTCTGATGGGAGATGAGCAAATGGAAAACGGATTTACTTTCAACGGGCAGCACAGTCTCTACGACTTCGGGTTGATTGCGATCCGTGCGAAGAAGCGCACCATCTGCGCAAGCAGTGATGTTGTTAGCTACGCAATCAGTGGGATGGATGGCACGTTGAGCTATGGCGACCAGCGAAGCGCGGACGAATACACGGAAACCGTGAATCTGTACGCGAACCATGCGCTGTCGACGCAGGAAGCAGCAACGCGGCTCTGGCGGCAGGTTGTTTCATGGCTGATGTGCGGTCGCCGCCAGCTTATCTGGGACAGCGAACCGAACAAGTATGTAGTGGCAGAGGTGACAGGCATCGTCGGCGAAGCGTCCGGCTGGGTGGATGAAGGGCTAAGCGTGACTATCAAGGTGCAGCCGCACTTGTACAGCCTGCGGGCGAACACTGCGCAAAAAACGCTTGAAGCCGCCGGAACGCACCTCATGTCGATTTCGATTGACGGCGATATGCCAGCGCCTATCAGCTTCAAGATGATGAATTCCGGGACGCGCAGGCTGGACGGCTGCCGCATCAACGTCAGCGGGGCAATTACCGAAGTTGCGGGGCTTGCGCTGGCAACGGGCGAAACGCTGATGATTGACAGTGGCTATCCGCTGGATGTCTCCGTCAAGCGCGCCGATGGAACGCGCGAATCCGTCTTTGCACACTGCCTGCACTGCGAGCTGCTCCGCGGCGTCGGGGCAACAACGATTGCAATAACGCCTCTGTACGATGATGCAGAGCCAGGGACCGTCGGCGCATCGGTGACGGTCAGTGCGCAGGGGGTGTGGCGATGAACGATGCGCCGGTTCTACTGGATGACGCATTGCACCCAGTTGCAATCTTGGAAAACGCCAGCTTCGGCTGGACGTTGCAGCACAACGACCTCTGCACAGCGGAACTGCGTCTGCCCTGCGAAGATGCGGCGAATGACCTGTGTGTCAAGCTGCCGTGGGTGCATTTGCAGGACGGCGTGCGCGACCTGGGCGTGTACCGCATCACGGGGATGCCTGCATCGGACGTGCTGCCGGGCGGAACGCGCAGCTACACGCTGGAGCATGTTCTTTCGCTTCTGCTGGATGACCTCATCTTCGGCGAAATGGTGTTTGATGGCACCAGCGTCCGGGATGCCATTCAGCAGCTGATGGAACGGCAGACAGTGAAGCGTTGGACGATGGATGCGTGTGACTTCGAGCAGACGGTGGCGCTGTCGATGAGCAACATCAGCATTCTGGAAGGGATTCGGAAACTCTGCGAAGAGCTGGATGCGTACACATGGGAATGCGACACAAGTGCCCTTCCCTTCCGGCTGAGCATCCGGAAGGCGGACGCTGAGAGCAAGTGCGGCATCCACTATGGGCGTAACCTCACTGGCATCCAGATGCAGATGGATACGACGGAGCTGGTGACACGCCTCTATCTGATTGGCGGCACTGGTAAGGACGGGAAAACCGTCACCGTGGAATCGCTGACGGCGGATGCAGTGCCATACATTGATGCGGACACCATTTCACAGTACGGCATCCGTGCCGCCATCTATCAAAACAACGCGCTGACTACGCCGGAGGAACTGCTGGCGCGCGGTCAGCAGGTGCTGGCAGAAAGAAATCAGCCGCAAATCAGCCTGACCGCAACGGCAATTGACCTCTACACGCTGACCGGCTATGACTGGGATTGCTTCACGCCGGGGAAGCAAGTGATTATCTCGGATGATGCGCACGGTCTTCGGCAAACTGCGCGGATTGTGACGGTCGAAAAGCAGGACGCGCGCGGCGATCCGGGCAGCATCGTCGTCACCATTGCCAGCAAAGCATCGGACACGCTTTCGAAGACGGACGGCATCGTCAGCAAGCTGCAAGCGGTTGAAGCCGAAAGCGCGGCGAATGGCGCTGCGTGCCATGTGGCGCACGACGAAATCCGCAAAGCAGAAACGTCCATCAAGCAGAATGCCGATGAAATCCAGCTCAAAGCCAGCAAAGAATCGGTCGATGCGCTTGGGCAGCGGATGAATACAGCTGAATCCGCCATCGAAGTCCAAGCCAGCGGCATCGGATTGCTTTCCGGGCGCGTGACAACGGTCGAAGATAGCGTCGCGACGGCGCAGGCGCAGATCCTGGTCAACAATGATTCCATCGGCACGCTGGTGACGCGGACGGATGCACTGGCAGGGCGCACGACAAAGACGGAAAGCGCCATCGAGCAGCTGAGTGACAGCCTTGTGATGTACGTCAAGAAGGACGATGACATCAGCGCAATGGTCGAGCTTCGCGGCGACGGCGTGACCATCAGCGGCGGCACAATTACGCTAACGGGATATGTGACAACCGGGGAACTTGATACGATTCGCGCATGGGCAACGGACTTCGCAGGCGTAACCATTAGCGGTGAATCTGTTGTAGCAGGATACGGCGATTTCGACGAACTTGTTGCAGGACAGGGACTTATTACAACGCTGGATGCGGGGACATTGACCGTTGGAAAAACAGCATGTGTTCTTCATACGCTAACCATTGGCACGAAAACCTGTCCTTTTTTCGCGCCTGCCGATGCAACTTTTGACCTGAGCGACATGCCGGGCTACGATGATGCTCTGGATGCCGCGAGGAGAGAAGGAGCATCATCGGTATATGTGCAGGCGCTGGAAGCATACGGAGAAAGCTACTATTCTGCGAGCAAAACCATCACAGCAGATTTGGACATTACCCTGAGCAACAAGGACACAAGCCAGCACTTGGTGTCGGTCGATGCGTCCAGCGCATACAGCGCAGGATACAGTGCAGGTTCAAGCGACGTAACCATTGGAGAAATCACTTGCGTTAGTCTCGATACCGGTCGGGTGCGCGTAGTGGTAAAGGCAAGCAACGGCAAGACGAAACAGCAGGTCTTTGTAATATCGTAAGACAGGAGGAAACCGCATGAAAGAAGTGCTGAATAAGCTGCTGAGCATTCAGATGACACTTGACACGATTCCTGTCACAGGGCGTGACAATGTGGCGCACATGCTGGGATGTATGCAGGCGCTGAATGAGGCTATCGCTATCATCCGCAAGCAGGAGGAGAAAAACAATGCAGTGGACGTTTGAGGAGCGCATTGACCTCCAGCATCCGACCGGGGCGCGAAACTGGCCTGACTTGATGATGGTGCAGGGTGACAGCCGTGCGCACGAATGGCGCGTCAGTGTGTACGACGGCGGTGCAGCGGTGGATTTGCCCGCATATGAGATTTCAGCATCCTTCGACCGCGCCGATGGGAAAACGATTCCTGTGCTTGGCACTGCAGCTGGCAATGTAGCAAGCGTCGTACTGCCGCAGAGTGTATATGCGGTATCCGGCGCGCTGCGCGGCGTATTGCAAGCGAAACAAGATGCGCAGGTGATAACACTGGCATCCGGCAGGTGGTTTGTGCGACGCGGGGCGGGATACGATGCGCCGCAAGACGGCAGTTCCGGCGGCGGAACAGTGGCAATTGAGGTGGATGCGACGCTGACAAAAGAGGGCAAGGCGGCGGATGCAAAGGCGGTCGGCGACTACATTGCCAAGCTGGAACGGCGCATTGCAACGCTCGAAGCAGGCGGCATCCCCGTTACGACCGCTGACCAACTTGTATCCGCTGTTCCGCTCAATTCGTGGAAGTTCAACCTGATTTCCGCGACGGCGAACACGGCGTATTCCTCGACCGCCGAAGCGGCAGCGGGGTTTGACGACGAAAGCTGGCGGACAGTCAGCGTGCCGCACGACTGGTCTATTGCGCTGGACTTCAATGCGTCCAGCCCCGCGACGTATGAGGGCGGGTATCTGGACGGCGGCGACGCGTGGTATCGCACGACGGTCAGCGTGAACAAGCAGAACGGGCGGCGGTATGTGCTGTGCTTTGACGGCGTGT